>OFRI01000425.1_pt1 | contig 11352 bp, 10 predicted proteins | sample 1543031 | NCBI WGS metagenome assembly OFRI01 (sample SAMN07774226, study PRJEB24372) | wastewater metagenome
GAAGATCGGGAAGTGGCGCGTCGTGTCGCCGATCGTCACCCGCGCGCCGCCTTGGGGACAACGCGTATCGACATCGTAGTCGTCGCCCATGGCGATGACGTCCAGCCGTCCGGCGGCGTGCAGCGCCAGCATCCGCTCGATCGATTCGTGCGGCACGCCGGCATAGATATCGACGAAGATCGGCTTGAAGGCGCGGCTGAACCGCTCGAACTCGGCGCTGTCCAGATGGGGCACGATGACGGCGACAATCTCGTGCATGCGCAGAATGCCGTCGCGCCAGGCCACCGTCACCTGTGCGACATGGTTCGCCTGCGCCTCCTTCAAGTTCGCGGCGGCCCAGACGAATGGATCGACCGATGCGCGCCGCGCGAAATAGCTCTCGGCGAAGGTTTCCAGCGTCGCATCATGTAGTCCCGTCTCGGCGGCGTAGTCCGGAGCCAGATGGATCAGCTCGGATCGAAACAGGTCGAACACGACGTCCAGCAGCCCGTCAGGGCCGCGCGCCACAGCCGCAGCCACGGCCTCCGGCGTGCAATAGGTCAGCGGCCCATGCGGCAGCGGGAAATAGAAGTCCGCCTCGGGCAGCAGCCCCTTTCGCGACATCATGGCGATGTGAAAATCTTCGGTATCCGGCGCGGGCTGATAGATCAGCCGATCGTCCCGCCGAACGAAGTCCCCGTGCGACGTAGCAAGGGCGACGGCCGCATCGATGGCCGTCAACGACGACCCTCGAAGGCCAATCTGCGTCGCCGGCATATCTGCGAGGACCGACGCGGGCCATGGGCTTAGGAAATATCCGGGCTGAGCGTCCGGCCGCGAAGGCCACTGGTGACCCGTCGCCAGAACGACATGGTCGAATACAGCCTTGGCGACCCTCCGCGACGGCGGCGACGTGAAGGTCAGCTCGATCCCCTCCTTACGATTCGCCGCGTCGATGACCCGGCATCCCGTCCGCACGTCGATGTCGACGCCCTTGGCGCGCGCCTGCTGAACCAGCGTGGCGAACTGGCTTTCGAAATATCGCCCCAAGGCCACGCGTGGGACGAAGGTCCGATCGTCGAGCGACGCCCCATCCACGTCCAGCTCTGCCAGTTCGGCGGGTGTTCGTGTCGACAGCCAGTCGGCCAGTGTCTCCTGCAACGGCGGGATCTCTATGCTGGCGATGTTCGACAGCATCGCCGGATCGTTCCAGTCCGGGCTGTAAGGGCTGCCGCACCCGGCCGTCTCTCGCGCCTCAAACACTGTGACCTGCGCCGAAACGACGCTTTCGGACAGCAGGGCATGAAGGGCGTAAAGCGTCGTCGGCCCCGCTCCGACGAATGCGACGGACTTTGTCATGGCCACACAATGCGCAAGACGCGCAAAGGCGCCGCATCCACGCCGAGTATCGCCCAAATGCTTCATTTTCTTGCTGAATGTGCGAAAGCGGACGTCGAAAACGTCGCTCAGAAAGACTTCAGCCCATTAATCGCTGCAGGAACACAGGCACCTTGTAGGTCGAGCGATTCATGACCACCCCAGCGATCTTGCCGCCGACGGCTTCGATCTCGTCGCGCAGGATCACCGGAGCATGGGCGGCCGTACTTTCGGCGGCGATCACAAGCACCGTCATGTCCACGAAGGGCGCCAGGATGATCGCCATGTCGTTGCGGTCAGCGGCGGGCGCGTCGATGACGATGGTGTCGGCGTGGGGCCGCAGGGCCTCCCAGTAGCGGGGTTCGCCGACCGCCTCGACCCGGTGACCGGATCGCAGTGCCTCCATGTGGAAATGCGTCACCCACAACCGGCCGCCCAGGCAAGACCGCGCGGTCAGCAGCCGCGAATCCGGCACCGGCTTGCCGTCGCGCCCGGTCACGCGCGGCGTCACGGCGTAGAAGCTTGAGCCGTCGGGCGAGCCTTGCGCGGCCTTTCCGACCTGCCCGAACCGATCCGGCTCGGCCGACACCGTCTCCAACTGCCCCTGTTGCGCCAGATCGCCGTCGATCAGCCAGACGGGCTTGCGCGCCCGCACCGCCGCCAATCGGGCGAACTCTCGCGCAACGGTCGAGACACCCTCGCCGGTCGCGGCGGAGGCAAACTGGATCACGCGCGCGCGGTGCGCCGGCGCCGGTCCCAGCGCCGCCCACAGGCCCGCCATTTCTGAAGTCAGATCGACCATCGAATCGCCAAGGCGCTCCCTAAGCCCTCAGCCTAGCACGAGTTTCGCTAGGCCGCCTTGGCCGGCGCGACGGCCAGGACGGGCATGTCCAGAGTGCGGCTGACGGAGGCCGGCGTCGTGAAGCCGCGCCGTGTGAACACGCGCAACAGGCCGACGCACAGGGCGGTGAAACCCGCGAAGAGGAAGACCGCCGCCAGCAGCGGGATCTTCAGGCTCTTGCCCGTCGCCGGCGGCTGGGCGCGTTCGATTACGGTGACATTGTCGGCGCCGGCGGCGACCAGGGCGTTGTCGGCGCGGCTCTGGGTCTCGCGCTGCTGGAACTCTCGTATGGAGGCGCTCAGCACTTCGCGATTGCCGGCCAAAGTCGTGTTCTCGGATTCCAGCGCCGTCAGCCGCGCCTGCCGCGAACGAATATCGGCCAGCTGCCGGTCCAGGACCGCCAGACGCGCCGCCAGCGAGTCGCGCTCAGCCCGGGTGTTGATCCGCGTGGTTTCCAGCTCGGTCCAGACAGGGTTCGGCCCGGTGCGGACCTCCTTGGCCCCGACGGCCGTGCCGGTCGCGACATAGGCTTGCAGTTGATTGATCCGCGCTTCGATGTCCTTCACCGGCTGGGCGTCGGGCTGATAGCGCGACAACAGCTGCTCGCGCTCGGTGCGCAGTTGCAGCACCTGGTCCTGGGCCGAGATGTTCAGATCCTGCTGCAACGCCACCTCAGCCGGTGTTCCCGCCTGCTGCGCCACCAGGGTGTTCAGACGCTGGGCGGTCTGGTTCAGCTGACTTTGGGTCGACATCCGATCGGTGAAGACCGTCTGATAGGTCGCCGCCAGCGTCGCCTTGGCCGCGGTGAAGTCGCCGATGTCATTGGACGCCAGGAAGGCCTCATAAGCCCGATCCGCATTGCCTAGTTCATCCTCGAAGGCGATGCGTTGGCTGGCGATGGCCGGCGTCTTGTCCTGGAAGACCTCGCGGCGATAGATCAGATATTGCTCGATGATCGTGTTCAGGACCCGGGCCGCCCGTTCGGGATCGTCGGCCTTGTAGGTCAGATGGATGACCGCGCTGCCCGGCGCCGTGGCGACGCCCAGGCCGCCGCCGACGGTCTTCAGCGCGGCGGACCGCGCGGCCTGCGGACTGCCCTTGGGCGGCTCGCCCAGGATGGCGGCGGGACCCAGCGCCTCGACCACCTTCTGACGCACCGCGCTGGAGCCCAGTATGGCGGCTTCGGAGTTGGCGACCTCGTCGCCCTGCGGCGCCTGGCCCCGCTCGGCCGTGCCAACGCGCGGTTGATAGACGTATTCCTGGCCCACGCCCGCAAACACTGAGCCGGTTGCGGTGTAGCTTTTCTTCAGCGTCATGGCGGCGGCGAACCCCAGCCCGAGGATCACCACGAACACCACGATCATCAGCAGCAGTTCGCGGAACAACAGGCCGATCACGTCCAGAACGCCGTAGCGCGGCCTTGTGGTGACGTGTGCGGTGGAGCGCATCGGGCGGGCCGAATCCCTTGAAAGGCGTGTTGTCTTCACCCTTCGCCCACCGGCGTTAACTGATGGTTACCCATAACCAGCGAGGTTGGCTCAAATCCCTCGTCGAGGCCGACCGATTCCCATGCTGACCGATCGCCGCCTGTTTCTGCTGACCCTGGGTTCAGCCTCCATCGCCGCCTCGCTGGCGGCCTGCGGCGGCGCCGGCGGCGTTCCCGATCCTCGGCGCGCCGACCGGTCGCCCTACGACGAGCTCGCCGGCCTGCCCTTCGCCCCCTGGACGGACCAGGAGCCGGAATATCTGCTGTATCCCGGCGACGAGATTGAGGTGGCGACCCCGACGGCCTCGGAGCTGACGCGCACGCTCAAGGTCGGTCCTGATGGTCGCATCGCCCTGCCCCTGATCGGATCGGTCATGGCGGCGGATCGCACCCTGCCCCAGCTTCAGCAGGTCGTCTCTGCGGCCTATGCGACCCAGCTGGTGCGCCCTGTTGTCGAGGTCACCCTGCGCCAGGCCGGCCCGATCCGCGTCTGGGTCGATGGCGAGGTGCGCAACCCGGGCGTCTTCGAAATGATCGGCGATCTGGACGCCTATCAGGCGGTGATCCAGGCCGGTGGTTTCGCCCCGACGTCGCGTCAGGACAGCGTGGCCCTGATTCGTCGCGGCCCCGGCGGATCACGCATGATGCGGGTGGTGGACCTGCGTCCGCGTCGCGGCGAGGTCGTGCCGTTGCGGCGTGGCGACATCGTCTTCGTGCCGCGTTCGACGCTGGGCGAACTGGCGGCCTTCTTCACCCAGGTGCGCGCCGCCCTGCCTATCGGCTTCAGCTATTCGATCAACGGATCGAACGGCAACGGCTACGCCCAGTTCTAGATGGTCGTTTAGGCGACCAGCCGAACCACGCCCTGATCGATGTAGCGCCGCGCGGCCTTTTGGGCCTCGGCGATCTCCTCGCGCTCCATCTCCAGGCTCATCTCGCGGCGATAGACGCGCGCCTCGATCGAACCCTTCATGGCCGCCAGGTTGAAGATCATGTGGGCCGACACCCGGTCCATGGGGCAACCGCCCGATCCGGCCGAATACATCATGCCCAATTTAAACAGGTCGTCGCCGGACATGTCCGGGGTCGGCAGCGGCAGACCGTCGTCGTGGGCCTGCAGGTCGTGCGCCATTTCTTGCGCGTTCATCACCGTATCTCCTGATCGGGCGCCATTCTGGGCCCGCCTCTGAGACGCCATCAAATACCGGTGGTTTGAAGTTAAAGTTAACGGCGAAAGGCCTTTCACGGACTTTTCAGTAAAGCAGAAATGAATACTTCCGACGCGATTCAGATCTCGGAAATCTCTGATAAATCTCTCGTTCACGCCTCACCGGCGCGGCCCACGCGCGCGCTGCAAACCTGACGGGATCGTTCAGCGGGCATTCAGGCGCGAAATCCGACCTTGCTCATCATTAACGGGTCGGATCGGCACATCCGTCGGCGGCCCAGAATGGAGCACGAAGATGAACCGCCTCACCAAGGCCGCCGTCGTCGCCCTCGCCCTGTCGACCACGGCCGTGCCGATGCTCGTCCAGGCCCAGGACCGCGACCGCCGCGAGTATCGTCAGGATCGTCGTGACGACCGCCGCGACTTCCGCCAGGAACGCCGGGAAGATCGCCGCGACTGGCGCGACGGTCGCTATGACAGCCGCCAGGACTATCGTCGTGACCGCCGCGACGACCGCCGCGACTACTGGGCGGAACGCCGGGACGACCGTCGCGATTGGCGCAACGACCGCTGGGACCGCAACAACAGCAACTGGTGGCGCGGCCGCTCGGACTTCCGTGGCTACAACGGTCCGCGCTCGGGCTACTGGTATGCGCCCAGCTACGGCTACTACCGGGTCGAGCCGCGCTACAACGGCTATCGCTGGCGCACCGGCGGCTATCTGCCGGCGCAGTATCGCAGCTACTACGTCCGTGACCCCTATGTTTACGGCCTTCGCGAAGCCCCGCGCGGCTATCGTTACGTCCACGCCGGCAACGACATCCTGTTGATCGCCGTGGCCAGCGGCCTGATCGCCAGCGTTCTCTCGGGCGTCTATTAAGCCCCGTCATAACCAAACGATCGAACCCCGCAGGTCTTGCCTGCGGGGTTCTGCTTTTTCCGACAGCTCCTTGATTGCGAACAGTGTTCAGCCTGGGTTCATCGCCACCGATCGATGATCGCCTCAAGCCGCCGGAGACCCGGCGTGCAGGAACCAAAGACCATGAAACGCCTCCTGATGGCTTTCACCGCCATCGCCGCCGTCGCCGGCCCGCTTGCAGCTCCGATGCAGGCCCTCGCCCAGGAGCAGGACCAGGCTCAGCAGGAACGGCCGCAGCGCGAAGGGCGCGCCCGCGGCATGAACCGGCCCGAGCGCCCGCAGATGGGTCGTGAGGACGGACCGCGCGAGCCTCGCCCCGAACGTCCCAGCCGCCCCGCAAACGATACGCCCCGTCCTGAGCGCTCGTCGGGTGGCGAACGACCCAATGAAGGCGGCCAACGTCCGGATCGTCCCGAGGGCGGCTGGAACCGACCCGATCGGCCCGACCGCCCAAATGCTGGCGGTCAACGCCCCGACCGTCCTGGAAACGGCTGGAACCGTCCCGACCGTCCAGGCTCGGTGTGGAACAACGGTCGTGACCGCGACCGTCAGCACCGCGAGTTCCGCCAGCGCTTCAACGGCGATCAATGGCGGCGGGATTTCTATCGCAACCACCGCTCGGACTGGTGGCGCAATGATCGGCGCTTCAGGGGTTACAACGGCGTGCGCGTCGGCTTCTACTTCGCGCCGGGCTGGGGCTACTACAGCGTGCCGCGCTCCTACTGGGGCCGGTCGTGGTCGGTCGGCCAGTATCTGCCGGATGCCTTCTGGCGCTATCAGCTGAACGACTGGCGCACCTACGGCCTGGGCTATCCGCCCGAGGGCACGCGCTGGGTCTCGGTCGACAACACTCTGTATCTGATCGACGAATACGACGGCTATATTATCGACGTCATCCGCGACGCCTGGCGCTGGTAACAGCCTGACGATTTTGCACTTCCGCCCGACGGCCCCGCGCCGTCGGGCTTTTTTATTGCCCCGCTTCGCTGAAGGATTACGAACCGTGACCCTCGCGTGACCTTGTTCTGGTGCGACATCTTGTCAGGCGTCACTGGATCGCCAGGTATTCGAAGCCCTGAGCTGCGCACAGACGCCGCTCAGCCGAGATCAGCTTCAGCAATCAGCGCTTGAAACGACTTGAAACCCGCCGGACGAAAATCGGCCGCGATGCGCTCCGACGCTGGTGTTCGTCGCCATTCACGATGACGTCCGGAAGTGCTTCCGGATGGCGTTTCAACCGAAGGACATGTCCCGATGAAGATCGCACTGACCGCCCTGGCCGCCTCGATGCTGCTGGCCGGCGCCGCAACCGCCCAGCAAGCGCCCATCGCGCCGCCTCCTGTCGCTGAGTCCGCTCCTCCTCCGCCGCCTGCCCCGCCCGCTCCGCCAGCGCCGACCGACCCGGACGCCCCCGTCCCGCCTGCGCCTCCGGCTCCCCCTGCACCGCCGGCGCCGCCCGTCTCGCCGTCGGCTTGAGCCTTAACGTTGAAAAGGCCCTGCGGAGCGATCCGCAGGGCCTTTGCTTTTCGTCCGACGCCTCGCCTTACAGGCCCAGCTTGGCCTTCAGGATGTCGTTGACCGCCGCCGGATTGGCCTTGCCGCCCGTGGCCTTCATGACCTGACCGACGAACCAGCCGATGGCCTGGGGCTTTTCGGCGACGGCCGCCGCCTTGTCCGGGTTGGCGGCGATGATCTCGTCCACAGCCTTTTCGATGGCGCCAGTGTCCGTGACCTGTTTCAGGCCGTGCTTCTCGACCACCTCGGCCGGCGAGCCTTCGCCGTTCCAGACGTGATCGAAGACCTCCTTGGCGATCTTGGACGAGATGACGTTCGTCTCGATCAACTCCACCAGCTGCGCGACGTGCGCCGCCGGCAGCGGGTTCTGGCTGAAGTCCTTGCCCTCGGCGCCCAGGCGCGCCGAAACCTCGTTGGTGACCCAGTTCGACACCAGCTTGGCGTCGCGGCCCTTGGCGGCGGCTTCGAAATAGTCGGCCTTGGCCTGTTCCGAGATCAGCACGATGGCGTCGTATTGCGACAGGCCATAGTCGGCCATCAGACGCTTGCGCTTGTCGTCCGGCAGCTCGGGCAGTGACGCCTTGATCTCGGCGATCCAGGCCTCTTCCAGGTCCAGCGGCAGCAGGTCGGGATCCGGGAAGTAACGATAGTCCTGCGCCTCTTCCTTGGACCGCATCGAGCGCGTCTCGCCGGCTGTCGGGTCGTACAGGCGCGTCTCCTGGGTGATCGAACCGCCGTCCTCCAGAATTTCGATCTGGCGGCGCGCCTCATACTGGATCGCCTGAGAAATGAAGCGGAAGCTGTTGACGTTCTTGATCTCGCAGCGCGTCCCTAGATAGCTGAAGTCGCCCGTCTCTTTGAACTTGTCGTAGTTTCCGGCCCGGCAAACCGACACGTTCACATCGGCCCGCAGATTGCCCTTCTCCATGTCGCCGTCGCAGGTGCCCAGATAGATCAGGATGGTCCGGATCTTCTTCACATAGGCCACCGCCTCGTCCGGCGTGCGCAGGTCGGGACGCGAGACGATCTCCATCAGCGCCGTGCCGGCCCGGTTCAGGTCGACGTAGCTTTCGGTCGGCGACAGGTCGTGGATCAGCTTGCCCGCATCCTGCTCCAGGTGCAGCCGCTCGATGCCGACGTTGAAGAAGCTGCCGTCCTCGGCCTCCACCTCGACCACGCCTTCACCCACTATGGGGTAATAGAGCTGGCTGATCTGATAGCCGGTCGGCAGATCGGGATAGAAGTAGTTCTTGCGATCGAACTGGCTGCGGCGGTTGATCTGCGCGCGCAGGCCCAGGCCCGTCTTCACCGCCTGTTCGACGCAGTGTTTGTTCAGCGTCGGCAACATGCCGGGAAAGCCCGCATCGACCAGCGACACCTGCTCGTTCGGCCCCGCGCCGAAGCCGACGGCGGCCCCGGAGAACAGCTTGGCCTTCGACGCCACCTGAGCGTGGATTTCCAGCCCCATGACGATTTCCCAATCGCCGGTGCGGCCTTTGATGGTCTTGGTATTGTCGCTCATGCTCACCACCACTTGCCCGGCTTGGCCGTGAAGCCCGCCGCCCGTTCCAGCGCGGCGCCGACCTGGAAGACCGTCGCCTCGTCCAGCGCCTTGCCGATGACCTGAAGCCCCAGCGGTAGGCCGCCGGCGTCCACGCCCGCCGGCACCGAAATGCCCGGCAGGCCGGCCAGATTGGTCGTCACCGTGAAGACGTCGTTCAGATACATGGTCAGCGGGTCGATCTGCTTGTCGCCCAGCGCGAAGGCGGCCGACGGCGTCGACGGCGTCAGGATGGCGTCCACCTGGCCCCAGACGTTGTCGAAGTCCTCGGCGATGCGGCGACGCACCTTCAGCGCCTTGACGTAGTAGGCGTCGTAGAAGCCGGCCGACAGCACATAGGCGCCGATGGTCAGGCGACGCTGGACCTCCTTGCCGAAGCCCTCGGCGCGCGAGGTCGCATACAGGTCGTCCAGCGACTTGAAGTCCTCCGCCCGATGCCCGAACCGCATCCCGTCGTAGCGCGCCAGGTTCGACGAGGCCTCAGCCGGCGCCACGATATAATAGGTCGGCAGGGCGTATTTGGTGTGCGGCAGGCTGATCTCGACGATCTCGCAGCCGGCGTCCTTCAGCCACGCCACGCCTTGGTCCCACAGGGCCTGAATCTCGGTCGGCATCCCGTCCACGACATATTCGCGCGGCACGCCGATACGCAGCCCCTTGACCGACTTGCCGACCGACTGGGTCCAGTCGGGCGTGGCGATGTCCAGGCTGGTCGAATCCTTGGCGTCGAACGAGCACATGGATTGCAGCAGCAGGGCCGCGTCCTCGACCGTCTTGGTGATCGGCCCGGCCTGGTCCAGCGACGAGGCAAAGGCCACCATGCCGAAGCGGCTGGCGCGGCCATAGGTGGGCTTAATCCCGACCGTGCCGGTGAAGGCGGCCGGCTGGCGGATCGACCCGCCGGTGTCCGACGCCGTCGCGGCCAGGCACAGGTCGGCCGCCACGGCCGAGGCCGAACCGCCCGACGAACCGCCCGGCGTCAGCTCGGCGTTCGAGCCGGTCGACTTCCACGGGTTCACGACCGGGCCGAAGGCCGAGGTCTCGTTGGACGAGCCCATGGCGAACTCGTCCATGTTCAGCTTGCCCAGCATGACCGCCCCGTCGCGCCACAGATTGGCGGTGACGGTCGATTCATAGGGGGGCGTGAAGCCGCGCAGCATGTTGGAGCCGGCCGTCGTCTGCACGCCCTCGGTGCAGAACAGGTCCTTGATCCCCAGCGGCGCGCCTTCCAGCGCCCCGCCCTCGCCGGAGGCGATGCGGGCGTCGGACGCGCGGGCCATGTCCATGGCCTTGTCCGCCGTCACCTCGACATAGGCGTTCAGCGTGGGGTTTGCGGCCTCGATATTGGTCAGGAAGGCCTGGGTGATTTCGGCCGAGGTGAAGTCCTTGGCCTTCAGCCCGTCGACGGCGCCCTTCAGGGTCAATTTGGTCAGGTCGCTCATGACTATTCGACCACCTTGGGCACGACGAAGAAGCCGTCCGCCGACTTGGGCGCATTCGACAGGACCGCATCGACCTTGGCGCCGTCGGTGACGACGTCGTCGCGCAGGCGCAGCGGCTGGGCGACGTTCGAGGTCATCGGTTCCACGCCTTCGACATCCACCTGATCCAACTGCTCGATCCAGGCCAGGATGCCGTTCAGCTCCTGCGCCAGCGGCTCCAGCCGGTCCTCGGGGGTCTTGATGCGGGCGAGATGCGCGACCTTGCGCACCGTCGCAGCGTCGATGGCCATGCGGCCCTCCAACACACAAAATGAAAACGAAGCGGTCGGATTAGCCGCCCGCACTGGGATTCACAAGGATCAGCCGCCCGTCGTCAGGCGTGATGTCACTGCGACGTGCTGACGGACACCGCGTCCGGCGGCGTCTCGCCGCTCGGGGTGAAGTCGATCTGAACCGTCCGCTCCACCTTCAGGATGTCGCCGTTCGGCCCCGCCGTGTCCTGACGCACCGCCAGGACCACGCGACCGGCCCTTGCCTCGACGACCTTCCATTCAGCGTAGTCGCCTAAAGGATAGGCGCGCCAGCCCTCGGCCGAACCGCCGAACAGGGCGAAATAGGTCACCAGACCATTCACCGCCGGATCGCCGCCCGACAGGCTGAAGACCTTGGCGTTCTGATCCGGCAGGGCCTGCAACTGCGACACGTCGGCGGCCGTGCCGATCTCCTCGCGCGCAGCGGCCGTGCGCGGTTCAGCAGGCCCGACCGGCTTGGTGGTCGGGGGTGTGACCGCACGCGTGATCGCGCTCGGGGTCGGCGCGGCTGCCGCAATCTGAGTATCCTGTGCGGCTTGAGTCTTCGCCGGCGCATCGGACTGTCCGCAACCACTCAGCACAAGTCCGAAGGCCGTCATCGCCGCTGTCGCCGTGCGCATGTCATCGTCCTTCCTGTCGTTCGTCGTCACCATCGCCTTTGACTTCGGCCCGCGCCAGTCCTAACCGCAGGCCGTGCCTGTCCTCGACCTCCTCGACCTGCCCGCCGCCTGCCCGCCCGACACGCCGTGGATG
>OFRI01000432.1_pt1 | contig 11271 bp, 14 predicted proteins | sample 1543031 | NCBI WGS metagenome assembly OFRI01 (sample SAMN07774226, study PRJEB24372) | wastewater metagenome
CTGCCACCTAACTCCGCGTAAACCTGCCATTTATTCTGCGCTGCCACCCAGTTCATCCCAACAGCGTACTCGACATTGGTACTGGATGGATCGCTGTTGAAATCATCATCATTAACTTCAACATCGTTGCTTTTGACAAACTCATGGCCGACCGCCATACGCGCCCTTGGTTGAAATTTACCGCCGCCACTCAAGGCAAATTCGCGCCCGACAGTCACACCGACTTTACCCTGCAGCGAGCGTGCAGCATCGGTGTCCACTTGCAGGCCATTGTCCATTCGATATTGCTTGCCTTCAACAGCCGCAAGTCCCACTTGCACAAAAGGCTCAATGAACACGCGGTTGTCAAATTCGATGTGCTTACCTGTTTCAACGGTTGCGCTAACGTCAACACCACCTGGGGCATCAATAGCGCGACGCCGGATCCGAGCAAGTTGATGTTCAACGACAGCGTGCACCCGACCACAGCGGTGCAGCAGATTGCTGCCGATTACGCGTATTCGCTGCTCAGTGCTTCACAAGAGCTAAGCCTGCTGCCGGAAATGGCCTTGGGTAATCTGCGAGCGCATCAGGGTCAATTGCGTAGCCAGTGGCAGGCCGATTGGAACGCCTGGCAGGCGGTCGACCAGTGGCGTGGTTTCGTTGCGGCCGGTGGGCAGCAGCAGGATTTTGACAGCCAGGATAACGCCAGCAGTGCCGACGGCGACGGCTACAGCCTCAATCTGGGTGGTAGCTATCGTCTTGATGACGCCTGGCGAGTTGGCGTGGCGCTGGGGCTTTATGGTCAGGACCTGGAGGCGGGCGCCGCCAACTCTGACTACAACCTCAACAGTTATCTGGCCACGGCATTTGCCCAGTATCAGGACAATCGCTGGTGGGCGGATCTGGCCCTGAGTGCCGGCAGCCTGGATTACGACAATCTTGAGCGCTCCATCCAGCTGGGCCAGGTTACGCGCACCGAGCAGGGCGATACCGATGGCAATCTCTGGGGCGCCAGTGCGCGTGTGGGTTATGACATCGCTCAGCCAGGCAGCGAATGGCACCTGAGTCCGTTCCTGAGCGCCGACTATGTCGAAGTCGATGTCGATGGCTACGCCGAGGACGGCAGCCGCTCCACCGCCTTGACCTTCGATGACCAGCAGCGTGACTCTCGTCGTCTCGGTGCCGGCATTCAAGGGCGTTACCAGCTAAGCCCGGCCACGGCGCTGTTTGCCGAGTACAGTCACGAACGTGAGTACGAAGATGACACCAGCGAGGTGCGTTCCGAGCTGAACAGCCTGCCGGGGATCGGCTTCGAGCTGCGCGGCTATACCCCTGGCGACAGCCTCGACAGTGCCAGCGTTGGCGTTAGCCACCAGTTGACTCGGGACCTGTCTCTGCGCGGTGGCTACAGCTACAACCAGTCCGATGAGCAAAGCCAGCAAGGGGTGAGTGTTTCCCTGGCGCTGGACTGGTAAGTCAGTTGGGTCGGTAGTGTGAGGCGCTACCGGCCCATTAAGGGTAAACTGCGCGCAATTTATTCCTCTCCGGAGCCTCGTCATGTCTCGCGTTACCCTCAGCCGCTACCTGATTGAACAAACCCGCAGCAACAATACCCCGGCGGATTTGCGGTTTCTTATCGAAGTAGTGGCCCGTGCCTGCAAGGAAATCAGCCACGCTGTTTCCAAAGGTGCACTGGGCGGCGTGCTCGGCAGCATGGGGACCGAGAACATCCAGGGCGAAGTGCAGAAGAAGCTCGACGTGCTGTCCAACGAGATTCTGCTCGAGGCCAACGAGTGGGGCGGTCACCTGGCCGGCATGGCGTCGGAAGAAATGGACAACGCCTATCAGATCCCCGGCCAATACCCGAAAGGCGCCTACCTGCTGGTATTCGACCCGCTGGACGGCTCCTCCAATATCGACGTCAACGTTTCGGTCGGCACCATCTTTTCGGTGCTGCGTTGCCCGGATCGTAATGGCGATGAGGGTGATCTGGGTGAGGATGCATTCCTCCAGCCGGGCACCGAGCAGGTCGCTGCGGGCTACGCCATCTACGGCCCACAGACCATGCTGATGCTAACCCTCGGCGACGGTGTCAAAGGTTTCACCCTGGACAGCGAGCTGGGCAGCTTCGAGCTGACCCACGACAATATTCGTGTGCCGGAAAGCACCGCAGAATTCGCCATCAACATGTCCAACCAGCGTCACTGGGAAGCGCCCGTTACCCGTTACGTCGACGAGTTGCTGGCCGGCAAAACCGGGCCTCTGGGCAAGGATTACAACATGCGCTGGGTCGCGGCCATGGTGGCTGACGTGCACCGTATCCTCACCCGTGGCGGCCTGTTTATGTACCCGCGCGATTCCCGCGAGCCAGAGAAGCCGGGCAAGCTGCGCCTGATGTACGAAGCCAACCCGATGTCGTTCATCATCGAGCAGGCAGGTGGCATGGCCACCAACGGTCACGAGCGCATTCTCGACATTCAGCCGACCTCGTTGCACCAGCGTGTGGCGGTGTTCCTCGGCTCGAAAGAAGAAGTCGAGCGCGTCACGGCCTATCACTCGGCCTGAGTACGGTTACAGACGAGCGGCTGCGATGGCCGCTCGCATGCCCCGGCGCAAGGTCGGGGCACTGCTGATTTAGGCAGATGACGCACAGTGTGCGATGCTCAAGCGCTCAAACGAATCCCCAAGGAGTCTGACATGTCCCTGCGTACGCTAATGCTGCTGGGTGCGGTGCTGTGCCTGAGCGCCTGCAGCAAGATCAATCAGGAAAACTACGCCAAGTTGCAGGCCGGTATGGCCAAAGCTGAGGTGGAAGCCTTGCTCGGCGCGCCCACTGAGTGCTCCGGTGCCGTCGGCATCAGCAGCTGCAATTGGGGCGACGAGAAGACCTTTATCAGCGTGCAGTACGCGGGCGACAAAGTGCTGCTGTTCTCCGGCCAGGGGCTGAAGTAGGAGCCGTTATGCGTACGCTTACCGGTTTGTGCGCGGCCCTGTTGTTGAGCGCCTGTGTCGCCTCGGGTGGGACATTGGCTCCGCCGCAGACGGTCGATCAGGTGGACCTGTCCCGCTACCAGGGCACCTGGTACGAGCTGGCGCGTCTGCCGATGTTCTTCCAGCGCAACTGCGCCCAGTCCGAGGCTCATTACGCGTTGCAGGGCGATGGCACGGTGGCGGTGCGCAATCGCTGCCGGACCCTACAGGGCGAGTGGCAGGAGGCCAGCGGCCAGGCCTTTGCTCAGCAGGCGGGGCAGACCGATAAACTGTGGGTGCGCTTCGATAACTGGTTCAGTCGCCTGTTCCCCGACCTGACCCGTGGCGATTACTGGGTGCTGTACCTGGATGACGATTACCGTGTGGCCCTGGTGGGTAATCCGGATCGTCAGTACCTGTGGCTGCTGTCGCGCACGCCGCAGGTGTCGGCCAAGACCCGTGAGCAGTTGCTGAGCATCGCCCGCGAGCGCGGTTATGCCACTGAAGGGCTGATCTGGCGAGTCGCTGATCAGTCTATCGGCCAGCCCTGAGTGAGTTCGTGGCTCACTCCCAGTTAAGACGCGCCAGCTGCCACTGGCCGTCTTCCAGCCACCAGTCCAGTTTGACCTTGTAATGACTGGCGCTGTCCGGGAGCAAACCCTCGGCGCCGGTCAGCGCCACCTGCAGGTCGCTGTGGCCACGCTCGCGGTAGGTGGGGTCGAGATAACTGTTCTGGCTTAGCGCTAGCACGCGCACATTCTGATGGCGCATAAACAGCATCAGCATGGTGCGCTTGGCCCAGTCGCGGTCGTATTGCTGCTGGGCACTGAACTGCCCGTGCAGTTGTTCCAGCACGGCGCTGCTGCGTTTGTGTTCGAGGTTGTCTTGCAACTGCTGTACGGCTTTTTCCAGCGCGGCTTGCGGGTCATCGCCACGACAGCCGCCAAGCAGGAGACAAAACATTACCAAGGGTAGGGTAAATAGTCGCAGCGGCATGTCGAAGCACCGTTTCATGGTTATGATGGCCGCAACAGTATCAGAGCGGCGTCCAACAGGGCCCGCAGCCGCCGATTCGGGAGTGCAGCATGCAGACGCTATATCCGGAGATTAAACCCTACGCCCGCCATGAGCTGGCCGTGGCGGAGCCGCATGTGCTCTATGTCGACGAGAGTGGCAATGCCAATGGCCTGCCGGTGGTGTTTATCCATGGCGGGCCGGGGGCGGGTTGTGATGCCCTGAGTCGGCGCTTCTTCGACCCTAACCTGTACCGCATCGTCACCTTCGACCAGCGTGGTTGCGGGCGCTCGACGCCCCACGCTAGCCTGGACAACAACACCACCTGGGACTTGGTTGCCGACCTTGAGCGCATTCGTGAGCACCTAGGCATCGACAAGTGGGTGCTGTTCGGCGGCTCCTGGGGTTCGACCCTGGCCTTGGCCTATGCCCAGACCCATCCGGAACGTGTGCATGCTCTGCTGCTGCGGGGGATCTTTCTCTGCCGCCCGCAAGACTTCCAGTGGTTCTACCAGGAAGGTGCCAGCCGCCTGTTCCCTGACTACTGGGAAGATTACCTGGCGCCGATCCCGGCGGACGAGCGCGGCGATCTGATGCAGGCGTTCTACAAGCGCCTCACCGGTCAGGACCAGATTGCTCAGATGCATGCGGCCAAGGCCTGGTCGACCTGGGAGGGCCGTACCGCCACGCTGCGTCCCAATCCCCAGGTGGTCGACCGTTTCAGTGACAGCCATCGGGCCCTGTCGATCGCCCGTATCGAGTGCCACTACTTCGTCAACAACGCCTTTCTCGACGCCGACCAGTTGCTTCGCGACATGCCCAAGATTGCCCATCTGCCGGGCTTGATCGTGCACGGCCGCTATGACGTGATCTGCCCGCTGGACAACGCCTATGCGCTGCACCAGGCCTGGCCCAACAGCGAGTTGCAGATCATCCGCGATGCCGGCCACGCCGCCTCGGAAGTGGGCATCACCGATGCCCTGGTGCGCGGTGCCGATGACATGGCTCGACGCCTGCTCGACCTGGCGCCCGACGAGGCATGAAGGCCCTGCTGCAGCGCGTCAGCCAGGCGCGGGTCGACGTGGCCGGTGAGTGTGTCGGCGCGATTGATGGCGGTTTGCTGGTGCTGGTCGGTGTCGAACCCCAAGACACCCCGGCCAGCGCCGACAAGCTGTTGCACAAACTGCTCAATTACCGGGTGTTCAACGATGCGGCGGGCAAGATGAACCTGTCGCTCAAGGATGTCGCGGGCGGCTTGCTGCTGGTGTCGCAGTTCACCCTGGCAGCCGATACCAAAAGTGGCCTGCGTCCGGGGTTCTCCACCGCTGCCACACCGGCATTGGGTGCCGAACTGTTCGATTATCTGCTCGCCCAGGCCCGCCAGCAGCATGCCACGGTTGCCTGCGGGCAGTTTGGGGCGGACATGCAGGTGCACCTGATCAACGATGGCCCGGTGACCTTTCTGCTGCAAACCTGAACCGGCAAGTCGTCGCTTAGCTCACGCTGCGGCAGTTGACCGACTGGCCAGCACTGCCCTCAGCGGTTAGCATGCGCGCCCATGGATTGCCGGCGTTTGCGCGGCGGCAAGCAAACCTATTCCCTCCACTTTGTCAGGAACGCCGATGAAAAAGTTTCTTGCGACAGTTCTGTTTGCCGCCGCCACGCTGACCGGGTTTTCCGCTCAGGCCGGTGCCATCGATGATGCGGTGAAAGCCGGTACCCTGCGCGTCGGCATGGACCCGACCTATATGCCGTTCGAAATGACCAACAAGCGCGGTGAAATCATCGGCTTCGAAGTCGACCTGCTGAAAGCCATGGCCAAGGCCATGGGCGTCAAGCTGGAGCTGGTGTCCACCGGCTATGACGGCATCATCCCGGCCCTGCTGACCAACAAGTTCGACATGATTGGCTCCGGCATGACCCTGACCCAGGAGCGTAACCTGCGCCTGAACTTCTCCGAGCCCTTTATCGTCGTTGGCCAGACCCTGCTGATTCGCAAGGACCTGGAAGGCAAGATCAAGACCTACAAAGACCTCAACGATCCGCAGTACCGCATCACCTCGAAGATTGGCACCACCGGTGAAATGGTCGCCAAGAAGCTGATCAGCAAAGCCAAGTACAACGGTTTTGATAATGAGCAAGAAGCAGTACTCGATGTGGTCAACGGCAAAGCCGATGCCTTTATCTACGATGCCCCGTACAACGTGGTGGCGGTGAACAAGGCCGGCGCCGGCAAGCTGGTGTACCTGGACGAACCCTTCACCTACGAGCCGCTGGCGTTTGGCCTGAAGAAGGGCGACTACGACAGCATCAACTGGATCAACAACTGGCTGCAGCAGATCCGCCACGACGGTACCTATGATCGTCTGCACGCCAAGTGGTTTAAGAGCACTACCTGGCTAAAAGACATGGAATAAGTCGTAAGACTTACTCCGCTGTTGATACCCAACGCGCAGCCCGGCTGCGCGTTCGCATTTATGGAATTGCTTCGTGGCTAAATTGAAACAAGCCCAATGGCCCTGGCATCTGCTGACCGGGCTGATTCTCATCGTGTTGGCCGGCAGCCTGTGGTTCGCCACCTCGATGATTGCCTATGAGTGGCGCTGGAACCGCGTGCCGCAGTACTTCGTCTATCAGGCCGAAGAGTCGCAGCGCGCGGCCGAGTTGGCCGAGGTGGCGACCCTTACGGTGCAGGGTACGCAAACCGAGGTGACCCTGCGCAGCAGCGAGGGCGCCGAACAGGTGCTGACCGTGGACAGTGACAGTCTGCAACTGTCGCTGGGTGACGAGGTCGAGGAAGGTGATCAGGTCGGCGTGACCCGTCACTGGGCCGCCGGTCCGCTGGCCTGGGGCCTGCTGACCACTTTGTGGATTTCCCTGGCCGCCGGTGCCATGGGGCTGCTGATCGGCGTTGTGACCGGCCTGTGCCGGCTGTCGAGCAACCCGACCCTGCGCGACCTGTCGACGGTGTATGTCGAGTTGGTGCGTGGCACGCCGCTGCTGGTGCAGATTTTTATCTTCTACTTCTTTATCGGCACGGTGCTCAATCTGTCTCGTGAGTTCGCCGGGGTGGCGGCGTTGGCGCTGTTTACCGGCGCCTACGTGGCCGAGATCGTCCGCGGCGGCGTGCAGTCGATCGTCAAGGGCCAGGCCGAAGCGGCCCGCTCCCTGGGCCTCACGGCCGGGCAGGCAATGCGCTACGTGGTATTGCCGCAGGCGTTCAAACGGGCGCTGCCGGCGCTGGCCGGGCAGTTCATCAGTCTGGTCAAGGACACCTCGCTGGTCTCGGTGATCGCTATTACCGAACTGACCAAAAGCGGTCGCGAAGCCATCACCACCTCGTTCTCGACGTTCGAGATCTGGTTCTGTGTGGCGGCCCTGTACCTGGTAATCAACTTGCCGCTGTCGCAGATCGCCAGCCGGCTGGAGCGGAGGTTGGCGCAAAGTGATTGAAGTTCGTGAGCTGATCAAAGTATTCGACGCCCGCGGCCAGCAGGTACGCGCGGTCGACAATGTCACCACCCAGGTGGCCAAGGGCGAAGTGCTGGTGGTGATCGGCCCGTCCGGTTCCGGCAAGTCGACCTTTTTGCGCTGCCTAAATGGCCTGGAACAACTGGATTCCGGCTCGGTGAGCATCGATGGCCTGGACCTGGCCAACCCGAAAACCGACGTCAACGCCTACCGCCGCGAAGTCGGCATGGTGTTCCAGCACTTCAACCTGTTCCCGCACATGACCGTGCTGGAAAACCTCTGCCTGGCGCAGAAAGTAGTGCGTAAGCGCGGCAAGGCCGAGCGCGAAGCCAAGGCCCTGGCCCTGCTGGAAAAGGTCGGTATCGTGCAGAAGGCCAACGAGTTCCCTGCGCGCTTGTCTGGTGGTCAGCAGCAACGGGTGGCGATCGCCCGCGCGTTGGCCATGGAGCCCAAGGTCATGCTGTTCGACGAGCCAACCTCGGCGCTCGATCCGGAAATGGTCGGCGAGGTGCTCGACGTGATGAAGACCCTGGCCCTGGAAGGCATGACCATGGTCTGCGTCACCCACGAAATGGGCTTTGCCCGCGAAGTGGCCGACCGCGTGCTGTTCTTCGATCACGGCAAACTGCTGGAAGACGCGCCGCCGGCGCAGTTCTTCACCCGGCCGCAAGACCCGCGGGCCCAGGCGTTCCTTAAACAGGTGTTGTAACGCCAAGGCTAAGGCCAGTCAGGTCGCCCGGGTTCTATCCGGGCGACCTGCATCAGTTACGCAACGCCTCGGCGACAAAGTCGAGGCGGTCCTGGCCGAAGTGCATTTCCTCTCCGATAAAGAACGTCGGCGCACCAAAAGCGCCGCGGCGTATCGCCTCCTCGGTGATGCCCTTCAGGCGTTCTTTAACGCCATCATCATTTACCAGTCGCTCGAATTCGGCGGGGTCGAGACCTGCGGCGCGTAATACGTCGGCCACCACTTCGGGCTTGCCGAGGTTCTTCTGCTCGACCCACAGGGCGTTGAATATCGCCGTCACATAGGTCGCAAATTGCGGTGTATCCAGATAGCCCGCCGCGCCGCGCATCAGGGTCAGGGTATTGATTGGGAAGTGCGGGTTGAAGGTCATCGGCACACCGTAACGGCGTGCATAGCGGGCCAGGTCCTGGAGCATGTAGCGCGCCTTGGCCGGGATGTTGACTGGCGATTGGTTGCCGGTGGCCTTGAATACGCCGCCCAGCAGCATGGGCCGCCAGATGATGGTGGCGCCCGCCTCGGCGGCGATCTTCGGCAGTTGGGTCCAGGCCAAGTATGTGGTTGGGCTGCCAAAGTCGAAAAAGAATTCCAGGGATTTGCTCATGGCATGGTTCTCGGTTGGGGCTGGGCTTGTGTGAGGTCGTATGGCGCTTTTGTAGGATGGGTTGAGCCTGCGATACCCATCGGTATCTGTTCGTAAGCAAGCTCGTGATGGGTATCGCTGTGCTCAACCCATCCTACGGCTACGGCCGATACTTGATCGTCAATTAGAAGGTTTCTAGCCAAGGCCGCAGATCCATCTCATGCACCCAGCAGTCCCGTGGCTGGCAGTGGATCTGCCAGTAGCTGTCGGCGATATGGTCGGGATTGAGGATGCCGTCGCGTTCCTTGAGCTGGTACATCTCGGGGAAGGTGTCGCGGATAAACGCGGTGTCGATGGCGCCGTCGATGATCGGGTGGGCGACGTGGATGCCCTGGGGGCCGAGTTCGCGCGCCATGCTCTGGGCCGTCGCGCGTAATGCGAACTTGGCGCTGGCAAAGGCTGCGAAGTGCTTGCTGCCACGCAAGGACGCCGTGGCGCCTGTGAAAATGATTGTGCCGCGTTGGCGTGGCAGCATCACCCGCGCGGCTTCGCGGCCGGTGAGGAAGCCCGCCAGGGCGGCCATTTCCCAGACCTTGCGGTACACCCGTTCGGTGGTCTCGGTAATCGAAAAGCGTACGTTGGCGCCGATATTGAACACCACCACTTCCAGTGGCCCGACCTCCCGCTCGATGGTGGCGAACAGCTCCAGCACTTGCTCTTCTACCCGTGCATCGCAGCCGAAGGCACGTGCCGTGCCGCCAGCGGCGGTGATGTCATCCACCAGGCTGGTCAGCTTGTCGGCATTACGCCGTGCCACGCAGGCCACGTAGCCCTCACGGGCGAAGCGTTTGGCGATTGCTCCACCGGTGGCATCGCCAGCGCCCATGACCAGTATCGCTTTACGTTCAGTCATCACTTTCTCCTTGGTTCCTTTTTGGAACTTAGCTAAATACTCGGTTCCTTTTTGGAACCTGTCAAGCTATCGTAGGCCCATGGCTTTGCAGAGGATTGCTGATGCGGTGGGAAGAACTTGAGCAACAACCCTGCTCACTGGCGCGCACGCTGTCGGTGGTTGGCGACCGCTGGACCTTGCTGGTGCTGCGCGAGTGTTTTCTTGGGGTGCGGCGTTTCGATGAGTTCGAAAAACGCCTGGGCATTACCCGCCATGTGCTGGCAGAGCGCCTGAAAAAGCTCGTCGAGGCCGGCGTGTTGAGCAAGCAGGCCTATCAGCAGCGGCCACTGCGCGAGGAATACCGGCTGACCGAGAAAGGTCATGACTTGTATCCGGCGGTGCTGGCGCTGGTGAACTGGGGCGATCGGCATATGAGCGGTGCCGAGGGCGCGCCGGTGCGCCATGTACACAAAAGCTGCGGCCATGAAGTGCACGGGGTGTTGGTGTGTTCCGACTGTGGCGAGCCGCTGTTGGCGCGCGACATGACGCTGCGCGAGGCGCCAGCGTTGCAAGGGCAGTTATTGCCGGCGCACTGGCATGCGCAGAAGACGGCGGACAGCTAGCCCGGATTGCATTCGGGCTACAGGCTCAGAACAGGCGGTAGGATGGGTTAGCCGCGTAGCGGCGTAACCCATCGGCTGATCGGGCGGGTTGTCGATGGGTATCGCTGCGCTCAACCCATCCTACGGGGTGCGTGCGGCCTCTCCCGGATTGCCGCCGGCTACAGGCTCAGAACAGGCGGGCGAGTAGGGCAGTAACGGCGGTTTCTACTCGCAGAATGCGCTCGCCCAGTTGCACCGGTTGCAGGCCGGCGGCGGCGAGTTTTTCCACTTCATAAGGAATCCAGCCGCCTTCCGGGCCGATGGCCAGGGTCACCGGCTGGGTGACGGCGCGCGGACAGGCGGGATAGTCACCGGGATGGCCGACCAGGCCGAGGCTGCCGGCGGCCAGTTGTGGCAGCTGGTCTTCGACAAAGGGCTTGAAGCGCTTCTCGATGATGACCTCTGGCAAGACCGTATCACGGGCCTGTTCCAGGCCGAGAATCAGCTGCTCGCGGATCGCCTCGGGTTGCAGAAACGGCGTCTGCCAGAAGCTCTTCTCCACCCGATAGCTGTTGAGCAGAATCAGCCTGGGCACGCCCATGCTGGCCACGGTCTGCAGCACACGTTTGAGCATTTTTGGCCGTGGCAGGGCCAGCAGCAGGGTCAGCGGTAGTTTGGCTGGAGCGGTTTGTTCGAGGCTGATCTGCAGTTCGGCGGCGTCGCTGTCCAGGCGCAGCAACTGGCCCTGGCCCATCAGGCCGCCGAGGCGCCCGACCCGCAGGCTGTCGCCCACTTCGGCGCGGTGCACCTCCTGCAAGTGCTTGAGGCGTCGGCCTTGCAGCAATACGCGATCGGCAGCAATAAAGTCGCCGTCTTCTAGCAGAAGCAGGTTCATGGCTGGACGGCAGGCGGCTGATCGTTGTCCGCGTCGTCCGCAGCCTCATCGGCCGGGCGCTGGCGCAGCGGGTCGGGCGGCTGGGGCCGGGCGACGTCGCGGTGGCCCGCAGCCAGG
>OFRI01000433.1_pt1 | contig 11257 bp, 7 predicted proteins | sample 1543031 | NCBI WGS metagenome assembly OFRI01 (sample SAMN07774226, study PRJEB24372) | wastewater metagenome
CGCTCTTCCGATCTTTTATGGGACTCAGGCGCAGGTGATCCAGCTCCAACTTTAGGTCCTGTGAAGGGTTATTGGGGTGCGGGTTTGGCAGCGAAATATAACTTCAATCAAAAGCTGGCGTTCAGTCTAGGTGGTCGTTACATGTGGTTTGGTGATGCAAAAGGTTCAACGCCTGATGGTAGTATCAAGGGCGATTTTAAGGACAATACAGGCTATATCGTGGGGATGAAACTCTCGTATAAATCTAAATAATTTATCTCGCTTATTACTCGTTTGAGGTTTTGCCTTCTCTCTGAAATATTGAGAGAAGGTTTTTTTTAGCAGTGCTGAATTATCTGTCTAATGGTTTGTATTGTCATAAGACGTACTGAGTTGGCTGCATGTTTTTCAGTCTTTTGAATGCAGTCAAACTAGATGAAACCAGCCTTTCAAGGATTTGGTTTTTCACCATGAAGATGAAACATCGTGAGTGTTTATTCAGATGTATTGCAGAGCAACATAGTGTTGCGCTTGTGCAACGGTTATCATAGAGCCAACAAAGCGTTGGAAGACATTATGAAAATCGTGGCAGATGAAAATCTCGCATTTACCGATTATTTTTTTGCCGAATTTGGTGAAATTGAGCACAAAGCAGGGCGTACTTTAACGCATGCCGATGTTGTAGATGCCAAAGCACTGTTGGTGCGTTCCGTAACTCAAGTCAATCCAGCATTAATCAATAACACCACACTTCAATATGTAGGTAGTGCAACCATTGGTACGGATCATTTAGATATTGAAGCTATTGAGAAACAGAATATTCAATGGGCGAATGCCGCAGGTTGTAATGCGCAGGCGGTGGCTGAATATGTGATTACGGCTTTACTCCATCTCAATCCAGCATTGCTGAACGCTGAAGAAAGTTTTACTTTGGGCATTATTGGCCTAGGAAATGTCGGTTCTCGCTTAGCTTATATGGCCAAACTATTGGGCTGGAATGTGATCGGTCATGATCCTTTTGTACAGCAAGATACGATTCAGCAGGTCGATTTAAATACCTTATTAAGCACTGCCGATGCGATTTCATTGCATGTGCCTTTAACCAAAACAGGATCACATCCAACCTACCATTTGTTCAACGCCGAAGCTTTCGCTGCGATGAAAACGACAGCAATATTGATTAATTCTGCGCGTGGACCTGTAATTGAAGAGCAAGCTTTATTGGCCGACATCGAAAAAACACAGCGCAAAGTGGTATTAGATGTCTTTGAACATGAGCCTGTGATTTCTGAACAAGTGTTGAAAGCTGTGACTCTAGTGACGCCACATATCGCAGGTTATAGCTTAGAAGGCAAAGCGCGTGGTACACAAATGATCTATGAGGCTTTCTGTAAAACTTTCCAATTTGAAGCCCATAAAAGCTTCGAGTCGCAGTTGCCTGTGTGCGCGCAATATTTTGAAGGGCAAGATTTGAAATCTGCACTTCAAAAGCATTTAAATGAAATCTACCCGATTGCACGAGATGACCAAGCCTTACGTGCTTGCTTAAAAGAGGGGATGATCGATCAAAAAGCCTTTGATCATTTAAGAAAGACCTATCCATTACGCCGTGAATGGGCTGCACATGGAGGGCCGAAGGCATGAGTCAGGACGTGATCCATTATCAGCCAACCTGTGACTTAAAAGCCATGCGTGCTCGCGCGCAAATGTATAGCCAAATTCGCCAGTTTTTTGCTGAACGTGAAGTGCTTGAGGTTGAAACCCCGATTTTATCTCAAGCTGGTGTGACCGATGTGCATTTGGCTTCGGTTCAAGCGCAGCGCCATGTACAAGGCAAACAACAAACGCATTATTTGCAGACATCACCTGAGTTTGCCATGAAGCGCTTACTTGCCAGTGGTAGTGGGCCGATTTATCAAATCTGTAAAGTTTTCCGTGATGATGAACATGGTCGTAAACACAATAGTGAATTTACCATGCTGGAATGGTATAGACCGAATTTCAGCTTGAAGGATTTGATGTTTGAAGTGACAGATTTATTGAATGTCACATTAAAGCAGCGTTTTGGTGAAGTTCGCCCTACCATTTTGAGCTATAAGCATGCGTTTATGGATCGCTTGGATTTGAACCCACTGCAAGCCAGTTTGAAGGAGTTAAAAGACTGCTGTAATCGCGTGGGTTTAAATTTGGACTTGGGTGATGACCGCCTTGGCTATATCGATTTGCTCTTTTCGCATTTTGTAGAGCCAAGCCTAGGTTTTGATACGCCCGTCTTTTTGACCGATTTTCCGCCAGAGCTAGCCTCGCTTGCCAAAACTAAAACGGATGAAGACGGTGAATGGGTTGCAGCACGTTTTGAGCTGTATATTGAGGGTTTGGAGCTTGCCAATGCTTATGATGAGTTGATCGACGCGGAGGTGTTGCGTTCACGTTTTGAAGCCGATAATGCTGAACGTGAGAAATTAGGCTTACATGTGATGCCAATTGATGAGTTTTTATTGGCTGCTTTGCCTCAAATGACGGCATGTGCAGGTATTGCGTTAGGTGTGGATCGTTTGTTAATGATTGCAACAGAACACATGCAGTTGGAAAAAGTAATTACTTTTCCCGCATCCATTTCTTAAGTGAAATTAAATAAAGCGCCGATTGTGGCGCTTTATTTGAGTCGATCAAGGTTTAATTGTATTGAGACTTCAGCTCTCCAATTGCATGTATTCGACGTTCAATCAGCATTTCACCAATATCAGGGCCTTTGATATCCGCAGGCAGGTCTTGTGCTTTGATATTTCGCACCACATCCATCACCTTTAAAATATATGCAGACTGTGGGTATTCACGATCTTCAAGCCCTAAACGACCACGTGAGTCACATTCACAAGCTTGTACAAAGGCTTCAACCCGTTCTGGACGACGTAGTACATCTAAGCGTTGCAGTAAGCGCCACAAAGTGCCTGGTTTTAAGGTCAGGGCTTGATGACATTTCAAATGTTCTTTACAGACCGTAATTGCGAGCTGCTTCATCTGCGTTGGAACTTTTAGACGCTCACACACTTCTGTCACAGGCTTGACCCCACGTTCTTCATGCATGATATGACGCGGTAGCTCGTCCACAGGTGTCAAAGCTTTGCCTAAGTCATGCACTAAAACAGCAAAACGAACATCCAGTGCGTAGTTGGCACGACACGCTTGTTGTAATGACATCATGGTATGAATACCACAGTCAATTTCAGGGTGATACTCAGGGCGTTGTGGAATACCATAAAGTGCCTCGATTTCTGGAAAAAGTACTTTTAAAGCACCACAGCGACGTAGCACTTCAAAGTATTCATCGGCATGATCTTCCATCAGAGCACGAGAGGTTTCTTTCCAAATGCGTTCAGGAGTTAGTGCCTCCAGTTCACCCGAGTCTGCGAGTTGCTGCATCAGTGCCAACGTTTCTTCGGCTACCGTAAATCCTAGGGTTTTATAACGTGCAGCAAATCGTGCAACACGGAGGACGCGTAGTGGGTCTTCTACAAAAGCATCAGAAACATGCCTTAAAACACGGAGCTCTAAATCGCGTTGGCCGCCATAGGGGTCATACAGTGTACCTTCCGCATCCATGGCGATGGCATTGATGGTAAGGTCGCGTCGAATTAAATCTTGTTCTAAGGTAACGGTACTGTCGGTATAAAACTCAAAGCCATGATAACCATGCCCTGACTTACGTTCAGTACGGGCAAGCGCATATTCATCTTTGGTTTCAGGATGTAAAAAAACAGGAAAATCTTTACCTACAGGTTGGAAACCTTGGGCAAGCAGTTGTTCAGGCGTTGCACCGACAACTACATAATCTTTTTCGTGATAGGGGTGACCCAGAAGCTGATCTCGGACCGCACCGCCTACTAAATAAACTTGCATGAAAAAACCTCTATTCTTGCAGCCATCATGCTACAGAATAGAGGTTTTCTCAAGTCACAAGATACGTGTATAACGACAAACAATTAGTCGCCGTTTTTCTCCGCTTCTTGAATTTCCGCTACAGTCAGCGCAGTCATATTCACTAAACGACGTGTTGTTGCTGTCGGTGTCAAAATATGAACTGGTTTCGCTGCGCCAAGTAGGATAGGGCCAATGGTGACATTATTACCTGAAGTTGATTTCAACAGGTTAAATGAAATGTTGGCTGCATCCAAGTTTGGCATGATCAATAGATTCGCAGAACCTTTGAAGCGCGAGTTTGAGTATGCAAAGTTACGGATGTTTTCATCCAATGCCGCGTCCGCATGCATTTCACCTTCAACTTCAAGTTCTGGCGCGATTTGCGTCAAAATCTCAAACACTTTACGCATTTTTTGCGCGCTTGGATCAGTTTGATCTGAACCGAAGCTTGAGTGAGAAAGTAGAGCAACACGTGGTGTCATACCAAAACGACGTACTTCTTCAGCAGCTAAAATTGTCATTTCAGCCAACTGTTCAGCTGTTGGGTTGGTGTTGACATAAGTGTCAGCAATGAACAGGTTACGGTCTTCAAGCATTAAAGCATTCAATGTAAAGAAAGAGTTGTGACCTTCTTTTTTACCAATGATGTTTTTAACGAAGTCTAAGTGAATGTCGTAGCTTGAATACGTACCACATAGCATACCGTCTGCTTTACCATGTTTCACTAACATCGATGCGATCAAGGTTGAACGACGACGTGCTTCACGTTGTGCATATTCAGGTGTTACACCTTTACGCTGCATAAGTGTGTAGTAGTCATCTGCAAACAATTCGTAGTCAGGGTTTTTTTCTTGATCGACAATAGTGATGTTCACACCATGTTCAAGACGTAAGCCTAACTTTTTAATGTTTGCCTCAATAACCGCAGTACGACCGACTAAAATTGGTTTTGCAAGATCTTCATCGACCGCAATTTGTACTGCACGAAGTACACGTAGGTCTTCACCTTCAGCATAAGCAATACGTTTCGGATCAGATTTTGCTTGAGCAAAAATAGGTTTCATCATCAGTGCTGAGTTATAAACAAACTCAGAAAGACGTTGACGGTATGCAGAGAAGTCTTGAATTGGACGACTTGCAACACCTGAATCCATGGCCGCTTGTGCAACAGCAGGTGCAATTTCTAAAATCAGACGCTGATCAAGTGGGCGTGGAATTAAGTAGTCACGACCAAAAGATGCAGATTTTTCACCATAAGATGCCGCATCTGCTTCAATGTGTGCCATACGCGCAATCGCATAGACACATGCAATTTTCATCTCTTCATTGATAGTGGTTGCGCCTACATCAAGAGCACCACGGAAAATGTAAGGGAAGCAAAGTGCGTTGTTCACTTGGTTTGGATAATCTGAACGACCTGTCGCCATGATCACGTCATCACGAACTTCGTGTGCATGTTCAGGCAGAATTTCAGGATCTGGGTTGGCAAGTGCGAAGATAATCGGATCTTTCGCCATCAGCTTAACCATTTCTTTGGTTAAGATACCCGCAGCAGATAAACCGAGGAACATGTCTGCGCCTGCAATCACGTCAGCCAGTTGAGTGCCTTCAACATCTTGTACATAACGTTTTTTAGAGTCGTCTAGACCTTCACGTTTTGTTGTAAGTAGACCTCGTGAGTCTGCAACAATAATATTTTCTTTTTTTGCACCAATGGCACAAAGTAAATCTAGGCAAGACAGAGCCGCAGCACCTGCACCTGAAGCGACGATTTTAATTTCGTCAATTTTTTTGCCATTCAATTGCAAAGCATTCAGTAAAGCAGATCCAACGATAATGGATGTACCATGCTGATCATCGTGGAACACAGGGATATTCATACGTTCACGAAGTTTTTGTTCAATATAGAAGCATTCTGGTGCCTTGATGTCTTCAAGGTTGATACCACCAAAAGTCGGTTCTAATGCAGCAACAATATCGACAATTTTGTCAGGATCATTTTCTGCAATTTCGATGTCAAATACATCAACACCTGCGAATTTTTTAAATAAAACGCCTTTACCTTCCATGACAGGTTTAGAAGCAAGTGGACCAATATTACCTAGACCCAAAACGGCAGTACCATTTGTGATTACAGCAACAAGGTTCCCACGTGCAGTATAAAGCGCTGCTTTTGAAGGATCTTTTTCAATTTCAAGACATGGTGCTGCGACACCAGGTGAATACGCCAAGGCTAAATCGTGTTGGTTGACCAGCTGCTTGCTAGGTGTAACGCTGATTTTCCCTGGGGTTGGGAATTCGTGATAATACAAAGCTTGCTGTTTTAATGATTGATCGTCCATCTGAATCTCTTTGTAGCGTGGGTTAGCCAGCGGAGCTGGTAGTTTTTAGTAGACAAGACCAAATATACCATTAGTTGCTGGTATATCCCAGTGATAGCTGGTGCTTTTTAAGCAAACTTAGAGCTAAAACAGTCTGATTTATATTGAGTATGTATACGAGGGTGTGTCGAGATGATCTCTTAAATATTGGGTAGCATCGAGCTGCGGAAGAGGTTTGGAAAATAAATAACCTTGCGCGATATCACATTCTAAGTTTTGTAGGTAACTCAGTTGTTGTTCGGTCTCAATTCCTTCCGCCACCACGGTCATACCCATGGCTTTCCCCATGGCAATCATGGCGCTCACAATGGCTTCTTGTTTGTAGTGTCCAATTTTTGAAATGAAGCTTCGATCAATTTTTAAAGTATCGATAGGGAAGTCAGTTAGGTAAGACAGTGATGAATAACCTGTACCAAAGTCATCTAAAGAAATATGAATGCCACGCAATTTGATGGTTTCAAGGAGGTTTTTCACTGCTTCTGAGTTTTCAACCAAAGTGGATTCTGTAATTTCTAATTCGAGGCTACTACCACTGATTTTATATCGATCAAGGGCTTCGTCTAAGTCCTTTAAAAGCTGTCCACGTTGTAATTGTTGGGCAACCACATTGACCGAAACACAGATATTATCAAAACCCAATTTATTCCATTCTTTGATTTGCTTAGCGGTTTGTAAAATTACAATGCGGCCAATATCTGAAATCAAGCTGGTTTTTTCTGCCATCGGAATGAAGAGACTCGGCGGCACGATGCCTTTGGTTGGGTGATTCCAGCGTACCAACGCCTCAAAACCATAAATCTTCTGATTGTGAAAGTTGATTTTGGGTTGGTAATAAACCACCAACTCATTGTTTTGTATCGCTAGTCTTAAATCACGCTCTAAATAAATTACTTCTTCTAATGCAACGGTATTACTCAAGCTGTAGAACTTGGTCGCATTTCCACCTAAACGTTTTGCTTCACTGAGTGCTTGTTCTGCACAGTTGTTTAAGTAGTCCAGTTGACGACCATGTTCAGGGTACTGCGAAATCCCCATTGAAAGCGTAATAATATGTTCTTGACCAAAAATATCAAAAGGTAGGCTAAAGGCTTTGTTAATGCGATCAATATGTTCCTGAACGGAGGGGCGAATATGAGAGACCTCATATACAATTGCAAAATCGTCACCATTTAAGTGAGCCACTATCAAGGCTTCAGCATTGGTTAAACGAAGGCGCTGAGCAACTTGGCGCAGCAGCTCATCGCCGCCATTATTGCTTAAGAATTCATTCAATGGGCGGAAACGGTCAATATTGAGTCGAATAATCGCCAGTTGTTTAATGCTGTCTTGTTGAGAAACCAAATACTGATGAAGCTGATAGTTATAGTAAAAACGGTTGGGCAAATCGGTTAGCGTATCGTAGTTTTCTAAATAGGAAAGACGCTGTTCTTGCAATTTACGCTCGGTTAAATCGGACACGATACCAATATAATGCGTGACACGATCTTGCTCATCGGTAATGGCATTCAGATGCATCCAAATACACAGCTCTTTGCCTGACAGGAACTTTTCATTAAGTTCACCGTCGTATTCGCCTTTTTTTAGAAGCTGTCCAATGATTTGGTTATGTGTGCTGCGTTGATGCGACTTATAGTTCGCAACAATATCAAACAGATGCTTGCCATTAATTTGTACAGCCTCAAAACCAGCCAAACGCTCAAAGAACGGATTTACGTCGATATAACGCAGGTCTTCATCTAAGATGAAAATCCCTTGTTCAGCTTGTTCAAGTACGCTCGCTGCTAGTCGCAGACGTTCTTGGTTGCTTTTTTCATGTTGAATGTCACGTCGAATACCGACCATTTGTAACGGTTTTTGATTGATTGGATCGCGAGCAATGACGCGTCCCGTGTCATGTACCCAGTACCATTTCCCGTTATTGTGTTGCACACGGTAAGTGGCTTCATAGCGGTCTGAATGACCGCGTAAATGACTTTTCATTGCAGATTTAAACGGGGCAATATCATTTGGATGAATTAGATACTGAAGCTGAAGTTGATGCTCTGTGGAATTTTTAAGTACTTTTTCTTGTTTGTGATTGGTTAGGGAAATGAGCCGATCTTTAATATTCCAATCCCAAGGACGAATACCTGAAATTTCATGGGCAAGCGATAGGTTTTCTTGCTTATTTTTTAAGTCTTTATTGATTTGATTTACGTCAAAGGTTCGTTCACGTACTTTTTGCTCAAGCAATTGATTATTCAGTTGTAACTGTTGTTCAATTTCTTTGGATTTATTCACTTCGTTTTGTAGTTGTTTGCATAAATCATCGGTCCAAGCGACTTGTTTTTCAGCTTCTTTTTTCAACTCTCGATTTTTAATTGAGAGGCGGGATAAGTGCTGATTAATACGGTTAGTGGCGTTGGCACAAAGCAAAATCACAATCAGAATAAAGTTTACAGTGAGGTGAAAAAGAGTGTGATTGGCATCGAAGTTGATAAATTGCGAGAGGACATAAGGGGTGATAGACGGAATAAAAACCAAACAAAAATAACTGATGCGTTGCGTTAAATAGGTAAGGCAAACGGTCTGTGTGACGATCACTAAAAGTGCAGACAAGAGTAGGGCATTTGTATAGTTAAAATTGCCAGATAGGCTGGGTAAATAGTAATAGATACAGACGACGCCTGCTGCAACCAAAAGACCAATACTTAAACAGATGCCTTGAATCCAGTGGTGCGCATGTTTGGCAGAGTGATTTTTCGGGTTGAAATACACGGTGTTCACGAGCCAAAAAATGCTGAGAATAAACTCAGAAACAAAAAACCACAGGTTAAAATAAAAAGAATCTTGAGAAAAATTATAGTGATATGCACAGAAAATATAAAAATTAAGAATCAGTAAGCTACTGATGAGGAAACGAAGATGGCTAATGGAATGCGATATTTGCGCAGTCTGCAAGTGCCGATCAAGATTTTCTGTAGAAATATCTGGCATGAATCGCGAAACCTTATTTTTTTTATGACCCAATGGCGTTGTGTTGTGTCTTTTTTCAAATTTAAATACATTGTGTAAAACACAATCAATTTATATTTTGATATAAGTCAAGGGTAATATTGTTGTACATCATAATCAATATATTAACAGAACAAAAGGGTGACTCTGCTGTTTATGTGATTTAAATCACTAAATTGTAGTTGAGGATTGACAAAGCGACGACTGGTGCTGTCTCTGTACGTAATACACGCTCACCAATACACCAGCTGATAAAACCGTGCTCATTGGCTGTTGTAATTTCAGCCTCACTTAAACCACCTTCAGGCCCAATGAGTAGTGCAATGTTTGGTGTCGCATGTCCCAAAACGTCGATTTTTTCTTTATTCGGGGCGAGTACAAGCCGAGTCGCAGGTAATTCGGATGCGAGCCATTTGTCTAAGCTGACTGGAGCATGGATAGTGGGAACAATGTTCATGCCACATTGTTCGCATGCCGCGATAGCAATGCCTTGCCAATGATCAATCTTCTTTTGGTCGCGGTCATATTTCAAACGCATTTCACAACGTTCAGACGTTAATAGTTGAATTTCGGAAACACCTAATTCAACTGCCTTTTGAATGACATAGTCCATACGATCACCTTTACTCATGACTTGACCGAGTAAAGTTTTAAACGCAGGTGTACGATTGGTTGGGTTAAAAGCAGTGACCTGAACTGATGCTGACTTTTTAGCAACGTCACTTAAGGTCACTTCATATTCGCCGCCTTGTCCATTAAACAAGGTAGCCGTTTCACCGACTTGAGCACGCAAAACTTTTACCCAGTGGTGAAACACAGTTTCAGTCAGTTCGACAGTGTGATCAACATTGAGTTCTGCTTCCATAAAAAAACGAGGCATTCGGTTTTACTCTCAAATAGGGTGAATCTAGTTTAAATGCTTATGCTAAACCGAGGTCTAGTACAAGCTGGCGGGTAGGGTCAGTGGTGTTCATGGTGTAGAAGTGCAAACTCGGTGCGCCACCTGCAATCAGGCGTTCACAAAGTTTCACAATCACTTCATGACCAAATGCTTTGATGCTGGCAGTGTCATCACCATAGGTTGCCAGTTGCTTACGAATCCAACGTGGAATCTCAGCGCCTGTACCATCTGCAAAGCGAATCAAGTTGCTGGCATTGGTAATTGGCATAATGCCTGGTGCAACTGGAATGTTCACGCCTTCTTTTTGAATGCGATCGACAAAGTAGAAGTAGGCATCTGGATTAAAGAAGAACTGAGTCAGTGCGGCATTCGCACCTGCATTGGCTTTGTCGCAAAAACGTTGAATGTCTAGGTCAAAACTATCTGCTTGAGGGTGCATTTCTGGATAAGCGGCAACTTCAATTTTGAAATGATCGCCCGAATGTTCACGAATAAAGCGAACCAAATCCGTGGCATAAGGTAATTCGCCTAGGCCAACTTGACCTGAAGGTAAGTCACCACGCAGCGCCACAATACGGTCAATGCCTTGATCTTTATAAATGTCGAGTAACTCAGCAATACGTGCTTTGTCATCACCAATACAAGACAAGTGAGGGGCAACAGGTGTGCCTTTACCATTAAATTCTGCAATGGCTGCTAAGGTGCGTTCACGGGTTGAACCGCCTGCACCATAGGTAATTGAGAAAAACTCTGGGTTGAGCAGCTGTAATTCTTGGTGTACAACTTTCAGTTTTTCTGCGCCCGCATCCGTTTTGGTCGGGAAAAACTCAAAAGAAATAGGAATGTGTTTCGACATGTTCAAATCCTTTTTTATAAATGCTATTTTTTGTGTTTACCCTCATCCCACCCTTCTCCCAGAGGGAGAAGGAGATTCATTACATTAAATAGAGATAACAAGATTTCACTGCTAACATCATTCTGTAATGAAAGTCCCTCTCCTAACAGGAGAGGTTAGGAGAGGCTTGAAACTTAGTATTTATAAGCATCCGACTTGAATGGGCCTTCAACTTGAACACCTAAG
>OFRI01000436.1_pt1 | contig 11216 bp, 10 predicted proteins | sample 1543031 | NCBI WGS metagenome assembly OFRI01 (sample SAMN07774226, study PRJEB24372) | wastewater metagenome
AACAACAATCCGGGCCGCAGGCTGGGTCAAGCACAGCGATACCTCCCATGCTCCTGGCAGCGAAATCGAATTAAATACCCGGTGTTAACCCGCAGCAAGTAGCCTGGGCATCCATGGTGGAAAACGCTTCGCGGTTTTCCACCCTACGCGGTAGTGCGTATTTGTAGGGTGGACAACGCGCAGCTTGTCCACCAAGGTTTATTCAACCGCTAAACCGCTCAAGGATGAGCCGCCATGTCCAACTACCGCCGCGCCCGCGTGCCTGGGGCAACTTACTTCTTCACCGTGAACCTGCGTAATCGCAACAGCGACCTGCTGGTCCGTGAGATCGATCTGCTGCGCGCCACGGTGCGAGCCACTCGGCAGCGCCACCCCTTTCATATTGATGCCTGGGTGGTGTTACCCGAACACATGCACTGCCTGTGGACACTGCCGGAGGGTAACGCAAATTTCGCCCTGCGCTGGAAGGTGATCAAATTCGCCTTTGCTAAACGCCTGGCAAAAACCGAGACGCTAAACACCACCCAGCTCACACGAGGTGAGCGCGGGGTCTGGCAACGCCGCTATTGGGAACACCTGATCCGTGACGACCTCGATTACCAACGACACTTCGATTACATCCACGCCAATCCGCTCAAACACGGCCATGTGCAACGGGTGCTGGATTGGCCATATTCCAGCTTTCACCGCGCGGTACGCCATGGGCTGTATCCGCCAGACTGGTGCGGAGGTAATGACGAAATGATGGTTGGCGAGCCCTAGACCTGGCGGTGGAAAACGCTTCGCGGTTTTCCACCCTACAAGCCCTGCCGACGCTTTCGCTCAACCAATCTTCACGCATGCAAACAGCGCATTCCCGGAAACGCCGTCCCACGGAATAAGCTTCTCGTAATCATGCTCAAACACCTGCACCGCAAAATACGGCTGCAACAGCGCCTGTAACTGCGCAAAGCTCACGGCCACCATCGGATGCTCGTCGTTCCACACCTCGGTTTGCCCGGCTGTGGTTTTTTCAATCCGCAACCGCAACGCCTGCTGCTCGCCCTCGCCGGGGTAACTCCAACCGGAACTGAAGGTGAATTGGCCTTCATCATTTTCGACGCTATGGGCGGCAAACAGGCTGTTATCGATCTTGCCCTTATCGACCACGTTGAAGCAGAACAGGCCATCGCTGGCGAGCGCTGCATGGGCGCTGGCGATGCACGCCTTCAGCCGCTCAATGCCGCCGCTGTAATGGATGGAATAGAGAAAGCAGGTCAACAGATCCACCGGCTCACTGAGGGTGAAACTGCACATGTCCTGCAGCGCAAAGTGCGCCTGTGGGCAACGCATGGCGGCCTTGTCCAACATCGGCTGATTGATATCCAGCCCGGCACTGCTGTAGCCGGCATCGCTGAAATGGCGCACATGGGGCCCCGTACCGCAGGCCAGGTCCAGATGGCGGCGACCACCGTTGCCAAACAGTTGCTGCAGCCTGTGGATACAGTGGCTTTGCGCCTGATAGTCGATATCGGCACACATCAGATCGTAGTAATCAGACAGGTCGGTGTAGAGGGCATTAACGGACATAGCGGCCTGCTGATTGAGCCGCGAATTTTGCGGTCGCGCATCATAGCCGAACCCTGACCGCAGCAAGACAATCATCACCGTGAGGCGACGGGCCCAGGCGCCGCGAGCAACCGCTTCGCGGCTGCAGCCGCGCCTACACAGTCCAAGAAAGCAGGACGGGCGTTTAGCTCACTTCTTCGGCTTGCTGACTTCGTGACCAAGCACGCCACCCACCGCCGCACCGGCACCGGTGCACAACACGCCGCCGCACAACAGATGCCCCGCTACGCCGCCGACTACAGCGCCGGCGGCCGTGCCTTTTTCCTGATGAGACCAGTTGGCGCAACCGGTCAGGCCAACAGTGGCGAACAGGATGCCGGTGAAAATCAGTTTGGTACGGGTCATAGCGGGCACTCCAGTGCGCAAGCCTTACAAAAATCCCCGGCGCGGCAGTTGAGCGCGCCCGGAAGGAAATTTCATTCTCCTCCGCTTGCACCAGCTGTCTGTTCGCCAGCGAGCATAGGCCGAGCGATAACAGGCACCGCTCACCGCCAAGCGCAGCAAAAGCGCGCGACCAACCGCCTTTCAGCCCCCCACCGCAGCCCCACGCCTGCGAGCAACTGATGCCCCGTGGTAACCTTGCCGGCATCGCCAAGCAGATGACCCGCAGTTGCACAACAGCGCACGCCGCGGGCCAATTTCGCCGCCAAAAATTCAACGCCTAGCCATAAGCCTCCGATGACTAAAAACATTGCCGACCTGTCCGCCCACACCCCGATGATGCAGCAGTACTGGCGGCTGAAAAATCAGCACCTCGACCAGTTGATGTTCTATCGCATGGGCGATTTCTACGAAATCTTCTACGAAGACGCGAAGAAAGCCGCCAAGTTGCTGGACATCACCCTGACCGCCCGCGGCCAGTCGGCGGGCCAGGCGATCCCCATGTGCGGGATTCCCTACCACGCCGCCGAAGGTTATCTGGCCAAACTGGTCAAGCTCGGCGAATCGGTGGTGATCTGCGAACAAGTCGGCGACCCGGCCACCAGCAAGGGCCCGGTGGAGCGCCAGGTGGTGCGCATCATCACCCCCGGCACGGTCAGCGATGAGGCGCTGCTGGATGAGCGCCGCGACAACCTGCTGGCGGCGGTGCTGGGCGACGAGCGCCTGTTTGGCCTGGCGGTGCTGGACATCACCAGCGGCAGCTTCAGCGTGCTGGAAATCCCCGGCTGGGAGAACCTGCTGGCCGAACTCGAACGCCTCAACCCGGTTGAGCTGCTGATCCCCGATGACTGGCCACAAGGCTTGCCGGCGGAGAAACGCCGTGGCGTGCGCCGCCGTGCGCCGTGGGATTTCGAGCGTGACTCAGCCTTCAAGAGCCTGTGTCAGCAGTTTGCCACTCAGGACCTGAAAGGCTTTGGCTGCGAGAACCTGACCCTGGCCATCGGCGCCGCGGGCTGCCTGCTGGCCTACGCCAAGGACACCCAGCGCACCGCCCTGCCGCACCTGCGCAGCCTGCGTCACGAGCGCCTGGATGACACGGTGATCCTCGATGGCGCCAGCCGCCGTAACCTGGAACTGGACGTCAACCTGGCCGGCGGCCGCGAGAACACCCTGCAATCGGTGGTGGACCGCTGCCAAACCGCCATGGGCTCGCGCCTGCTGTCGCGCTGGCTGAATCGCCCATTGCGCGATCGCTCGGTGCTGGAAGCCCGCCAGGAATCCATCGCCTGCCTGCTGGAGCGCTACCGCTTCGAGAACCTGCAGCCACAGCTGAAGGAAATCGGCGACCTAGAGCGCATCCTCGCCCGTATCGGCCTGCGCAATGCACGCCCGCGCGACCTCGCCCGCCTGCGTGATGCCCTCGCCGCCCTGCCGGAACTGCAGCAGGCGATGACCTTCCTCGAAGCGCCGCACCTCGGCGCCCTGGCCCAGAGCATCCGCACCTACCCAGAGCTGGCCGAGCTGCTGGCCCGCGCCATTATCGACAACCCGCCGGCGGTGATCCGCGACGGCGGCGTACTGAAGACCGGTTACGACGCCGAGCTGGACGAGCTGCAATCGCTCAGCGAGAACGCCGGACAATATTTGATGGACCTGGAGATCCGCGAGAAGGCCCGTACCGGCCTGGCCAACCTCAAGGTCGGCTACAACCGCGTGCACGGCTATTTCATCGAACTGCCAAGCAAGCAGGCCGAGTCGGCGCCGGCGGACTACATTCGCCGGCAAACCCTGAAGGGCGCCGAGCGCTTTATCACCCCGGAGCTGAAAGAGTTCGAAGACAAGGCGCTGTCAGCCAAGAGCCGCGCCCTGGCGCGGGAAAAGCTGCTGTATGACGAGCTGCTGGAACACCTGATCGGCCATCTGGCCGACCTGCAGGACAGCGCCGCGGCCCTGGCCGAGCTGGACGTGCTGAGCAACCTCGGCGAACGCGCTCTGACCCTCGACCTCAACCGCCCGCGCTTTACCGATGAACCGTGCATGCGCATCAGCCAGGGCCGCCACCCGGTGGTCGAGCAGGTGCTGAGCACGCCGTTCGTGGCCAACGACCTGAACCTCGATGACGCCACGCGCATGCTGATCATTACCGGCCCGAACATGGGCGGTAAATCCACCTACATGCGCCAGACCGCACTGATTGTGCTGCTGGCCCATATCGGCAGTTTCGTCCCCGCCGCCAGCTGCGAGCTGTCGCTGGTGGACCGCATCTTCACCCGCATCGGCTCCAGCGACGACCTGGCCGGCGGGCGTTCGACCTTTATGGTGGAGATGAGCGAAACCGCCAACATCCTGCACAACGCCAGCGACCGCAGCCTGGTGCTGATGGACGAAGTGGGCCGCGGCACCAGTACCTTCGACGGCCTGTCGCTGGCCTGGTCGGCAGCCGAATGCCTGGCCGGCCTGCGCGCCTACACGCTGTTCGCCACCCACTACTTTGAACTGACGGTGCTGCCGGAAAGCGAGCCGCTGGTGGCCAACGTGCACCTCAATGCCACCGAGCATAACGAGCGCATCGTGTTCCTTCACCACGTGCTGCCTGGGCCTGCCAGCCAGAGCTACGGCCTGGCTGTGGCGCAACTGGCAGGCGTACCAACGCCAGTGATTGCGCGTGCGCGCGAGCATCTGGCGCGCCTGGAAACCACCAGCCTGCCCCATGAAATCCCCCGCAGCGAGCCCGGCAAACCCGCCGCGCCGCTGCAAAATGACCTGTTCGCCACGCTGCCACATCCTATCCTGGAGGAATTGGCCAAGATCAATCCGGATGATATGACCCCGCGTCGCGCGTTGGAGCTGCTATATAGCTGGAAGACACGGGTCTAACGCTAGCGCCAGCAAGCTGTTAGAATCGCGCGCACTTTTAAGATGCCCCGGCCTATTAGCCTGGAGCCGCGGGCCATCAACTTGCCGAGCCAGAGAGTTCCAACCCTGTTGGGCTCCACGGCCGTCGCCTGAGGAGAAACCTAGAAATGACCTTCGTCGTCGTCGACAACTGCATCAAGTGTAAATACACCGACTGTGTGGAAGTCTGTCCGGTGGACTGCTTCTACGAAGGTCCGAACTTCCTGGTCATTCACCCGGACGAGTGCATCGACTGCGCCCTGTGCGAACCAGAATGCCCAGCGCAAGCGATCTTCTCTGAAGATGAGGTGCCGGAAGACCAGCAAGAGTTTATTGAGCTGAACCGTGATCTGGCCGAAGTCTGGCCGAACATCACCGAGAAGAAAGAATCCCTGCCGGATGCAGAAGAATGGGATGGCGTAAAAGACAAGCTGCAGCACCTGGAGCGTTAATCGCCCCTGTGTAACTGCCAAAAGGCCCGCCATGTGCGGGCCTTTTGCTTTCTTGCAGGCAAAAAAAAGGGGCGGGGATTACCCGCCCACTTTTTTGTCCCTAGTCCCTTTGTTTCCCGCTTCATCATCCTGATGAATCGCATCCCGCGATGTCCCGGCTGTCATCCTTGTCAGCCCGTGCCTGTCCGTCGGCACAGGTGAGATATTAGCCACTTACGGGATGGCAACAAGCCCTTGCCGGAACGGCTAAACGGCCAATCATGAATTAATTTATCGTTATTTTTCAACTAGTTAAGCAACAAAAACGGCATACACCAAGCCACCATAACGGCGATCACCTACGCACTTTGTAAGCCATGACTTACAAGCTGGCTCGCCAAATCGTCGCTATCGCCTGATTTTCAGCAACCGACTCTGCAGCAACAAAAATGCCCGCATCCAGGGATACGGGCATTTTTGTTATCGATCTGTTGGCTTCGCTCAAAAGCCAGACAGGATCGACGCAGTGCTTACTGGAACAGCGACTCGCCAGACAGGCCGTTCTTCTCCATGATCTCGCGCAGGCGCTTGAGCGCTTCAACCTGGATCTGCCGAACCCGCTCACGGGTCAAGCCAATTTCCCGGCCGACTTCTTCCAGGGTGCTGCTTTCATGGCCGCGCAAGCCGAAACGGCGGATAACCACTTCGCGCTGTTTCTCGGTCAGTTCGGTCAACCACTGGTCGATGCTTTGCGACAAGTCATCGTCTTGCAGCAGCTCGCAGGGATCGGTGGGTCGGTCATCAGACAGGGTGTCGAGCAGAGTCTTGTCCGAATCCGGCCCGAGCGACACATCCACCGACGACATCCGCTCGTTCAAACCGAGCATGCGTTTGACCTCGCCCACCGGCTTTTCCAGCAGGTTGGCGATTTCTTCGGCAGAGGGTTCGTGATCGAGTTTTTGCGTCAGCTCACGAGCCGCACGCAGGTAGACGTTCAGCTCTTTGACCACATGGATCGGCAACCGGATGGTGCGCGTCTGATTCATGATGGCCCGCTCGATGGTCTGCCGAATCCACCAGGTGGCATAGGTCGAGAAGCGGAAGCCGCGTTCAGGATCGAATTTTTCCACTGCCCGGATCAGGCCGAGGTTGCCCTCTTCGATCAGGTCGAGCAGAGAAAGACCGCGATTGATGTAGCGACGGGCAATTTTCACCACCAGCCGCAGGTTGCTCTCGATCATCCGTTTGCGCCCAGCAGGATCGCCCTTCTGCGCCAGACGGGCGAAGTGCACTTCTTCTTGCGGGGTTAACAGCGGGGAGAAACCGATTTCATTGAGATAGAGCTGAGTAGCGTCTAATGCTCGGGTGTAATCGATGTATTTGTGTTGTTTCGGCGAGGTGGCGCTTTTGGATTTGGCCTTACTGACAGGAGCATCAGACTCCTCGTTAGACTCATCATCCAAAACGATGCCGGTCTCCAGCAGGAGCACATCATCGTCTACGTCAAACTCCGGCGCTTCTTTTTTGAGTGCCATTCTTATTGTCCTTCACTGAGTTCGACAACAAGCTCTGGCACCACCTATCTTCTGCTAAGAACCCAATCGGGCGACCGGAGAAGAACGTCCTTGGTAATACCGAAGCTCATCCGCCTACGCGCAAGAACAGGATGGCGACAACTCAACGCCGGGGCAGGTATTGCAGAGGATCAACAGGTTTACCCTGGCGGCGAATCTCAAAATGGAGCTTCACCCTATCGGTTCCTGTAGAACCCATCTCGGCAATCGACTGTCCGACTTTGACCTGCTGCCCCTCCCGCACCAGGAGCCTGCGGTTATGACCGTAGGCACTTACGTAGGTATCGCTGTGCTTGATGATGACCAGCTCGCCGTAGCCCCTTAAACCACTTCCGGCGTAGACAACAGAACCATCAGACGCAGCCAAAACAGGCTCGCCCAATTCTCCGGCGATATCAATTCCTTTATTCAAACTGCCGTTTGAGGAAAAACGCCCAATTACTGCGCCTTTTGAGGGCCATCCCCAGCCTGCAGCAGAGCGCGGCGTTGAGGTGATTGGCGTAACGGCTGGAGCGGGTTTTACCGGCGCCTGACTCTGCGCCGGCCTCACAGGCTTGGACGCGCTGGCGTTAACCACAGGCGCAGGGCGCGCAACGGGCACAGGGCCACGGGCCTGGGCAACGCCAGGCGAGCCGCCAAAGCGGATGATCTGCCCAGTGCGAATCAGGTAAGGCGCAGGGATGCCGTTACGCGCTGCCAGGGTTTTCCAGTCCCAGCCAAAGCGAAAGGCGATCGAATACAGCGTGTCTCCGCGCTGCACCACATATTGACCACTGCTGGCCGGCTGACGCTGGGCAACCTGGGACGTCGTACGACCATTGCGGTCAACGACCTGCACACCGCCAGGCGGCTTGCTCGCACAGCCACTAAGCAGCGCCCCAAGCAATAAGCTGATGAGCAGGTACTGAGCACTGCCGAAACGCTTTCGCACATGTATGCCTGTCAACTTCACCGGTCTCTCCCTTGGCCGCTCGCGGCGCCTGACAGCTGGCGCATAGTCTGGCGCAATTAGTTAGCGTCTGCGCTGCGCGGTTGGTACAGCCCGGCCAACCACTCCAGGCCGACAACCAGCAACACACCGCAGAGGGCCAGAATGATCGCCATCAACAGTTGCGGGTCCTGCCCGCTAATATCGGCAAATTGCCCAGGCAGAAGATTGCCCTCCAGTAACGGCAAGGATTCACCATGGCTGTCCAAGCGCCAACTGAGGGTTTCTTTCCAGGGCCAGACTTTATTCAGCGACCCCAGCATCAACCCGGTGAGGAACGCCAGGCTCAGGTCGCGCCAGCGGGTCAGCATCCAGCGCAGCACGCTGGCAAAACTGATCAGCCCCACCAAACAGCCGCTGGCGAACACCGCCAGCAAGGCCAGATCGAGGTCCTTGACCGCGCCCAGAACCACGCCATAAAGGCCGAGCAGCACGAGGATAAAGCTGCCGGATATACCCGGCAGAATCATCGCGCAGATGGCGATGGCACCCGCACAAAACAGGGTAAACGGGTCGCTGTCCAGCTGCACGGGCGACGCCACGGTAATCCAGTAGGCAAACCCAGCACCGAGCACGAAGCTCAAGCCACGGCTCCAGTTCCAGCGTTGTATCTCGCGGGCAACCAGGTGAGATGAAATCAAAATCAGGCCGAAGAAAAACGACCAGATTGGTATGGGCTGCTCAGCCAGCAGATAGGTAATCAGTCGCGCCAGGCTCAGCACGCTGGTGAGAATGCCCGCCAGCAGCACCAACAAAAAGGTCGCATTAGCCGCCTGCCAGGCCGCGGCAATGCGGCCACGCACCAGCAAACCAAGAGCCCGAGGAAAACTGGCCAGCGAGGCCAAGAGCTCGTCATAAATACCGGTAATAAAGGCGACGGTGCCTCCGGAAACGCCCGGCACAACATCTGCAGCGCCCATGGCAATGCCTTTGGCATAGAGCAGAAAATACTTTTTCATTGGATCTTCCGGGCAATCAAACAATCAGGCCAAGGGGCCATTAAGCAAAGGCACAAAACGTACGTCATCCAGTACGTGACGGGTAAAACCCTGCTCGTCGCGCACGATCAGCAACAGTTGCTGCTCGGCGCCCGCGCCCACCGGGATCACCAGTCGGCCACCCGGCGCCAGCTGATCCAGTAGGGCCTGCGGCACTTCGGCAGCGGCGGCTGTGACGATAATACCGTTGTACGGCCCCAGGGCATTCCAACCTTCCCAACCATCGCCCCAGCGAAATACCACGTTACGCAGATTGAGCTCTTGCAGGCGCTCCTTAGCGCGCTCCTGCAAAGCCTGGATGCGCTCCACCGAGAACACCCGCTCCACCAACTGGGCCAGCACCGAGGTCTGGTAACCGGAGCCGGTGCCAATTTCCAGCACCTTGTCCAATGGCCCGGCGGCCAACAGCAGCTCGGTCATGCGCCCGACCATATAGGGCTGGGAGATGGTCTGGTTGTGGCCAATCGGCAGGGCCGTGTCTTCATAGGCGCGGTGGGCCAGGGCTTCATCGACAAATAGATGACGCGGCGTACGGCGAATCACTTCCAGCACGCGCGGATTGGACAGGCCTTCCTCGTACAGACGCTCGATCAGCCGCTCGCGGGTGCGCTGCGAGGTCATGCCAATGCCATGACGCTGCAATTGTTCTTGAGTGCGCATCAGAGCAGCCCCTCCAGCCAACCTTCCAGCCCGGCGAAGGCATCTGGAAAGGTGCGATCCAGCTGCAGCGGAGTGATCGACACATAGCCCTGCATCACCGCATGAAAATCGGTACCCGGACCGCCGTCTTCAGCATCGCCAGCAACGGAGATCCAGTAGCCTTCCTTGCCACGCGGATTGACCACCTTGACCGGTGCCGCAGCACGGGCGCGATGACCAAGGCGAGTCAGCTGCACGCCGCGGATGTGATCCAACGGCAAATTGGGCACATTAACGTTAAGCACGGTACGCGGTGGCAGATCGAGCTTGGCGTGGGCTTCAAGCAACTTGCGGGCGAAATAGGCGGCAGTCGGCAGGTTATCCGGCTGGCGCGACAACAGCGAAAAGGCAAACGCCGGGCGCTGCAGAAAACGGCCTTCCAGAGCGGCGGCGACGGTCCCCGAATAGAGCACGTCATCCCCAAGGTTGGCGCCCAGGTTGATCCCCGACACCACCATTTCCGGCACCGGCTCGAGCAAGCCATTGAGGCCCAGGTGCACGCAGTCGGTGGGCGTGCCATTGAGGCTGATAAAGCCGTTGCTCAACCACTGCGGATGCAGCGGCCGGTCCAGGGTCAGCGAGCTGCTGGCGCCGCTTTTATCCTGATCGGGGGCGATCACTACGCACTCGGCATAATCCGCCAGCGCTGCATGCAGCGCTGCCAGGCCGGGTGCCGCCACCCCGTCATCATTGGAGATCAGAATACGCATGAAGTGTCCGTCTGCCCTGCAGGCAACAGATCGACCAGTTCGCGCACCACAACGGTGGCGAAACATCCGGCCGGCAGGACGAATTCTAATTGCAGAATGTCAGGCTCCGGATAATGCCACGTCAAACCGCCGATGGGCAGACGCAGAATGCGCCGTTCGTGCGTCATGCCCGCATCGACCAGCCAGTCACACAATACGGCCTCTTCACTGCCGACGCGTTGTTCCAGCAACTGAGCGGCACCACTGGCCGGCGATGGGCCGGCGCCCCACAACGGGCCGGTAGGATGCAGGTCAAGAATCGCCAGCCGTGGGTCGCTGCATTCAGCCTCGCCCGCGGGAAAAAAACTGCGACTGTCGGTAAACGCCAGCAGGTCGCCGACCTGGGCCCGCTGCCAACTGCCATCGGCAACGCGCGCCGCCAGCACCCGGTTGAACACATAGCTGCGCGCCGCCGAGAGCACCCGCGAACGGATATTGCGCTGCTCCGGCAACACCTTGGCGATGGCAAAGTTACGTGCCTGGCCAACGTTGCCACCCTCATGGCCGAAGCGCTGAGTACCGAAATAATTCGGCACGCCCTGGGCGGCGATCTGCTGCAAACGCGCATCCAGAGCGGCGTGATCGGCGTCCAACTGGGTCAGGCGCAAGGTAAAGCCATTGGCCGCGTGGGCGCCCCGCTGCAATTTGCGCTTGTGTCGCACGCTTTTGAGGATGCTCAGGGTCGGGCCTTCGGCCGCCGACAAGTCCGGATCGGCCTTGCCCGGCAACTGAATGCTGAACCACTGGCGAGTCAGGGCCTGACGATCCTTCAGGCCGGCATAACTGACCGTGCGCACCGGCACACCGGCGGCGCGGGCCAGGCGTTTGGCGGCTTCCTCGGTGTTCAGCTCTCGCTTTTCGACCCACAACCACAGGTGCTCACCGGCGCCCTC
>OFRI01000439.1_pt1 | contig 11172 bp, 10 predicted proteins | sample 1543031 | NCBI WGS metagenome assembly OFRI01 (sample SAMN07774226, study PRJEB24372) | wastewater metagenome
CCGGCTTGTCCAGCGCCCGCAGGGCGGCGAAGTCATAACCATGCTGGGGTTCGCGGGTATAGAAGTTGAAGCTCAGTACGTCGCAGTACTGGGCACAGGCGGCCACGGCTTCCGGCGTGCTGATGGCAAAGCGTCCACCCAGCAGCAGATGGTTGGGGGCATGCCAATCCAGAGCATCGGCAATGGTCTTGAAGTAACTGTCGGCAAACGTGCGCTGGAAGCGCTGCAGATCCGCCTCAATGGCGGGGAACTCGGCACTTGGCAGCGGCGCCTGGAAACCCGGATCTTCCATCAACTCCCATGCTGGCAAGTCGATGCCCCAGGCCTTGGACAACCCCTGATGGTTGCGGTACTTGTCGCGCAGCTGCTTGAGGAAGGCACGCTTGGCTGGCACATCGGTGGTCAGCCGCAGGGTGTTGTAGGCCAAGGCATAACGCGCCTTGGGCTCGGTGCCTTGGTCAGCCCAGGCCAGTTCGTTATCGGCAAAATAGCCAAGCAACCAAGGGTCATCACGGTGGTCGCGGGAGGCAATTGCCACGGCGCGCTCGGTGGCCATGGCAAAACGCGGATCAAACGGATCGGGCATGCCGCCCCACCAGTCCAGGCCGGTGCTGATGGTGGCGTAGTCACCACGAATCAACAGCGGCAGGCTGTAGGGCACGCGCTGAGCGGCGGTCAACGCCGGCTCGCTCCAGTTGCCAATGGTGTTGAAACCCCAGGCCTGCAAGCGATCGAGGGTATGCCCAACCCAGCGCTCGGGTGTCTGCGGGCCGTAGCTGCGCTCCAGGTTGGCGCCATAGAAGTCGAACCAGCGCCCATGGTCAAAGGCTCGCCCCTTGGCCGCGCCCGTGCCGCTGCGGTTGTCTGCCGTGCCGAAATACGTGGCCAGGGCCTCGCCCTCTTTGGGCAAGGCGGCAAACATCGATTCACGGCCCTCGACGTACGTCTGGCTATTGCTGGCCGTTACCGTGTTCACCCCCAGGGAATAGAACGGGTGGCCTTCCGGGGTGACCAGATACCAGCGGCCATCACGCTTTTCGCTGCGAAAAAAGCCGCTGGCGTCGAAACTCGGACCCTGCAGCAAGCCACCGAAGCGGTCCCGCTGACTGTCCTGTGCCAGCCAGGCCTTGAGTTGTTCCTGCTCCTTGCTGGCGGCGGTTTTGAGCTGAGCATCGCTGCTGATTTTTTCCGGCCACTGACCACGGCTGAACTGACCGTAGGCATCGACGATGGCTGCATAGGCCGCCTGTTGCACCGGCGCGACATCCTGCACACCAAATCGACCGAGCAAAATACTTTGCGCCGCATTGGGCTGATTCAGCGACAGCTTCACCGCCACGACCTGACTGGTCTGCAGTTCGCCAGTCACCGTGCTGGCCAGCAACACGCTGCGCCCCTCGTAATTCCAGGGCATGGGCGGCCCGGCGCGCATGCCTTGAGCCAGGGGCGATGTCGCCTGTAGCGGCACCAGCAAGGTCTGCGCGGGCCCTGCCGGCAGGTCGATACGGCTATTCAGCACCTTGCCATCGGCGCTTTCGATCTGCACATCGAGGGTCAATGCCCAATCCATGGCGTTTTGCACCCGCAGACTCATGCCGCCAGCCGTGGACCAGTCCCAACTGCCGCTCTGCGGCGTCAGACGCAGGCTCGGCTGCTGCGCCGGGTTGAAGGTCACACGCCGAAGGATTTCGTCTCCGGCGCCCACCTCAGCCGTCAGGCTCGGAAGCGTGGCGTCCTGGGTGGTCACCTGCACGACATCCATCGGTTTGACGAAGTTGTAGAGGGTTTGCGGCGCTGCCGCCAGGACAGGGGACACACCACACACAGCCGCAACACAAAGCACGGCCAACGGGCGTAGGGAAGACAACGGCATTACGACTTTCTCCTGTTTGGCAAACGGACAGAGCAACTGCAAGCAGCCTGTCAATCACGGCATTGTGCGGCACGCAGACGACATTTGTCTGTCAGCGAATAGACGTATAAAAATTCTCACAGCAGAAACCTTTATGACTGACTATGTTTTCCTCATCCGACACTGAAAAGAGATCACTGCATGGAACTCAACACGCTGTTTAACCAACTCCACAGTCTGCCTAGCATTCCTAAAGTGGCACAGGAGCTGATCCTGCAATTCGACAACCCCAACAGCAGCGTTGACAGCGTGGCGCGCAACATAGCCATGGACCCGGTAATAGCGGCAAAAGTTCTGCGCCTGGCCAACTCGGCACGCTTTCGCGGCGCCCGTGAAGCCACCAGCGTCGAAGATGCGGCCATGCGCCTGGGCTTCAATACCCTGCGCACACTGGTGCTGGCGTCGGCAGTGACCGGCGCCTTCAAGACCGACTCGGGGTTTGATCTCAAAGGGTTCTGGATTCATACCTTCCAGGTTGCCGGCATCTGCCGACTGCTGGCCAAGCAACTCGGCGAAGCCGTGGAAACCGCTTTTACTTGCGGGATGATGCACAACATCGGCGAACTGCTGATCCAGACCGGCGCACCGGAGCTAGCAGCGCAACTGAACCGTAGCGGCAAGACCGACTCAGCCCAGCGCGTAGCCCTGGAAACCCTGCAACTGGGCTTTGGCTTCCCCGAAGTAGGTGCCGAGCTGGCTAAACGCTGGCAGCTGCCGCAGGTGATCCAGGATGCCATTGCCTACCAGGCCAGACCCAACCAGGCGCCTGCAGGTATGCCGTTGCCACGCCTGATCGCTCAAGCCGTGCATATTGCCGAGACCGTGCGCGCCCATGGCGGCGTCAGCGATGAAGCCAAAGAGGCCCTCGATGGCCCACTGTTTGAAGGCATTGATCGCGATAAACTGTTCGCTGACCTGGAGGCCTCCCTAGAAGCCGACAAAGCCTTTGCCGAACTGCTCAGCTAATACCTAGTCGATGATCCGGCGAAATGGCGGTAAGGCATTGAGGATCGCCTTACCGTAACGCTGGGTCACAACCCGCCGGTCCAGCAAAGTAATGGTGCCGCGGTCTTCCTCGGTGCGCAGCAAGCGCCCGCAGGCCTGCACCAGGCGCAACGACGCATCCGGCACGGCAATTTCCATAAAGGGATTGCCGCCGCGGGCTTCGATCCACTCGGCCAGGGCCGCCTCCACCGGATCATCGGGCACGGCGAAGGGAATCTTGGCGATCACCACGTGCTCGCAATAGGCGCCCGGCAAATCCACCCCTTCGGCAAAGCTGGCCAACCCGAACAGCACGCTGGCCTCACCACTGTCGACCCGCGCTTTGTGCTTGTTGAGGGTTTCCTGCTTGGACAGGTTGCCCTGGATAAACACCCGTTTACGCCACTCACGCTCCAGACCATCGAAGACTTCCTGCATCTGCTTGCGTGACGAGAACAGCACCAGGGTACCGCGTGAGCCTTCCACCAGCGTCGGCAGCTCGCGGATGATCGCCGCCGTATGGGCGACGGCATCGCGAGGGTCGGCGCGCAGGTCCGGCACCCGCAGCACGCCGGCATCGGCATGCAGGAACGGGCTGGGGGCGATGGCCGTGACGGCCACGCGAGGCAAGCCCGCGCGCATGCGGAAACGGTCGAACGTGCCCAGCGCGGTCAGGGTTGCCGAGGTCACGACCGCGCCATAAGCGACATTCCACAGGTTACGGCGCAGGGTTTCCGCCGCCAGGATCGGGCTGGCATTGACCTCGATATCAAACAGCGCACCGCTCTCGGCCAGACTCAACCAACGCGCCATCGGCGGGCTGTCTTCGGGATCCTCACTGGTGAAGGCAGTCCATAACTCCCAATTGCCCTGAGCCCGCGCCAGCAGGCTGCCGAACAGCGGGTACCACTCCTCGGCCTGATGGCTGGCAATCCCGATGCTGACCTCGCCATCCATCGCCTGTTTGAGCAGCTCGGTCAGGCGGGTAAACAGGTCGTTGAGGCGGGAAAAGCCTTTTTTCAGCTCGACACCCATTTCCAGCAGATGCTCCGGCACCACGCCGCCGACAAAGCGGTGTTGCGGGCGCTCGCGGCCTTGGGCGTCTTCACCGGCACGAAAGTCCGCCAGTTGCTCACAGGCGCTGAACATGAATTGCTGCTGCGCCTTGATGTCTCGCGCCAGCTCCGGCACCTGCTCAATCAGGCGACCGAGGTCGCCCGGTAAAGGGTTCTGCGCCAGCAGCTTGCTCAGGTTTTTCGCTGTCAGCTCCAGCCAGTCCGCCGTGGCGCGCAACCGGGTGTAATGGGCGAAATGGCCGATGGCCTTGTCCGGCAGGTGATGACCTTCGTCAAACACATAAAGGGTGTCGCGTGGATTGGGCAGCACTGCGCCGCCCCCCAGAGCCAAATCGGCCAGCACCATGTCGTGGTTGGTGACGATCACATCGACCTTGCTCATGCCCTCGCGGGCTTTGTAAAAGGCGCACTGCTGAAAGTTCGGACAATGGCGGTTGGTGCACTGGCTGTGATCGGTGGTCAGGCGCGCCCAGTCGAGGTCTTCCAGGGCCTCTGGCCAGCTGTCACGGTCACCGTCCCAGCGGTTGCCGGCGAGTTTCTCAACCATCTGCCCGAACAGCTTCTGGCTGCGCTCATCGACGTCAATCTTGAAGCCTTCCTCGGCAAATAGCTGAGCCGTGGCGCTGTGGGACTCACCCTCTTGCAGGAGCATGTCCAGCTTGGACAGGCACAGGTAACGGCCCCGGCCCTTAGCCAGGGCAAAACTGAAATTGAGGCCGCTGTTACGCAACAGGTCCGGCAGGTCCTTGTGCACGATCTGCTCTTGCAGGGCGACCGTTGCGGTGGCAATCACTAGGCGCTTGCCGGCAGCCTTGGCCAGCGGAATAGTGGCCAGGCTGTAGGCCACGGTCTTGCCTGTGCCCGTGCCGGCCTCCACCGCCACCACTGCCGGATCGCCGCTGCGCTGATTTTCCTCATCGGTACTGATGCCGCCCAAGGCCTTGGCAATCTCGGCGATCATCAGGCGCTGGCCATAGCGAGCCTTGAGGCCTTTGGCTTCGAGAAAGCGCGAGTAAGCGCCCTGGATCTGGGATTTGAGTTCAGTACTGAGCATGGGGGTCTGCGACGGGAAAAAGGCTGGATAAATTTTCAGTGGTCTATGATAGCGCGCGTTTCACTTACCGCCGACTGGAGATTAGCCATGACACCCGACGCACTGATCTATGCCCTGCACACCCTCGCCGCCCTGATCTGGGTAGGCGGTATGTTCTTCGCCTGGATGATTCTACGGCCCGCCGCCGTTAGCAGCCTGGAAGCGCCGGCCCGACTGACCTTGTGGGCCGAGGTGTTACGCCGATTCTTCCTCTGGGTCTGGCTGGCCGTCGTGTTGCTGCCCGTCAGCGGCGTCGGCCTACTGCACCTACGTTTTGGCGGTTTTGCCGGCGCACCCAAATATGTGCAAATCATGATGGGGCTGTACATCGCCATGCTGGCGCTGTTTCTGCGAGTGCAACTGCTGCAACTGCCGCCCTTGCGCCAAGCCATTGCCGCCCAGGACTGGCCAGCCGGCGGTATCGCCTTGGGCCGCATTCGCCAGTTAGTGGGCTACAACCTGCTGCTGGGCTTGGTCCTGACGGCCATCGCCGCAGCTCGACCTGGCTTCTAAACATGAGCCCGTGCGACGCCAACTGATCCGTCGAACATACCTGTAAAAAAATGCGGGGGCCAAAAGGCCCCCGTTGTGCGTTGTGCACGCACCGTTAACGATCGACAAAAATCTCCACCCGGCGATTTTGTGCCCGCCCTGCATCGCTGCCGTTGTCAGCAAGCGGCTGGCTTTCGCCCAGCCCGGCGGTTTTCACCTTATCGGCAGCTACCCCCTGACTGACCAGATAGGCAGCCACGCTCTCTGCCCGACGCAGTGACAGCTTGTCGTTATAAGCATCCGCGCCAACGCTGTCGGTGTGCCCCTTGACCATCACCTCCTGCACCGAGCCATCGACCAGGCGCGGACTGATACCGGCCAGCAACTCCCTGGCATCCGGCGTCAGCTCGGCTGAATTGAAGGCAAATAGCACCTTGCCCAGATCGCTGAGGACAATGACCTCATCTTGGGGCTCAGCAACGGGTTCAGGGGTGGGGCGAGGCGTAGAGGTGGCCACAAACATAGGGCAACCGTTGGGGTTGACCTGGGTATTGGCCGGCGTGTCAGGGCAGGTATCACGACGATCATGCACGCCATCGGCATCTTCATCGCCGTCCTGGGCATAACAGATCAGTCCGCCAAACAGCGCACCGATAGCTGCGCCACCGCCTGCCCAGGCGGAACTTTCGATTGCACCCAAGCCGCCACCGGCCAGGGCTCCAACCGCACTGCAAATAGGCCAGTTCCTTTGGTTAAGCACTGCATCCCCCGTACTGGAGGTCGAAGCGCAACCGGAAAGAACACTGCTGACCAGAAGAAATGGTACGACTGCCTGTGAGAATTGAGTTCTCATGGAAGTGATCTCCTGTGTCACCGGCAGATGCCGGTAACACAGGAGTAAAGACCCGCCCTCCACTGCACACAAGGCGTTCCCTGCAGGACGAGGGATATTGCCGAACCTCAGTTATCGACGGCAATCACTACCCGACGGTTCATGGCACGGCCTTCGGCAGTCGCGTTATCCGCCACGGGCTGGGCTTCACCCGCACCACCGACCGCGACAATACTGGCCTGAGCAACGCCTGCGGCCACCAGATAGTTAGCCACCGACACCGCACGGCGCTCAGACAACTTCAGGTTATAAGCATCGGCGCCAACACTGTCGGTGAAACCGGTGATGCTCAGTTTGGCATTCGCGGCGCTATCTTTCAGACGACTGGCAACGCTATCCAGTACCGCCTTATCAGCTGCGGTCAGCTCGGCCGAGTTGAAGGCAAAGTGCAGGTTATCCACCACAATTTCTTCATCAACGGCCACCACCTCAATCACTTCCTCGACCACCTCGACGACTTCTACCGGGCAACCCACCTCATCGACCATGGTGCCTTTGGGGGTGCCTGGGCAATCGTCGGTCTTGTTGACCACACCATCGCCATCTTCATCGCCGTGTACCCAGCAATACGCAGCGGCCATCACGCCGCCCGCCAAGCCAACAGTGCCAGCCATACTGGAGCTCTCAATCGCACCCAAGCCAGCCCCGGTCACGCCACCAATCGCCGCGCAGACCGGGACATTGCCTTCCTGAAAGGTGCTACAGCCACTCAGCACAGTGGCGGCCAAGAGCATGGGAACAGTCGTTTTGAGCATTTTCATAAGGGCCAACTCCTGAGTTAATCGGTCAACTTCCGATACTTAAAGGAGTAAAGACCCGACTTTTAAAAAGCGCCAACGCTAGGCCAGCGGCCGCGGCCGCGCTAGTCTTTGCGTCCCAGACCGAGGATTGTCGATGACTGTGCGCTTTTCGTCCCGTACCCCACAGCAGGCGCTTGCCGCACTGCTGGCCCAACACGCCCCGCAGAGCCTGCTGCTGGTCGGCGCCAGTGAACTGCCGGCCATTGAGGCATTTCTTGCAGCTCACCCGCAGTGCACCTATGCCCAAGCGCCCGCCGGAGCCTTGCCGACAGAACTGGCCGCCCAGCGTTTCGACCTCGCCCTGTTTGTCGATTGCCTGGAGCACTTGGACAAACGCACGGCTCTGCAACTGCTGGCCGGCGTGCGCAACCTGAACGCCAGCAAACTGGCGGTACTGGTAGACCTCAACGCCTGCGACTGGCAAACCACCGACCTGTTCGCCCTGGCCCTGCAAGCCAGCGAGCACTTCCAGCGAGAACAGCAGACGCTGACGCTGTTTACCTATGATTTGCGCGAGTACAAGCAGGTCCCGGACTGGCTGAATGCCAAGTTTTGGGCCAACCCGGAACGCTTTGGCAAGTACTGGTGGTAAGCCGATGAACCCGCTTTGTCCCTGCTGCAGTGAACACCCGCTTAGCCAGTGCTGCGGCCTCTACCACGCTGGCACTCCCGCACCCGACGCTGAGCGTCTGATGCGCTCGCGCTACAGTGCCTATGTGCTCGGTTTGATCGACTATCTGCTGCGTACCACCCTGCCCGTCCAACAAGCAGGACTGGATAGCGCAGCGATCACCGCCTGGAGCCAACACAGCGAATGGCTTGGATTGGAGGTCAGGAGCGCCGAGCACATTCCCGGCACGCCAGCCCATGCCTGGGTGACCTTCACCGCCCACTGGCGCGATGGCGATGGCGAGCACGCCCATGAGGAGCGCTCAGCCTTTGTCCAAGTGGACGGCCACTGGTATTTCATCGACCCAAGCGTGCCACTCAAAGCCAACCGCAACGACCCGTGCCCCTGCGCAGGCGGGCAGAAATTCAAGAAGTGCTGTGCAAACTACCTGGCCTGAAGAGCGGTAAAACCCGCCACAACCGGAAGCGCCCAATCACTCCTGCAGACTGAGGTAGGACGTATCCGGCGGCGGCCCTGCAGGTGCGGCCTTGGCCTGGCCCATGTCGCTGCCGGCGGGGGCCAGACTGAATTGCGATAAATCCACCGCGGGCGCTGGTGCCTCGGGCTTGGCGTCCTGTAGGTCGACACCCACAGGTGCGATGCCAAAATCCGGCGCATCGACATCGGCAAACGCCGCCATATATTCATCCCGCGGCGCGACGTGCAGACGGCCTGGACTTGCCGCGCTGGCAACGGGCGCCACTGCGGGCACCGCTACAGGGGCTGAAGCGGGTGGCGGGGCCAACTCGACCTCTTCGACCAGCATGGCCAATACCTCGACCACGGCCCCGGCACGTTCAAGGGTAAGGCGATATTTCTCCGCCCCGGCCTCATCCAGGTTGTTCTTGATCACCACCCGCCGCCCGGAAAACAGCTGGGCAATCCGCTGCGCGTCGGCCTGAAACAAACGGGCCAGGTTGGCCTGCACCGACGCCAATGGCGCGCCTTCTACCAACTGGCCGGAAAAGGCAATCTCATAGCGGGTCATGGTCACACTCCTGTCCAAAACAGCCCTCAGTATGGCGCAGGTTTTTTCACCTAAACAACAGGTTGCGGCCAAGCAACCGCTTGTTACACTGCGCCATCGGTTGGAGTCGCTGAATGTGTTGCCAAACCCCTCTTGCAAGAATCCTCAGCCTACTGCTGACCTTCGGCCTGCTCGTCAGCCTCGGCGGTTGCAGCAGCTTGCTGACTGACGACTTCCGTGACCCCGAAGTACGCCTGCTCAAGGTCGACGTGGTCAAAGCCAAGCTGCTCGAACAGAAGTTCGTCCTGCGCTTTCGCATCGACAACCCCAATGACATGAGCCTGCCAATCCGTGGCCTCAACTACAACGTCAAGCTCAACGGCGTGCTGCTGGCAGAAGGTCAGTCAGATAAAAGCTTCACGGTGCCCGCCCGCGGCCATCAAACCTTCGACGTTCCGGTGCGCACCAACCTCTGGCGCCACCTCAAACGCATCGTCAATTCGCTCGAAGACCCAGACGAACCCATCAGCTATCAACTGCAAGGCGAAGTAAAAACCGGCCTGATGTTCGGACGCAGCGTGCACCTTGAGCGCAATGGCGAGATAATCCCCGGCAACTACATTCCGGAGTAAGCCCCATGCAGCAAGAACCCCACGTCCACGGTCCCGACTGCAATCACGATCATGCGCACGACCACGACCATGGCCACGTGCATGGCCCTGACTGCAATCACCACCATCAGGAACCGACGCGCAACCCGTTGAAAGACGTCGGCCGCAACGATCCCTGCCCGTGCGGTAGCCAGAAAAAATTCAAGAAGTGCCACGGCGCCTGACAGCGCCTACGCACCTCCATCGCCACACCTTACGCAACACAGCGCCACCGCCTGGTGGCGCTAAACTGACCTCACCACTGCCCTCTGCGGCCAAGCCTTGCGGCTGCTGGCGGCATCACTTTATTGCTCCAGGAGCCCTCACATGCTCGCGCGTCTGCTTCGTCCCCTGACCAGCCTGACCCTGGGCGCGACCCTTGCCGGGCTGCTGGCTTTGACCGGCTGCCAGGCCTTCCTCGACAACCAGTACGGCGACAGCGTCGCGCCCGTGCAAGGCACGGTGAAAATTCAGGGTCTGTCGAAAAGCGTGAGCATCCGCCGCAACGCCCTCGGCATGCCGCTGATCGAGAGCAGCAGCTTTCACGACGCCGTCTTCAGCCTTGGTTATGTGCATGCCAGTGACCGCCTCAGCCAGATGGTCGGCATGCGCCTGATGGCCGAAGGCCGTCTGGCCGAGATGGTCGGCCCGGGCGCCCTGGACATCGACCGTTTCATGCGCGCCGTCAACCTCAAGCAAAGTGCGGCGGTGCTGTATAAAAATGCCTCGCCACGGATCAAGAAGTCCTTCGAGGTCTACGCCCGTGGCGTCAACGCCTACCTGTTCCAGTACCGCGACAAGCTGCCGATGGACCTGCGCGAGTCGGGCTACCGCCCCGCCTACTGGAAAGCCGAAGACTCGGTGCTGATCTTCAGCCTGCTCAACTTCGGCCTGGCAGTGAACCTGCAGGAAGAAATCGCCTCTCTAGTGCTGGCGCAAAAAGTCGGTGCCGACAAGCTGGCCTGGTTGACGCCGACCTACCCGGACGAACCGCTGCCGTTTGACGAGGCCGACAAACTCAAAGGCCTGAACCTGGCCGGCAGCAACGGCACAAGCGCCATCCAGGGCCTGGGTGCCATCAGCAGCGCCGCCAGCCAGATCGCCCAACTGGACATGCTCGGCGTCGCCGCCTCGAACAACTGGGCAATTGCCCCGCAACGTGCGCGCGGCGGCAAGAGCCTGCTGGCCAACGACACCCACCTGCCACTGTCCATGCCCTCGGCATGGAACTTCGTACAGATTCGCTCGCCACAATTCCAGGCCGCAGGGGTTTCGATTGCCGGCGTACCGGCCGTGGTGGCGGGCTTCAACGGTAAACTGGCCTGGGGCATGACCATGGTCATGGGCGACAATCAGGACCTGTTCCTGGAGAAAATCCAGTTGCGCAACCGCCAGCCCTACTACCTGGCTGACGGCAAATGGCTGCCCGCCCGCGCCCGCCATGAAACCTTCTTTATCAAGGGCGCCAGCCCGGTACGCGAAACCCTCTATGAAACCCGCCACGGGCCGCTGCTCAACAGCGTGCTGGGCGAGCGCAAACACATGCTGCAGCCACTGCAAATCAGCAGCGGTTACGGTTTGGCCCTGCAAAGCACCCAGTTTGAAGCCGACAAAACTCTGGACGCCTTTTTCGACC
>OFRI01000440.1_pt1 | contig 11135 bp, 9 predicted proteins | sample 1543031 | NCBI WGS metagenome assembly OFRI01 (sample SAMN07774226, study PRJEB24372) | wastewater metagenome
AAAAAAAGCACTTTCAATTGTTTTATTTATAGACAAAAACTGAATTATTATTCATTTTATTTAAAAGTGAATTTGGATTCACTTTTTATAATAAAGCTCACAATTGGAGGTGAGGGAAAAATGACAGCGACAACAATGAATGTAAATGCTGTAATCGATCAGGCTAAGTTTAAGCCTTTTCATTTAACGGTTGTTTTGTGGTGCTTATTCGTCGTCTTGTTTGACGGTTATGATTTAGCAATTAACGGTGTGGCTTTACCGCTTTTAATGAAAGAGTGGGGTATGACGGCTGTTTAAGCGGGAATGCTAGCCAGTACTGCCCTAGCAGGCATGATGTTTGGTGCAATGCTATTTGGGATGCTGGCCGATAAAATTGGCCGTAAAAAAGTCATTATTATCTGTGTTACGTTGTTCAGTGGGTTCACTTTTGCGGGCGGCTTTGCTTCAAACCCGACTGAATTTGGTATTTTACGCTTTATCGCGGGTCTTGGAATTGGTGGTGTGTTACCGAACTTGGTCGCTTTAACTTCGGAATATGCGCCGCAGAAGTTTCGTAGCACCTTGGTGACCGCGATGTTTAGTGGCTATGCAATGGGTGGGATTATGGCAGCACTACTAGGTGTTGCGTTTACGCCAACCTTTGGCTGGAAGATCATGTTTTTCATTGCGGGTATTCCATTACTGTTTATTCCGATTTTATGGAAATTCTTACCTGAATCAGTCACTTTTTTAGTGAAAGACCAGCAAACAGAAAAGGCACGCAGCATTATTCAACGTCTGGTACCTGAAGAGACTGTAACTTCAGATACTGTTCTAGTGCTGAATGAAGCAAAAGTCCCTGATGCATCTGTCGCTGCCTTGTTTAAAAATGGCCGTGGTATGGGTACAGTTTTATTTTGGTGCTGCTTCTTCATGTGCTTATTGATGGTTTATGCCCTAGGAAGCTGGTTACCAAAACTGATGATGGCTGCGGGTTATTCGATGGGCAGCAGTTTAATGTTCCTCCTTTCCTTGAACATTGGTGCGGTGATTGGCACTGCTGGTGGTGGTGTGCTCGCGGATCGTTTCCACTTGAAACCTGTCATTATTAGCATGTTGACTGTCGGGGCATTTGCACTGGTGGGTTTAGGCTTTAATTCACCACAACCTGTAATTTATTTATTGGTTGCACTTGCAGGAGCCGCTTCAATCGGTTGTAGTATTTTACTATATAGCTATGTGGCGCAATATTATCCATTGGCTGTTCGTTCAACTGGGTTGGGTTGGGCATCAGGAATTGGCCGTGTGGGTGCAATCGTGGGTCCAATTGTCATTGGTGTATTGTTGGGCATGGAATTACCACATAAGTTGAATTTTATTGCTGTGGCAATTCCTGCGGTACTTGCTGCGATAGCAGTTTCTTTTATCCGTTTAAATAGTGCTGAAGAAGCAGTTAAAACTCAGGTGAAAGTTTCAAGTTCAATCAAAGCATCTTCTTAGTTAAATCTTAAATAAATAAAAGGCTCTCGTTGTGAGGGCCTTTATTTTTGCAAAATTGGTGTACCGTTGGATGATATTTGGTCGTATTTGACGGAGAGTGCTATGCTAAAGGTAGCATTAAATAGGGCAGTACAATAACAATGATTAAGCAGCAGAAAAAACTCGAACTTGAGCAAACTAAACATTTATTCAATACCTTAGAACAACGGTTTCAACAGCATACTGAACGTCATATGCAAATTAGTTGGGCATTTGTCCGAGAAAAACTTTTGCAGTCTCCTGAAAAACTATATGCGTTACAACAAATGGAAATAAGTGGTGGTGAGCCCGATGTCGTGGCTTTACCGAATACACAAGATGTGTATTTTTTTGATTGTTCGATTGAGTCACCGAAGGGGCGACGGAGCATGTGTTATGACCGAGAGGCACTATTGAGTCGCAAGGATCATCCGCCTGAAAATACAGTGCTCGATTGGGTACAGGCGTATGGCTTAAGCTTAGTGACGGAACAACAGTATTATCTTTTACAGCAGATCTTTAATTTTGACTTGAAAACATCCAGTTGGGTTGAGACTCCAGCTGAATTACGTCAGCAAGGCGGGGCAATTTTTTGTGATCAGCGCTATGGTCGTACGTTTACCTATCATAATGGCGCTGCTTCGTACTATGCGAGTCGAGGATTTCGGACTTATATTCAGCTTTAACTGTGGAATAGAGATAAAAAGAAACCTCGACATCCTGTCGAGGTTTCTTTGTATTTCAGTGCTTAGATACAACTCCTGTCATATCTCACATCCTGATGCTCAAACTGATTATTGTTGTTTTAAGTTTGGGAAACGTCCTGTCTCCTGATGTATTTAATATATGCTGTAAGCTGTTTTAAGGCTAGTGGTCACTTTCCTCAGTTTTTGTAAGCTTTGGCTTACACAGATTCATCTTGTTACCAAAGCGGATAACCTTGTACTTATGATTTCTCTACAATGAATGGTGATCGTGCATTTAATGGGGAAGGCAATGCTGAGAAAAAAAGCTTTTTGTTTGTTGATGGCAGTGAGTGCATTTTTTGGATTAATGGCATGTCATGCACAAAGACCAGCGGAGTCAGCAGCACATGAACAACAGGACAGTTCTGCTTCTTTAGGCACATCTATACACCTCAAACGTATTTCTGAATTCAATGAGCCATGGGCATTAGCGGTATTGCCTGATGGGCGATTATTAATTACTGAAAGATCAGGACAGTTGATTTTATTTAATCCTATAGATCAGACAAAGACTCTCATTAGGAATATACCTAAAGTGGCTTACGGTGGTCAGGGCGGATTGGGTGATATTGTTTTACATCCTGATTTTGCACAAAACCATCAAATTTATCTTAGCTATGCTGAAGCAGGGCAAGGTGGTTATGGTGCGGTTGTGATTCGTGCTGATTTGAATTTAGATCAGGCGCAGCCACAATTAGACAACCTTAAAATGATATGGAAACAAGCACCGAAGGTGCGTGGGCAGGGGCATTATGCACATCGGATGTTATTTGATGGTGCAGGAAAATTATGGATTAGTTCAGGAGAACGGCAAAAGTTTGATCCTGCACAAGATTTGACATCGAACCTTGGAAAAATTATTAGTTTGAATGATGATGGTTCGGTTGCCTTAGATAATCCATTTCAGACGCAGGGGGATATCGCAAAACAAATATGGAGTTTGGGGCATCGTAATCCTTTGGGAATGGCTTTGGATGCCAAAAAACAACTTTGGGTGGTTGAAATGGGCCCCAAAGGTGGGGATGAGCTTAATTTAATTCAAAAGGCTAAAAACTATGGTTATCCAATCGTTTCGAATGGTGATCATTATAGTGGTTTGAATATCCCTGACCACGCCACGCGGCCTGAGTTTGAAGCGCCAAAATTAGACTGGACACCCGTAATCTCTCCATCGAGTTTGATTTTTTATACGGGACAGATGTTTCCAAAGTGGTGGGATAAAGCCATCATTGGTGGGCTTTCATCTGAAGCATTAATTATTGTAGACACCACAGCACAGCCAGTAAAAGAAATCCAACGGATAGATATGAAAGAACGTATCCGTGGTTTACAACAAGCGAAAGATGGCAGTATTTGGGTGATTGAGGATGGGAAACATGCAGATTTAATTCAGCTGCTTTCACATTAATCACCCGAACAGAGTGTTGCTAGGAAAGTCGGTTTTAAAGCGCAGCATGTTGATCGGCATTGAAGACATTGGCTTGGATCTGCATCAGTTTTCGTTGTCCTTGTTTGCCACTCATCCGCCAATGGGCAATTTTAATATTATCGATCAAGGCGACATCCCCTTTTTGCCACTGGAGCAAGAGTGCATCGTGATATAAGGCTTCAAAGAAGTGCTGTTTTTCCTGATCGGTCCATTCAATTTTTTCACCTTCATGGGTGAAAAGTTCCCATGACAGTTGCATGCAATTAGCCGTAGGGTCTAGTTGAAGCTTTCCTCGATGCTTAAAGCTTTTTTGTGCAGCTTGGTGGGCAAAAGCGTTGGTATTGTTTGCAAAAGCCCACGGCTGGATCATCAACTTTTGCGTGTTCGGGTGTATGACAACGAAAGGTGAGCGTTTTAAGGTAAGTTTGCTTTCTTTCTTTGATTTTTTCTGGAAACTAAATGAGCTTTTATTGAAGGTCAAGCGATCAAATAGATTAAGCTTACGTGTTGAAATATAAGAAAAATGGTTCCATGCGCCTAAGTATTTTTGTTGTACGCTGACTGGAAAATGGGCCCAAATTTTTTCGAGGTTATTAAACCCTGTTTCGAGTAAGTGGTCCGCGGGTTCTTGGCAAAACAAGGCAATATAACGCGAGCGAGTCGAGTATAGGCCACCTTCGACATGTGGACCTTGAATTGAGTTTTCAACAGAGCCTAATTGCACCGTATTGTGGTTGAGATAAGGTCTATCATCACCTGCACGATTTTCGCTATATTTACGAATGAAAGAGGCAAACCAACCTGATTTTTTAGGCGTAAATGTATGCCAAGGTTCAAGCTGAAAATGATGTTCGATCAACTCATGAAATTCATACTGACGTTGTAATTTAAAGCCGCGAAATAATAAGATGCCGTACTGATGCAACTCTTGCATAAGTTCTGTGCGATGGACTCTAACGTAAGCGGTTAGAGCATCTACATCTGTATATTCGGGATCAGCGACATAAATTTTGCAATAATCATTTAAAAGTGTGGTGTTTAGTTGCATGTGAATATTCTCTATTGTTGTTTTTTTAATTTATTGTATTGAACTGATCCATTTTGGCTGAATCAGTAAATGTTCAGTGTGCGAGAGTATAAAGTGTAGTTCGAGCGCCAGATGTAATATTTCGTTGTACAGAAGAACATGCCGACAAACGGTGAAAGTCTTAATATTTGATGGATCTAATTTATAGATTAGCGCTTAAATATATACGTTGGACGGAAATGATCACTTGGGAAACATTTGGTATTTATTTATATGTTTTATATCGTTATTTTTAGAAAATTTAAGTTGGGATAGTCATCCTGACAGACCAATTTGATTTGTATTCACGAGTTTCTTCTAAAGTATTGAAGCATATAAGAGGTTCGTTAATATCTGATCTTGATTTGGGCTTTTAGAGAAATATTGAGCTAAAAATCAATACAATTAAAAAGCCCCCGACATCCTGTCGAGGGCTTTTTAAATTCTTTCAAGCGGTATAACTCCTGTCCTACCGATCAGCATCCTGCTGTGTATGTTGTTATTTTTGTTTTTCATCTGAGACATCCTGTCTCTGTATGGTTTAACTATAGCGTCGATGTTTATTATTGAAAAGCCGACAAATACTTAAGTTACTGTAAGCAATAGCGTACAGAAGAATCTCATGCTTATGCGCTGACATATTTAATGAGTTTATCAATTGCTGCTTTTAGATTCTTCTCATCAAAAGGATTTGGTTCAAAATCTTCGGTTTTATTGCGTGAAAAAATATCTCGAATTTCAATCACCGCATTGGTATCGACCAGACCGAGCTGAGTACCGACTTGGCGAATTTGGTCGATGGAGCGTGAGCCATTGGTCCCGCCATAACTGATATAGGCCGCAGGTTTACCTTGCCATTCTTTGCCTAAGTAATCTAGGGCATTTTTAAGCGCAGGGCTATAACCATGATTGTATTCGGGGCTAATGAAAATAAAGGCATCGCCTTGCGCAATGTGGTCGGCCCATGCTTGTTGTTTGGGTTGATCATAAATCCCTGTCATAGGAGGATTGGCACCTGAAAAAATTGGTAAATCCCACTCTTTTAAGTCGACCAACTCGAGTTGGACCGTATTGAGTTCAAGTTGTTCAAAGCCTTTTTGTACCCATCGCGCAACTTTAATGGCTGTTCGACCTTCGCGTACACTGCCTATAATGACCTGAATTTTCATCAAAAATCCTTGGGAAATAAATGTGATTACGCTACGGTAGTATGAAAATTAGGCTTTGCATAGATTGAATATGTATCTGATTGACCAATGTTTGAGGCATTAAAAAAGCCCCCGAAAGGGCTTTGGCTGACACGCAGACAATCGATCTGTGGCTTTACATAATTTTGATGCCTTGTTGGCCAGCAGGCGTCACTTTGAAGATTTCAACTTCAAAGGTAATATCTTTACCTGCCAATGGATGGTTAAAGTCGACTTCGGTGATGTCATCACCTACAGTTTTAACCACACCATAAAGACTTTGTTTGGCTTTGTCTTCAAATTCAATCATGTGCCCTTCAATAGGACGCTGTTCAAATTTGACCGTATCAAACTGTTGTACGTTTTCAGGATTCCACGGGCCAAAAGCATCTTCTGGTGGTAGGCTCACCGTACGACGGTCGCCAGCACGTAAACCAAACAGGGCTTTTTCAAAACCAGGCAGTAAGCTGCCATCACCCATCACCAGGCTCACAGGCTCTTCACGGCTACGTGTGTTATCAATTTCTACGCCATTTTCAATGCACACAGAAAAATGTAACTCTACTTTTGAACCTTCGCTTACGCGAGTTTCTTCATTGGGATTAATAAAATCAGTCATGGTTTACTTCGGCACGTTGGATACGGTTTTTTTCGAGAAAAAAGGTATCGATCAACAAAAGGATCGTTCCTAGCGTAATCGCACTATCTGCAATATTAAACGCAGGGAAGTGGCTGTTTTGATAGTACACATGAATAAAATCAACCACGTAGCCTAAGGTTACACGGTCAATTAAATTCCCTATAGCACCACCTAAAATAAGAGCAATCGCGATGGGCAGCACTTTCACGGTTTTGGGCATACGCATTAGCCAAAACAGAAAAATGACAGACACAATACCTGCAAGAGAGGTAAAGAAATAACGTTGCCAGCCGCCCGCATCGGACAAGAAACTAAAGGCTGCGCCATAGTTATGCAATAAAGTCCAATTTAAAAAGGGCAGGACTGGTACTGGATCTGCATAATTCAGATGGGTACTGGCAATCCATTTGGTCCATTGATCTAAGACAATGGCTAGAATAGCCAAACCTACCCACACCAAATTGTGCGGATAGAATTGGAATAAGCCCTTTTTCTGTTGAGGGTTAGGCATACTTTCTCTCTTCGCCTTGGCCTGTAGGAAGGTTGATAATACAACGACCACATAGACCTGGATGTGTAACATGTGTATTCACATCTGGCAGAACATGCCAGCAGCGTACACATTTTTCACCATCAGCCGCAGAGACTTGCACATTCAGACCTGCCAGATCAGAGGCTTCACCTTGAGTTGCATCGAATGCATTGACCAAGACTTGTGAAGTGATCATAACAAAGCGAAGTTCATCATCTAGACGATCCAGTACGTCTTTGAGTTCAGCATCTGCCCACAGTTCAACTTTGGCAGAAAGATTTGAACCCACGATTTTCGCGGTACGCGCAGTTTCGATGAACTTGTTCACCGCAGACTTCACCGCAATCAGCGTTTGCCAATCGGCTTCAGACAACAAGTTTGCTTTTGAAGCCACAGGAATGTCATACCATTCCGCAGTGAACACGTATTTCTCAGTTTGTTCTGGAATGAGTGGCCATGCTTCTTGAGCGGTAAAGCTTAAGATTGGTGACATCCAACGTACAAAGGCTTGAACCAAATGATACAGCGCAGTTTGAGCTGAATGGCGCGCTTGTGAATCGGCTTTGGTGGTGTACTGACGGTCTTTGATGATGTCGAGGTAGAAACCACCCAAGTCATTGATACAGAAGTTGGTCAGCGCATTCGCTACGATATGGAAGTTCATATCTTCATAGGCTTGCTGAATAGTTTTCTGTACGTCCGCTGCACGTTGCAAGATGTATTGATCAAGTGCGATCAATTGATCTACAGGCAGTGCATCCGTCGATGGTTTGAAACCATTTAAGTTTGCCAATAAGAAACGCAAGGTATTACGAATACGGCGGTAGCCATCTGATGCACGGTTAAAGATTTCTTTACCAGCAGTCATTTCATAACGGTAATCGGCTGATGCAATCCAGAAACGTAAGCCGTCTGCACCCATATCTTTAATGATGTCTTGCGGAGTGATGATGTTGCCCAAAGATTTTGACATCTTACGGCCTTTTTCATCCACCACGAAGCCATGAGTCAGTAAGCCTTTGTACGGTGCACGTTCATTGATGGCAATCGAGGTGAGCAATGAAGACTGGAACCAACCACGGTGTTGGTCTGAACCTTCAAGGTATAAATCAGCAGGATCGGTGAGTTCTTCGCGTTCACGCAGTACGGCATAGTGCGTTGTGCCTGAGTCGAACCACACGTCTAAGGTGTCACGCACACAATTGTACTGTTCCGCTTCATCACCGATAAAATCTTTCGCTTCACGGTTATACCAAGCGTCAATTCCTTCTTGTTCGATCAATTTCGCGACTTCTTCGATCAACTCGGCTGTGCGCGGATGGAGTTCGTTGGTGTCTTTATGCACGAAGAATGGGATTGGCACACCCCACGTACGTTGACGTGAGATACACCAGTCTGGACGACCTTCGATCATGGCTTGAATACGATTTTTACCCCAATCAGGCACAAAGCTGATCTCGTTTTCAATCGCATTTAAAGCATTTTGACGCAGACCTTGTGCATCCATGCTGATAAACCACTGTGGGGTCGCACGGAAGATAATCGGTGTTTTATGGCGCCAGCAGTGTGGGTAGCTGTGTTTGATCGGTTGATGTGCCCATAAGCGACCAACTGCATCCAAAGCTTCAATGATTTTTGGATTGGCTTTGTAGATGTGCTCGCCTGCAAAAATCGGTGAAGTTGGTAAATACACACCATTACCGCCCACTGGGTTTTCAACTTTTAAGTTGTACTGTAAGCCAACTTTATAGTCGTCTACACCATGGCCAGGTGCCGTATGTACCGCCCCCGTACCGCTGGTTGCAATCACGTGTTCACCTAAAATCACAGGCACTTGGCGATCGGTCAGTAACGGGTGTTGTAATAATAGGTTTTCGATTGCTGAGCCGTTAAAATCAGCGAGAACCACAGGGTTTTCAAGCTTATAACGCTCAACTGCCGACTCAACTAAGTCTTTAGCTAAAATAAAGTTTTGCACGCCACGGTCGGTGCTAACTTGAACCAGTTGATAGTCAATTTCAGCATGGACGGCAACTGCTTGGTTTGCAGGCAAAGTCCAAGGTGTGGTGGTCCAAATTACGATATCTGTTGCGGCTTCTACGTTGATATTTAAACGTGCGCTTAAGTCTTTTAAGTCGACAACCGTAAAGCCAACGTCAATCGCGTCAGATTTTTTATCTTCATATTCCACTTCGGCTTCAGCCAAAGCTGAACCACAGTCTAAACACCAATTCACAGGTTTAAGACCGGGTTCGATATGACCTGCTTTTGCAATCGCGCCAACAGAGCGCACAATGTCCGCTTCCTGCTTAAAGTTCATGGTCAGGTAAGGGTTGTCCCAGTCACCAAACACACCCATACGCACAAAGTCTTTCTTTTGCAGTTCAACTTGGGTGTAAGCATATTCACGGCAGGCTTTACGGAAAGTAGAAGCATCCACCTTCACGCCCACTTTACCGACTTTCTCTTCTACTTTCAGTTCAATCGGAAGGCCGTGACAGTCCCAACCTGGTACATAAGGGGCATCGAAGCCGTCGAGAATACGACTTTTAATAATGATATCTTTTAAAACTTTATTGACCGCATGACCCAAGTGAATTTGGCCATTTGCATAAGGAGGGCCGTCATGCAGGACATATTTTTTCTTGCCAATACGCGACGCACGAATCTGCTGATAAATGTTGTCGGCATACCACTCTTCTAACCATTTTGCTTCACGCACCGCAAGGTTTGCTTTCATGGCAAATTCGGTACCTGGGAGGTTGAGTGTGGCTTTATAATCCACTGCATTTTCAGTAGTTTGCTTATCGCTCATGCAAGATGTCTTCCAATTTAATCAGCGGCTCGGCTGACGCGTTTTACATAAAATTGATTGGTATTTAAAAGGGAAATGTGGGGGTGTTTTGGCGGAACTCAAGCAGTTTCACCACATCATCATCAATTCCCGCTTTTAGTGCTTCCAGCGAAGGGTAGTTCTTTTCACCATGTAAGTAGTTTAAGAAAGTGACCCGCATTAACAAGCCATACAGATTAGCAGAAACATCAGGGAAATGTACTTCTAATCGCCATTCTGGCTGTGCTTGTTGAATGGCTGGACGTGTTCCGACATGACCCGCACCAAAAAGCGCTGAATGGTCATATCCTGCAACCCCTAATCGATCAGGGTGGTCTGCTTTCACTTTGTCGCGTAAAGACGTAGTTTCACACATCACATCTACACCATAAATGCCGTTTAAACAGGGTTTATGTCGGTTTAAACGTACATTAATAGTTGGAAAATCAAGGGTTCGGCCAATTTGGTCGCCATATTGTACCCGACCCGTAATGCTATAAGGGCGCCCTAATAACTGAGCAGCCAGCGCCAAGTCCCCTGCGGCCAGTGTTTGGCGAATCCGAGTTGAACTGACGCGTTCACCTTCTGCGAGGATGGTTTCTAGATTGTGGACTTGAAAACCATAGTTTTCTAGAAATTCGCTGTTGCCTTGGCGGTTTTTACCAAAGTGAAAGTCATCGCCTAAAACCAAACTTTGGGCATTGAGTTTTTCTTTTAAAATATCGGCAAATTGTTCTGCACTTAAACTTCGGAAGCTGTTGTCAAATTTCGCGACCGCAATATAGTCCACACCCAGCTCAGTTAAATATTCGACTTTTTCACGTAATGATGAAATACGCGGTGGAGCATCATAACCTTTAAAGAATTCAAGTGGTTGAGGCTCAAAAATCATCACCACTGTTTTTAGATTTTGTAGTTTTGCAACGGCTTTGAGCTGATGAATCATGGCTTGATGACCCAAATGCACCCCGTCAAAATTACCGATGGTGACAGCGGTTTTTTCTAATTGGGTATTTGAAGGCAAAGCATTTAGACGGAGCAGCTTCATGGGCAAATCAAGTGCTTGGAATTAAGAACGGCTTATATATTGCCATATTCTTGGGCATTCGTCTTGTGGTTGTTTTTTGACAACGCAAAATATAGTGCAAAGTATATTTATATTGGTTTTACTGATTGTTCCAGAACTCCAAGAGTAATTAGAAGCC
>OFRI01000441.1_pt1 | contig 11123 bp, 11 predicted proteins | sample 1543031 | NCBI WGS metagenome assembly OFRI01 (sample SAMN07774226, study PRJEB24372) | wastewater metagenome
CCGGCATTGCCAATTTGCGGGTGCAGTTCAACAAGGTGCACGGCTTCTACATCGAAGTCACCACCGGCCAAGTGGACAAAGTGCCCGAAGACTACCGCCGCCGCCAGACCCTGAAAAATGCCTAGCGCTTCATCACCCCCGAGCTCAAAGCCTTTGAAGACAAAGCCCTGAGCGCCCAGGAGCGCGCCCTGGCCCGCGAGAAATGGCTGTTCGAGCAGGTGCTGGACCAGTTGCGCACCGCCGGCATGGAAGCCGCGCTCATGTGAGCGCCACGCGGCACAACGCAACCCCGTGGCAGAACCGCTAGAATCGGCCAACTTTCAGCATTGGAGCAATCACCATGTCGGATCACACCTCGCACAACTCTTCCGAGCCATCGTCTGACCCCGTGGAAAACGTGGTCTCCGCCATGCCCGTGGTGCTCCCCGTGGTGGGCGGCATCATGATGTTCCTGCTGGCGTTCATCGCCGTGCTGCTGGTGGTGGGGCGCGGCCGCCTGCCGAAGTCGCTGCCGCTGCCGCGCCGGGCGACCGTGGCGGAAGCCGATCATGGCCCGACCCTGAGCGAGAGCCTGCAGATGGCGCCGCCGCCGGTGGCCGAGGCCAGCACAACTGAAAGTGCACCGCCGCCCCCGCCACCGGTTCCGGCCGAGGAACTGGCGGCCGGTATCTTCCGTGCCTACGACATCCGCGGCGTGGTTGGCAGTGAACTGACGCCGAAAACGGCGGCGCTGATCGGCCAGGCCATCGGCACCGTGGCCCTGGAGCAGGGCCTGCGCGAGGTGGTGATCGGCCGCGACGGCCGCCTGTCCGGCCCGCAACTGGCCGAGCAACTGATCCAGGGCCTGCTCGACTGCGGCTGCCAGGTCACCGACGTCGGCATGGTGCCAACCCCCGTGCTGTATTTCGCCGCCAATGTGCTGGCCGGCAAATCGGGCGTGATGCTCACCGGCAGTCACAACCCACCAAACTACAACGGTTTCAAAATCGTTATCGCCGGCGACACACTGGCCAACGAACAGATCCAGGCATTGCGCCAGCGCATCGAAACCAACGACCTGGCCAGCGGTGTTGGCAGCGTCGAGCAGATCGACATTCTTGATCGCTACTTCAACCAGATCCGTGACGACATCGCCCTGGCCAAGCCCATGCGCGTGGTGGTCGACTGCGGCAACGGCGTGGCCGGGGTGATCGCTCCACGCCTGATCGAAGCCCTGGGCTGCAGCGTGATACCGCTGTTCTGTGACGTCGACGGCAACTTCCCCAACCACCACCCGGACCCGGGCAAGCCGGAAAACCTGGTGGACCTGATCGCCAAGGTCAAAGCTGAAAACGCTGACCTGGGCCTGGCCTTCGACGGCGATGGCGACCGCGTAGGCGTGGTTACCAACACCGGCACCATCGTCTACCCGGATCGCCTGCTGATGCTGTTCGCCAAGGATGTGGTGTCGCGCAACCCCGGCGCCGACATCATCTTCGACGTCAAATGCACCCGCCGCCTGACCCCATTGATCAGCGGTTACGGTGGCCGCCCAGTGATGTGGAAGACCGGCCATTCGCTGATCAAAAAGAAAATGAAGGAAACCGGCGCCCTGCTGGCCGGCGAAATGAGCGGCCACATCTTCTTCAAGGAGCGCTGGTTCGGCTTTGACGACGGCATTTACGCCGCCGCCCGCCTGCTGGAAATCCTCAGCCAGGACAAGCGCGACGCCGAACACGTGTTCTCGGCCTTCCCGAACGACATCTGCACCCCGGAAATCAACATCGAGGTGACCGACGAGAGCAAGTTCAGCATCATCAACGCCCTGCAGCGCGACGGCCACTGGGGCGATGCCAACCTCACCACCCTGGACGGCGTACGCGTCGACTACCCCAAGGGCTGGGGCCTGGTGCGCGCCTCCAACACCACGCCGGTGCTGGTACTGCGCTTTGAGGCCGAGACGAACGAAGAGCTCAAGCGCATTCAGGAAGTCTTCCGCGCGCAGCTGTACACCGTCGCACCGGACCTCAATCTGCCGTTTTGACCAACCCGTTTCAGGATTCGCTTTTCGTATTGGAGTGTTTGCATGACCCTCAGCCGTGACGCTGCCACCCAAGTCGCCCAGGTTCTGTCCGAGGCGCTGCCCTATATTCGTCGCTTCGTCGGCAAGACCCTGGTGATCAAATACGGCGGCAACGCCATGGAGAGCGACGAACTGAAAACCGGCTTTGCCCGCGACATCGTGCTGATGAAGGCGGTTGGCATCAACCCGGTGGTGGTGCACGGTGGCGGCCCGCAAATCGGCGACCTGCTCAAGCGCCTGAGCATCGAAAGCCACTTTATCGACGGCATGCGCGTGACCGATGCACAGACCATGGACGTGGTGGAAATGGTCCTCGGCGGCCAGGTCAACAAAGACATCGTCAACCTGATCAACCACCACGGCGGCAGCGCCATCGGCCTGACTGGCAAAGACGCACGCCTGATCCGCGCCAAGAAGCTCACCGTCAGCCGCCAGACCCCGGAAATGACTCAGCCAGAGATCATCGATATCGGCCACGTCGGCGAGGTCATCGGCGTCAACGTCGAGCTGATCAACATGCTGGTGTCAGGTAATTTCATCCCGGTGATCGCCCCCATCGGCGTCGGCGAGAACGGTGAGTCCTACAACATCAACGCCGACCTGGTAGCCGGCAAGGTGGCGGAAGCGCTGAAAGCCGAGAAGCTGATGCTGCTGACCAACATCGCCGGCCTGATGAACAAGCAGGGCGAAGTACTGACCGGCTTGAGCACCGAGCAAGTGGACGAGTTGATTGCCGACGGCACCATCTACGGTGGCATGCTGCCGAAGATTCGCTGCGCCCTAGAGGCGGTGCAAGGTGGGGTGAACAGCGCGCACATCATCGACGGCCGAGTGCCTAACGCCGTGCTGCTGGAGATTTTCACCGACACCGGCGTGGGCACCAAGATCAGTAACCGCAAAGCCCGCTAGCACGCCACAGCGGGCAGCGCAGCGGCGCAGTTTAGGGCTTGATGCCCAACAACTGCGCCAGCCGTGCCCGGTCCGCGACAAACCCGGCAGCGGCTTGCTTGCGGGTTTCTTTGAAACGCTCGATGTCCTTGAGCAAGCTTTCCTGCTCACCCTTGATGTTGCTGATCTGCACCAGCAAGCTTTCCGGCACCACGCGGCCGGCGCGCTCCTGCTCAGCCGCCTGGCCTTGCAGGTTGGCCTGCTGGGTGCGCAACGACTGCAGATTGCCGCGCGCCGCACCCACCGCCCCGTCCAGCTCGGTCAGCTTGCGCTCGCGGGCACGGTCGACATCATCCAGGCTGGAATACAGGCGCAACAACTGGGCATCCGAGGTGGCCTGGGCCTTTTCTTCCTGCAGGCGCTGACGTTCTGCGGCGGTTGGCGCCGGCGGCACCACACGCACCACGCGACCCTGGTCGGACAGCACGTCGTAGCCCTTGCCAATGTACTCCGGCGGTACGCCTTGGCGGTCGAGCACAATCACGCCTTTGTCGTTGACGTAGCGGTACAGCTCGCCGGCGCCCGCCAGGGCGGGTAGCAAGACCGACAACAACAAAGGGAGTCGCAAGGCGCCCGGTTTCAGCATAAGAACAATACCCTGTGGTGGATCAGGCCTGAATGCCGTACTGGTCGCGGTAGGCTTGTACCGCCGGCAGATGCTGCTTGAGTTCAGCGTTATCGGCCAGATATTCCAGTACTTGGGTCAGCGACACAATACTCACCACCGGCATGGCGAAATCGCGCTCGACTTCCTGGATGGCCGACAGCTCGCCCTGACCGCGCTCCTCACGGTTCAAAGCGATCAACACACCGGCTGCCTGCGCGCCCTGGGTCTGGATGATCTGCATCACTTCGCGGATCGCCGTGCCAGCAGTGATCACATCGTCAACGATCAGCACGCGACCTTCGAGCGGGGCGCCCACCAGGCTACCGCCTTCGCCATGGGTCTTGGCTTCCTTGCGGTTGAAGCACCAGGGCAGGTCCAGCTCATGCTGCTCGGCCAACGCCACAGCCGTCGCGGCCGCCAGCGGGATGCCTTTGTAGGCTGGGCCAAACAGCACATCGAAAGCAATGCCGCTCTCAACCACCGCGGCGGCATAAAAACGCCCCAACTGAGCCAGCGCCAAACCACTGTTGAACAACCCGGCATTGAAGAAGTACGGGCTGGTGCGCCCGGACTTGAGGGTGAATGAACCAAAGCGCAAGACTCCACGCTCGATGGCAAAACGAATGAACTCGCGCTGGTAAGCCTGCATGAAGAAAATCCCGGATAGCACTGATTTTACGATGGGTTTAGCTAATAAATAGGAGCTCGGGTATCATACACGCACGTGTTTTTAGGGGCCATTTATGCGGATCATCAGTGTGAACGTGAATGGCATTCAGGCCGCAGCCGAGCGTGGTTTGCTCAATTGGCTGCAGGCACAGAATGCCGACGTCATCTGCCTGCAGGACACCCGCGCCTCTGCCTTTGAACTGGACGACCCAGCCTTCCAACTGGACGGCTACTTCCTCTATGCCTGTGATGCCGAAGTGCCTAACCAAGGCGGTGTGGCGCTGTATTCACGGCTGCAACCCAAGGCGGTAATCAGTGGTCTGGGCTTTGAAATGGCCGACCGCTACGGGCGCTACCTGCAGGCCGATTTCGACAAAGTCAGTATTGCCTGCGTGCTGCTGCCATCCGGGCAGCATGGTGACGAGAGCCTGAACCAGAAGTTCAAGTTTATGGACGACTTCGCCCATTACCTCGACAAACAACGCCGCAAGCGTCGCGAGTACATCTACTGCAGCTCGCTGTTTGTCGCGCACCAGAAACTCGACGTGAAGAACTGGCGCGACTGCCAACAATCGCCTGGCTTTCTCGCCCCCGAGCGCGCCTGGATGGATCAGGTCGTCGGCAGCATGGGGTACGTTGATGCGCTGCGCGAAGTCAGCCGCGAAGGCGACCAGTTCAGCTGGTGGCCCGACACTGAACAGGCGGAAATGCTCAACCTCGGCTATCGCTTCGACTATCACCTGCTGACCCCAGGCCTACGTCGCTGCGTGCGCAGCGCCCGCCTGCCGCGCCAGCCACGCTTCTCCGAGCACGCGCCGCTGGTGGTCGATTACGACTGGACCCTCAGCGTTTAATCGGCAGGGATAATCATGGGCTTACCCAGTTGGCGCCGCGCCAAGCACCACCTGCCCATGCGCCACACCCAATTGCCGCGGATCTTGCAACGCATCTACGCGGCAATTGCCCTGCTGTTGTTCATGGCCGTGTTCGGCACCCTCGGCTTCTACAGCGTGGCCGACGAGCAGGCGACCTGGTCCGACGCACTGCACATGACCCTGATCACCATCACCACCGTCGGTTATGGTGAGATCATTCCCCTCAACAACCTCGGCGAGCGCCTGTTCGCCGGACTGATCGCCCTCACCGGCTTCGGCACCGTGACCTTTCTGTTCACCAGCCTGGCAACGTTCTTCCTCGAGAGCGACTTCGACTACAGCCTGCGGAGACGACGCATGGAAAAGGCCATCAAGAAACTCAAGGGCCATTACATTCTCTGCGGCTTCGGCCGAGTCGGGCGCAACGTGGCCCATGAGCTGGTGACCACTGGCCGCGAGTTCGTCGCCATCGACAGCGACGAAGAACAGTTCGAGGCACAGCGCGAACATTTCCCCCAGCTGCTGCACCTGCACGGTGACGCCACCGATGACGACCTCTTGCTGGCCGCCGACATTGCCGATGCCGCCGGGGTGTTCGCCGTCACCGGCGACGACAGCCGCAACCTGATGATTATCCTCACCGCCCGCCAGCTCAATCCCAAGGTGCGGGTCGTGGCGCGCTGCCACGAGCTGCGCAACGCGCAGAAAATGCGCAAAGCCGGCGCCGACACGGTGATCTCGCCGGACTTCACCGGCGGCATGCGCATCGCCTCATCGATGATCCGCCCCCACGTGGTGACCTTCCTCGATGAGATGCTGCGCTCCGAGCACAAAGTGCGCCTGGAGGAGGTGCCTATTGCCGAGCACCACAGCCTGCGCACCGTCGGCGAGATCAAGCAGCGCTGCCCCAGTTGCGTGATCCTGTCGATTCGCACCGGCCCAGACTTTATCTTCAACCCGGCCGACGCCATGATCCTGCATCCCGGCCACACACTGATCGCCATGGTTCCGCCCCAGGGCCGCGATGAACTGCTCGCAGCCCTCGGCTGAGCAAACAGCAGGCAAAAGAAAACCGGCACAACGCCTAATGCCGATCACTTAAGCCAAGGGAATGGCTTTTGGTAGCCCGGATGCAATCCGGGACGCTCGTTGCCCTGCAAATCCGCCCCCGGATTGCATCCGGGCTACGCCTCTGAGCTGAAAAAGCGCAGGCAATAAAAAACCGGCTCAGCGCCGGTTTTTTATTGCCTGCAAAGGCCGTCGTTACTTGATCAGGCGCCAGCACAGTGGGTAGCGATAGGCTTCCCCGGCATTGGCCTTGATCCCGGCGATGATGGTCAGCACCAGCGCCGCCACGCCCACCAGCAGCATCAGCGGAAAACCGATCAGCACCCAGGCCAGCAAGCCACACACCATCATGGCCACGCTGTAGGTGATCTGAAAGTTCAGCGCTTCCTTGCCCTGCTCGTCGACAAACGGATGCAAATCCTTCTTCAACTGCCAGACAACTAACGGGCCGATGACGTTGCCGATCAAGGGCGCCAACACCCAGAAGAACGCCGCGTAATGACAGAGCATGGCCCATTGCCGGGCTTGCGCATCGGGCGTGGGGAGCAGGTTATCGTTCATCCGCGGGTCCTCGGTGGGTTAATCGGCCAGGGCTGCTTGCTGCAGCTCAAACAGTTCCTGCATGCCCTTTTGCGCCAACGCCAGCATGGCATTCAGCTGGGCGGGCTGGAACGGCGCGCCTTCGGCGGTGCCCTGCACCTCGATGAAACCACCGGCGGCAGTCATCACCACGTTGAGATCGGTTTCCGCTGCCGAATCTTCCGGGTAGTCGAGGTCCAGCACCGGCTCGCCCTGGTACATGCCCACCGACACCGCAGCAACCATCTGCTTGAGCGGGTCACCGGCCTTCAGGCCGCCGCGTTTCTTCATCAACTTCAGCGCGTCCACCAGGGCCACCATGGCGCCGGTGATCGAAGCGGTACGGGTGCCACCATCGGCCTGAATAACATCGCAGTCGATGTACAGGGTGTTCTCGCCAAGCTTGGACATGTCCAATGCAGCACGCAGCGAACGACCGATCAGGCGCTGGATTTCCAGGGTACGACCACCCTGCTTACCGCGACTGGCTTCACGCTGGTTACGATCGCCCGTGGCGCGCGGCAGCATGCCGTACTCGGCGGTCAACCAGCCCTGGCCCTGGCCTTTAAGGAAGCGCGGGACGCCGGATTCAACACTGACCGTACAGATCACTTTGGTGTCGCCAAACTCCACCAGCACCGAACCTTCGGCATGTTTGGTGTAGTTACGGGTGATACGGATCGAGCGCAGCTGATCGGCAGCACGGCCACTGGGACGCTTCATCGGGGAATACCTGTTCGGGACTGAATTTTCCCCGCCATTATAGGGCCCAGGCGCCTGCCGGGACATCGCCGAATTAGGCAGCACCCGGCAGCACAGAGAACATCACCGATTGGGCGGCCCCGGCGACTGCGCTACAATCCACCGCCTAGACAACCGACATCACCGCCCAGAGGTACGCCCATGGTGCACAGCATGACCGCCTTCGCCCGTACGGAACGGGCTGGCACCCACGGCACCCTGAGCTGGGAACTGCGCTCGGTAAACCACCGTTACCTGGAACCGCAGCTGCGCCTGCCGGAAGCCTTCCGCGACCTCGAAGGCAGCGTGCGCGATGCCCTGCGCCAAGGCTTGTCGCGCGGCAAAGTGGAATGCACCCTGCGCTTCACTGAAGAATCCACCGGCAAGGCCCTGCAGCTGGACCGCGAACGCGCCGCCCAACTGATCAGCGCCGCCGAGAGCATCGCCAGCCTGATCAAGCAGCCCGCGCCCCTCAACCCCCTCGAAGTGTTGGCCTGGCCCGGCGTACTGGTGGCCGATGGCACCGACCCGCAGGCGCAAAACGCCGAAGCCATGCAACTGTTCAACCAGGCTCTGGATGAACTGAAAAACGGCCGTGGCCGCGAAGGCACCGAGCTGGCCAAACTGCTCAACGAGCGCCTCGACGCCATGACGACGGAAGTCGCCACCTTGCGCGAGCTGGTGCCGCAGATGCTCGCCACCCAGCGACAGAAGATCCTCGATCGCTTCACCGAGATGAAAGCCGAACTCGACCCCCAACGCCTGGAGCAGGAGCTGGTGTTGCTGGCGCAGAAGAGCGACGTGGCCGAAGAGCTGGACCGCCTCAGCACCCACGTCAGTGAAGTGCGCCGCGTGCTCAAGGCCGGCGGTGCCGCCGGGCGTCGCCTGGACTTCCTCATGCAGGAGCTCAACCGCGAAGCCAACACCCTCGGTTCCAAAGCCTTCGACCCGCGCAGCACCCAAGCCGCAGTCAGCCTTAAGGTGTTGATCGAGCAGATGCGCGAACAAGTCCAGAACATCGAGTAAAAACTACTGCACTAGGCTATGCCGCGTTGAAATCAGGCTCACAGTCCTTAGACTGAACGCACTTCAGTGCGGCCCCGAAGGGGCGAGTGAAGCGAGTCAAATGCTCATTTACAGTCGTAAACTCCGCTTTCTCGCCTGATTTCGCCTTGCCTAGCCGTCGCTCGCTACGTTTTTAAAGACCTAAATTGAAAAACCGCCAGCCCCGGGAAATTCTTATGGCCACCACCGGCACCCTGTATATCGTTTCTGCCCCCTCCGGCGCCGGCAAGACCAGCCTGGTCAAAGCCCTGATCGAGGCCCAGGAACAAATCCGCGTATCGGTCTCGCACACCACCCGCGCCATGCGTCCGGGCGAGGTCGACGGGGTCAACTACCACTTCGTCGCCCGCGAAGCCTTCATCGAAATGCTTGAGCGCGACGAGTTTCTCGAACACGCCGAAGTGTTCGGCAACCTCTACGGCACCTCGCAGCGCTGGCTGGAGCAGACCCTCAAGGAAGGTTACGACCTAATCCTGGAAATCGACTGGCAAGGCGCCCAGCAGGTACGTCGCCTGATGCCGCAGGCCAAGTCGATCTTCATTTTGCCGCCGACCCAGGAAGCTCTGCGCCAGCGTCTGGACAACCGCGGCCAGGACAGCGACGAGATCATCGACGGGCGCATGCGTGAAGCGGTCAGCGAAATGAGCCACTACGTCGAATACGATTACCTGGTGATCAACGACGACTTCAAGGTCGCACTCGACGACCTGAAAGCCATTTTTCGTGCCAATCAGCTGCTGCAAAACCCGCAACAGCAACGTCACGCGGATTTACTCAGCCAGCTGCTGGCCTGACGCCGCACCAGCCAGGCCGCTGCCTGCAGCCGCTTTCGGGCGGCTGGCGGCGCGCTCGCGGCCAGCCCCGACACAAACAACGCTTCCCTTAAGGCGGGTGATTTTTTAGACTATCCAGTCCGCTCGCCCATTTGGGCACAGCTTTATCTCGCTATTTGCTACGAGGAACACCATGGCCCGCGTTACCGTTGAAGATTGCCTGGAGAACGTCGCTAACCGCTTCGAGCTGGTCATGCTGGCCACCAAGCGTTCCCGTCAACTGGCCACCGGCGGCAAAGAGCCCAAGGTAGCCTGGGAAAACGACAAACCCACCGTAGTAGCCCTGCGCGAAATCGCTGCCGGCCTGGTGGACTACGACGTCATCGCTCAAGACGACATCGTTGAAGACGAACCGCTGTTTGCCACATTCGAGGACGAGGCCAACGAGGCCTTGTAAGTCCATGGTGGGTCGACGTCGTACGGTACAGAGTCCCAGAGCACGGCAGGAGCATTGCACTTGCCGAGCATAGACAACCTCGCCGAACGACTTTCGACCTACCTCGGCAGTGACCAGGTCAACCTGGTCCGCCGCGCTTACTTCTACGCCGAACAAGCCCACGACGGCCAACGCCGACGCAGCGGCGAAGCCTACGTAACACACCCCCTGGCGGTCGCCAGCATCCTCGCCGACATGCACATGGACCATCAAAGCCTGATGGCCGCGATGCTGCATGACGTCATCGAAGACACCGGGATTGCCAAGGAAGCGCTCACCGCGCAATTTGGCGAAACCATCGCCGAACTGGTCGATGGGGTCAGTAAACTGACCCAGATGAACTTCGAAACCAAAGCCGAAGCGCAAGCGGAAAACTTCCAGAAAATGGCCATGGCCATGGCCCGCGATATCCGCGTGATCCTGGTCAAGCTGGCTGACCGCCTGCACAACATGCGCACCCTCGACTCCATGCCCCACGAGAAGAGCCGGCGGATCGCCAAGGAAACCCTGGAGATCTACGCGCCGATCGCCAACAGGCTGGGCATGCACAGCATGCGCATCGAGTTCGAAGACCTTGGTTTCAAGGCCATGTACCCGATGCGCTCCGAGCGTATCCGTGGCGCCGTGCGTCGCGCCCGTGGCAACCGCAAGGAAATCGTCAACAAGATCGAAGAGTCGATCAGCCACTGCCTGACCCGCGAGGACATGCAGGGCGAAGTGCACGGCCGTGAGAAGCACCTGTACAGCATCTACCAGAAGATGCGCGGCAAGCGCCGGGCCTTCAACGAGATCATGGACGTCTACGCCTTCCGCATCGTGGTCGACAAAGTCGACACCTGCTACCGCGTGCTCGGTGCCGTGCACAACCTGTACAAACCCCTGCCGGGACGCTTCAAGGATTACATCGCAATCCCCAAGGCCAACGGCTACCAGTCGCTGCACACCACCTTGTTCGGCATGCACGGCGTACCGATTGAAATCCAGATCCGCACCCGCGAGATGGAAGAGCTGGCCAACCACGGCATTGCTGCCCACTGGCTGTACAAATCCGCCGAAGACGACCAGCCCAAGGGCAGCCACGCGCGCGCCCGCCAGTGGGTCAAGGGCATCCTCGAACTGCAGCAGCGCGCCGGCAATTCGCTGGAATTCATCGAGAGCGTGAAGATCGACCTGTTCCCCGACGAGGTCTACGTCTTCACCCCCAAGGGCCGGATCATGGAGCTACCCAAGGGCTCCACGG
>OFRI01000442.1_pt1 | contig 11116 bp, 15 predicted proteins | sample 1543031 | NCBI WGS metagenome assembly OFRI01 (sample SAMN07774226, study PRJEB24372) | wastewater metagenome
TATCAAAGAACGCCGTCATCGCTGACGAAGCTGTAAGCAGTGGTAACAAAGTCCTTGTTTAGGATTTCAAAACCAGCATACAGTTGCCAGATAAGAATGATAAAGCGGCTGAAGTCATCATTATTGTTAATGAGAACTTGAGCATTAGGACCGCCTACACCAACACCTACTGCTTGAGGACCAAAGAAGAAACCTTGGGCTACTTCCTGGGAAGTATAAGCAGGAGAGTCAGTAAAGCTAGCTGTAATATTCTTGGTTGGGAAGTTGGTAGATTCATAGAATTTAACACCTTCAAACTGAACGCCAGTAGGCATTACAGGTTCACCAGCCAGGAAGTAACCTTGACCCGCTTGAGGACCTTGGTAGAAGCTAGCGTTATTAGGCATCATGGGATTGCCAGACATATACATGCCTTGGCCAGGATTACCTGAATAACGTGCGATTTCACGGAAGTCAGCATCACGACGCAAGTGCATCATGAAAGTAGGATCGCAAATACAACGATACAAACCATCAGAGAAGGTAGGTACGTTGCGCTTACGGAGATCCTTAACTACATTCAACAGGTCGGTAGATACGTGGAACTGTTGTGAATTAGCTGTGTACTGAGCAGTGGTGTAAGAAATACGGCCACTGGAATCCTTAGCAGCACCAGTTGGGAAATAGTAACCGCCTTGTGATGTTGATGCTTCGCCATTAGCTTCTGCTTTGGCTAATTCATCAATAAACACACGATCACGCCAACGGCGATAATCATCAAGAAGTGTAAGGGAGCCAATAGACTGGTGGAACATATTCAGATTACCTGTGTCCAGCAACATGCGCTGAGCAGTAATCAGAGTTTCACGAGCAATCTTAAAGGTACTGGGTTGAGTAGGATCAGAAGGATCCGCAGGGCCAGTGTATTCCTTAAGCACCACAAGGACTTTCTCCTTAGTGATGTTACGGCTGTTAGCAGTACCAATGGTTTGATCAGAAATACGTTCGCGGCTATCCTTAGTACCAGGAGTGCCCCAGAATTTGTAGCGATCAAGTTGAACGGTTTGACCAGGCTGACGAGTAAAGTCATGAACCACTACTGGTTCTACGGCCATCTCGCAGATGTAAGCAGGGTGAGGACGGTAAAGTTCTGCACCTAAGATTTTTGGAAAATCGGTATCAATAAACACTTTAGTTTATCCTCCTATATTGCAGGATGTATGGTGAAAAGATTCAGACGTACAACTGTCTTTATCTATGAAAATTTTAGCAGGTATTAATTTAACTATCGTTGATAGTTACTAATACCCGCAGTGCCTGTTGTTTGTTTGTACCGGGCACCTGGTGAATTACTAGATCCGTAAGATTCAGGATCAATACGTTGATCTGTAAATCCTGGTACACCCATAGAACCAGGGATGGCTCCAAGGGCAACACCTCCGAGGCCAGCTACTCCTGCAGAAACGGGCGCAGAAATAGCTCCCAAGCCACGCTTTATATTGAATAGGGTAGCCTCGGGCGAATATACGCTGTCCCCTAATGCATTAGTCAGCGCGTTGATTCCGCGAGTAGCTCCACGCATCGCCCCCATTCGCTGACTGGACGGATCTGCTTTTACCTTTTCGGGAATCTTGGCACCAAGGGATTGTAAAGCACTGCCACCAGTTTGGCTAATTTGATTTGCCAAACCTTGAACAGAATCGGCATAGCGTCCAGCAAGTCGAGGTGCAACTGAACGTGCGCCAAGTAGTCCAGCGGCTCCGCCAAGAGTACCTGTGATTCCAGCTAAAGCAGCAGATCCTGGATCTTCACCTTGTGCATAGGCATAACCGCCGGTAGCTAAACCAGCGGCTGCAGGAATTCCATACTTAAGAAGTGGACGCATGGCCTCACTCCATTACAAATAGCTTGTTAGCTACAGTATTGGGTTGAGCTTGGTTGAGAACACGCCAGGCATTCTGGGGATCTCGTGCCATCATTTCATTGAAACCACCCCAGAAGTTTTGGGGTTGTTGTGGGCCAGCTGCATCAGGAGGCGCAGGGAAATTCCCATATCCAGGTACTACTTGCTCTGTGCGATAGCCACGGGTATTCAAATCTTGCTCACTTTCGTAAACAGGATAAGGACCTTCAGGACCGAAGAACTTAAGTGTGTAATCACTCAGTACATCAGGGTTAGTAAGAATTTCGTTATAAGCGAGATTCTCTTGATACTCATTTACAGCAAAGTTGGCGTAACCACCTAACAGACCTTTTGCTTTAGAGCCCCATGCAACTGCACTATCCAACATGCTTTCCAGTTGGAGAGCATAGTTATTTAGGACGGCTGGTGCTTCTACCCCGAACGCGTCGATCACCTGGCGGCTTTCGTTGCTCAGGCCCAGGTAATCCGCTACGTCCGCCAATGAGGGACTGGAGGAGGTTTGGGAATAGTTGGTTGAGTATTCCTGGTTGGGATACGAGGTCTGCGTCCCCAAGCTGGGCATAGGTTGGCCGTTGTACGTCTGACCGTAATTGGCCGGGGCGTATGTTGGCGTCGGAGCCGAGGGTTGACCCTGGAACGGGGATTGGACTGGTGCGCTCAGCAGACCCACCACCTTGTTGAACGCCGATTCCCATGGGCTGTTCTGGGGTGCCGCCGGTTGGGATTGGGGGGCGTACTGAGTAGGGCTTGATTGGTAGCTGATAGGTGCTTGTGGCACCGCTTGGGGGTAACTGGTACCCACCTGGTAATTGATCGGTCCCTGGTAGCTCTGTCCCGGAGCTTGAGGCGCTGGTACTGCCACGTAGCTGCTTGGTGCTACTGCTGTTGGTACTTGGCTCATCTGTGGGATCGATTGGACGGTAGCGTCCTGCATAACTCATCTCCTTTTGTAATGCTTCTAAGGTGCGATACAGATAAGGTGTAAGGTCAAGACGTGGGTCCGCAGCCATCGGTAAATCTGGTGACTGCGGGTGAGGGGTCTGCATCATGCCCCCCACTAATTTTGCAAAAGCTGAGTAAGCACCTTGCAATTCGTTGACCATCCTGAACGGAAACCCCGATAACATCGCGGCCCGCTCCTCATCCGTTTTTGACGGGAAGAGGTACTTCAGTGCTTCAATACTATCAACACCTAATTCTTGGAGGTTACGTACCACGATAGAATTATTTAAAATATCTTGTGTAGAGTCTTCGTAAACAGGACCTAACCAACGCCAAAGCATGGTCAGATCCCCGTCTGGTATTAGGCCAATGACTCCTGTAGGTATATGTTGAGTCTCTACACATGCCTTCATTATTTGTTTAATCTTTTCTTCAAATCCTTTTAAACCTGCTTCGTATAAATCAATTTCTTCCTTAGATGCATTCTCTATTGGCTCAACTGGTTTTTCAATTCCTGTGGCAGCAGCCAAGGTATCACGGAATAAACGTTCTTCTTGATAGATGATTAACTCTAAACACCTACAAATGCCATATGTATAAATAGCATTTGCTTTTTTCTTAGATGTTGCTGATACACGACCGAATAATGACTTATATTCTGTTGCTGTGATACCAGCGGAGATAGAAAGGTCGTCTACACCCCCTAGAGCTGTCCGTATTTCTTCTCGATACTGACGTGCAAAGTTATTTTGGTCCCCAGTGATAGCATCTGGGACAATATAACCAACACGGTCGTTAGGTTCCAGGTTGGCAATCACCCTAGGTACCCTAATTTGCCCATCCATACCCCTAGAGAGTGGATCAGACTTAAATCTCGACTGACTTAAGGCCCCTAATCCAGTAAAACCGGAGTTTGCTGCAATAGAAGGACGTTGAACTGTAGAATCTGACCCAGATTCCATTAGATCTGTCTTAGGTCTTGATGAGAGAAGGGTTGGATTACCAAAGAACTGTACATTCTTACGCATGGTGCGTACCATTTCGTCATGCGTAACAATATGATTGGCTAATGCATCAAATTCACCTACTCCTTCGTTAGAAAACCCCTTAGGACTATTAAATATTTCTACACAGGGAATAAATCCGAGTGTATTTTTGAAAGTTTGAGTACGCCCTGGGACATTATAACTAGGTAAGTCAAAGGACATCTCTCCTTCACTATGCGTTTCTTCAATTACCTTGTCTTTGATTGATAATTTTATGTATCGCTTGGCTCCTTGTGGCCCAGTAATCGCATTACCTGAGATATTAGTGACGTTGATACCATCGCTAAAGCCTGTTCCCTGCCTTACTTTATAGCTATAGATAATAATTACTTCTTCTAGCTCACCATTAATGCCGTAGTAAGAACGATATTCATGTTGACGGAAAAAGTAAAGTCGGTAATTAGACTCAGTAGGTCTAATATAAAACAAACCTTGTCCATCGCACAGGAAATACTCCCAGATTGAATCTAGGCGTGTATCCATCCTGTTGTATTTGAGTACCCTATCGACAAAATCTTTGCGTTGATTACCGAAATTATCTTGAGAAGGAAAAAATTCTACCCCTTGGCGGATACCAAAGAGTTTCATTTGGGCTACGTGGGACGCAACAATACCTGTGTCAATATTTGCTCCGCCATCTTTCTCAAGATAGGAATCAACAATTTCTTTTAGGCGAGAGTTAGCGTCCACAGATTAGTTATTAGGGTTTGGTTTTGTAAATCTTAGCATCTTTATTAACTTTTTGAGATTTAAAAACGAGTGTTATACATTGCTTCTGCACCAAAGCCACCACCTTGTTGTGGTCCTAATCCTCGTCTACCTTCTCTAAAGTTTACATTTACATCAAGACTTGGAGTGCCATAACCAGCTTTTAATGTGTACCCTTGGGGAATCTGAACTCCTTGTTCTGTATATCCAGGGGTAAACGTACCTCCAAAATTTAAATCTTGATTACGTCCCAGATCTAACCGTGCTCCTGCTCCAATAGATTCTAGTCCTTGAGGAACTGCATTTATATCTAAATATACTGGTTTACGAGACACTGGAGATGCTTCTAACATTTGATTTCTAGATTCTATACCTTGTCTAAGAAGAGCTGCATTCTGAGCGTCTTTTTGTTTTGCATTATCATATGTCTGCAAGGCCTTTAATTGATCTGGTGAAGGACCTGTTGGTTGAGGAGATCCGTATCCCTCAAAACCTTCCATAGGTATAAATTCTTGAGGTGGCTGCATCATCCCACCAACGTTACCTATGTTTTGTCCCCCTGGTGAAGATTGTGCAAGAAACTGCTGTCCTTCAAAGAATCCTGCATTACCTAGGGGAGAAGGTCCACCTTGAACTAAAGGAAGCTTCACTCCTCGTTCCATGATTCCTCTATTTTTTAATTCTTCGTTTAGTTGTTGATTTTGTTGTGTGCCACCTTCATAAATACCTTTAAGTTGTGCGCCTGAGCGTCCGCCTAGTGCCCCTGGTCTTTTATTGATATCAAATCCTGACATGTTAATGCCAGCTAGATTTCCAATTGGCCCTGCTATATTCTCAAATCCGCTTACTCTCATTTATCTATTTATTATTGTTTATATTCTATCAACCTATTCTTCTATTGCTTCATATCCTGTTGGATCATTAAGTTTTGATAAAATTACACCTTGCCCTTTTAGTTTCCATTCTAAAATATCGCCTTCTGTCCAGCCAAGAGCTTCTACTATTTCAGTGGGAAACTCAATAAAATAATCTCCGTTGCTGTCTTCTTGAATTTCAAGAGTGTAATTCATCTGGTTATAGCTTTTCAATTAGTTTATCAAGCTTAATATTAATCTGTTTGAAATTATCTTGCATCTGTTGCATCTCTCTCAAGAAATCTACCTTAAGTACATATTCGATTGGCAGACGGTGGTGCATGGAGTTCAGGTTGGCATCAGTGTTGTCCATTCGTTTTTCCACACGAAGGATACGTTCATGAAAGCGGCCTAACAATTTATTCGTCACCCACCCAACACCAGTGACAGCTGGTACCGAAAAGCCAATAATAACCAGCAAGAGATCGGGTCCCAATGCGTCAGCCTGTTCTTTCTGCTACTATTCTAAGGTCTAGTAATCAAATTGGAGCTTTCCTTTTTTGGCCAATCCATTTACTAGCCATACCAACGCATCCACACAATCATCATGACTACTCACGCCGAAGTTTGTGAGTTCCTCGAAGAGATTAGTGAAGTTCCGAAAACGATTAAAGATTATTTTTCGTTCTTCAAACATGCCTATAATCCCCCTAAACCGCGCCAGCTTATCTGCACGGAATCCCTTGACGGGGTGCCAGATCAAGTTGTTCAAACCTTCGTCATTAAGGCAAATCCTCTTAAAATCGGCTTCGAGAGAAGCTTGATATTGGACGGCTTCTGACCAGATATCACAAGTAGAGAAGGTTGGGAAGTAGTTCCCATTGTCATCCTTTCCTATGATCGACCAATCATTAAGCAATTCTTTCATTTCATCTAGCTTTTCTAGATTACCCATGGCCCGTATCCTGCGGTAATCAATGATATGAATACGATCATCAATACGTCCACCCAAGACCATTACGGTGTAGTCATTCTTTTCTTTAATGCCAGCAGATAAATCTACCCCTATGCCAAGTGTATCAAATTCAGTTGCTATCTCCGCCTTTACTATCAATTCTGGTGCCAGGGAGAGCTCACCTTGTCTGACAATCTGATTCATGTATTGAAAAGAGAATGCAACAGGTGCTTGTCTTTTCTTTTCTTTTAAGTAATCCAGTGACCACATTTCAGGCCAATAAGAAATCTCATCTCCTGTTTTAGGATCTGTTTGGATAGCAGACAACACAATTTGTTGCCAGTTATTTTGTTCATTAAAAGTAGTGGCGTGTATATCATCATGTCTAAATCTGGTACCCAAACATATTGCTCTCCCTCCTTCAAACATAGTTGGTGAGATAACCGCATTCCAGTTATCTTGCATTGCTTTACGTATATCAGGATTAGCTATATCTGTCGCTGATTTTATACAGTCATCAATTAAACATAAATGACTACGTTTAGATGTAACAGAGCCTTTTAATCCAGCTGCACAAAGAGTAAACATCTCATCACCGATATTATCAATACCGGCAAATTTATGATCAATGGACCAATATTCATTACTTGTTACGTTCTTTAATAGACGGACTGCCGGAAATACTTCTTGATATTTACGACTTTCTATAATACGTTTAATTGCTGCTGATTTAGGACGTGCAATTTCAACTGTATAAGAAAGATAAAGAATTTGTAAAGGTAGCTTAGCTGTGGTATGTACACCAATAGCCCATGCGGTAAACAAACCTAAGGTCGTTGACTTTGCCGAATTGTGACTAACAATATAATCTTTAGTTAAGAAAGTATGACAGTTGTCGGCTACTTCAATACAACGTACTTTTTCTGTTGTTGATGGGCAAATATTTTTAATGCTGCGGCAAGGAAGATACTTGGTGCAAGGAGAATATCTTTGGGCTTTACGGTGTAAGTGAAAAGGTTTAATGCTATCTGGTAATTTGATACCTAAGGTAACTGATGGTGTTGTCGTACGTACGCGCTCTTGATGTTTGTTTAGGTATGTATTCAGTTGTGACGCACGTTGTGTTGCTATCCCTCCAAGGGATTGAACTAGTTCTGTTACATCTCTAACAAGAGCTGTAGATGTTGTACAAAAAGACACCCCTCCTGTAGATGCAACAGTACCATCTGTGTCTAGCAACCCTTGTAGCAAGGCTTCTCGATCAGGTATCGATGCTATCAAATAAGACTTAGGAATAAACTTATCAATTGATGTTTTACCATAGACCCCAAGTGTTTTTAGGATCTCTCGCACAATACTTGGTTTTCCTCCAGCAAGAACCCCTTTAACATGTGAGATATTATATCCATATTTTGCTACTTTTTTAAAACGATAATCTTCTGGTAATCCTAGGGCACAACGTTCAACAATCTCTGGGTCTGCACTGCATAAGGAAAGGTTATTAGAACTAAGAGAACCATCACCAAGTAATGCTCCTAATAAATATGGATCAAGAGGAAGTTCTGTTGCTGGATATTCAACTGGTTGTGTGACAGGAATCTGATAACGAGGATACCCTCTACTGTCTAACCAAGGTGTTTCTCCTGGCTCACAAGTTGCAGTAACTCTTTGGGTCAATGCTCCAGGGCGACCATTCCCTTTAATCCCTACTGTTTTTTGTGTACGTATTTCATTAAGTGTCATGCTGCGCCAATCTCCTTTTCCGTCTGTTCCCATTCGTCGCACCTTCCATAGGTGTTGATCGTCACAACGAACAGAAGAACCATCAGTAAAGACGACTTCCCATGTAAGTGATTCTTCGTAATCTGAAATACCTACTACTTCAGTTAATTGCCCGTGTTCAGAAAAGACAATATCACCAACTTGTAGTTCACCTATAGGTACCCATCCATTAGGAGTAGCTACTGGTGTAGATACAGCTAATGGCCCACGGGGACCAAGTAGATCAATATTAGGACCGGCTATATTTTTTAAACAGACACTATCCTCACCTGTTACAAAGTGTCCGTGCCAATCCTTATGGTGGGAGGCTGGTGGTTTATTAGCAACATATTCACAAAAGAAACTAAAATCTTCTCTAGCTTTTTTTACTGCTTCTTGGTTATCAGATGGTTTAACTGTGTAGTTTTTTGCAGCCGCCCTTGCGTTGCGTCGATACGCAAGATGTAAATATGAGGGCATGCCAAGAAACTAACTAGATCAAATATAGCCTAAAATTTAGATTTTTGTTCTTTATATTTACGAGCTTTATCTAAAGCCGCTTTACGTTTTTCCTTGTCCGTCATATTAGAGCCGTCTTCTTTTTTTGCCTCTTTATTCTTGAATATCTCAAGAACTTCAGGAGGCATTGATTTTTTAGCCATCCTATTAACGCATCTGTCTTTGTGAACGAGCTGCCATTTGAGCACGTTGCATTATTTCCTGAGCTTCTTCATCTGTGTAACGAGTAGATCTACCTGGTCCCATGGAGATACCACCTTTAGCAAGCATATTAAGTGGAGCAGTAGGATTAGCTGCTTCTACATTAGATCTGTTCTCAAGACCGCTATAACGATTGTTGGCTTGCATGTCACTATAATCTGGTTCTAAGCCAGGGCGAAAATCAGCATTTACTGGGGATCTTTGAGCATTTGTTATTTGCTCTTCTCTTTGTTTACGCATCATGGCTTCCATCATGGTTCGCTTTCCTGCATCAGCAGTTCTGCCTTCCATGCCTGGTAACCCGCTATTGGCTCCCATGAGTACCTTATTTACCCTTTAGGGCACGTAAGCGATCCATCTTAGTCTTCATATCCTCTTTCTTGTCCACAGGCTTTGCAGCGCCTTTAGCACCAGGCTTACCGCCCTTGGGTGGATTAGGCGGGATAGCCTTCTTGCCACCTTTCATTTCTTCTTTCCCTTTAGGGGGTACTTTGCCAGCCATGTCATTCACTTAAGTGATAAATTTATTTTAGTACATTATTCTTCTAATTGCATTCTTGCCCATACACTCATTGCTGCTTCTTTTAAAGGACCTTCTATTGGGTCATCTTTAAATATAAAAGCTAATTCACGTATGGCACGGTCTGCCCCTGCCATCAACAAGCCTTTCCTATCTTTATTAGCAGTAAACTGTTCTACTTGATTGATGGTACCACGGAGTTCTTTTTCCATTGCTGCAATACGTGCTACCCCTGCTTCTCTCTTTACACCCATATTTTCAATGTCATCACGCAACAAACGGATGTCATCTTTCATGTAGCCAATTTCATCCAATAGTATCTGCCTGTGGTCAGGTTTCTGATACTTTTCTTTTATCCACTCTTCACATGCAGTGATACTACCTAGGTAACCAAGGAAACGAGCATACAGAAAACACTCAATTGTTGAATAGTTTTCAGCACAAAAAGAACAGAATGACTCGTGGGTGCCAGGATCTAAACCTTCTGCCCACGCATCAAAGACTTCAGTATTTGTAAGCTCCACGGGCCTGGGCAGCATCCCTGGCTTCGTCGCTTTCACTGAACTCTTGTTTCTGCTTAGCTCCTGCACGTTCTTCTGTAGCTTGCTTTCCAATAGTTTCTCTTGTTTGTTCACCTGTATCTTTATATTTCTGTTTGGCAAAATCATACGCAAGGCCAACAGATTTACGATATTGATCTAACTGTTCATCGGTATAAAGATTATCGTCTCTTTCAATGACCGCTATTCTTTTTTTCCCTGAATCATCTTCATATGTTCCAGGGGGATCATTTTTATCAATTGCCATGATTCAATTAGAAATTAGACATCATTTGAGCAATACCTTGACTATAGATGTCACCCCTTCTAGCACGGTTGGCTTGTTCTGCCTGCTTCATTTTGGAACCTTCTAACTTACCAAGAAGAGTTTCAAATTGAGACAAGTCTTGTTTAGGTGCATACATCTCATCTTGATATCTTTTTCGTATAGCGTCATATTCAGCTTGAGTAAATTTACCAGTTCCTGGTGTATACACCTTACCTGTCGTATCATAACCTCCTTCGTCCCTTAAAAAATCCTCGTATGTCTTGTTAGCCATGGTTTGTTACTCCTTTTTGTTAACTAAATTAATTATAGCAAGTTAATCTTAAAAATTACGCATCATTTGAGCAATACCTTGACTATAGATGTCGCTCCTTCTAGCACGATTAGCCTGATCAGCTTGCTTCATCTTAGAGCCTTCTAGTTTACCGAGAAGAGCTTCAAATTGGGATAAGTCTTGTTTAGGTGTGTATTCAGCGTCAAGATATCTTTTCCGTATAGTTTCACGTTCATTTTCAGTAAGGTTATCTGCCCCTTGAATATAATCATTCTTAGCTACAGAGCCTGTTGAATTCCCAAAATCAATATCAGCACTACCGTTGTTTTCCTCAACAAAAGCGTACTTAACAGTCTTTCCATCTGCTTCATACCCAACAGGTTTGTATAGAATAGCCATTTTTTTGTCTGTAGTTGTTCTTATTCTACGTGATAACAATGTAAAAAAATAACACTTAAATAGATTATTTAAAAGGGTTGCCTAGAATCCTGTCTCTCTTTTAAAGTTTTTAGCAGGTCTTTAAATCTATTCACATCAAATTCTGTTTTGTTTTGTTCTTGTTCAAAGTCTTGTTCTTTATCTGTTTCCTGGTTAAAATCTTCCATTAT
>OFRI01000443.1_pt1 | contig 11102 bp, 12 predicted proteins | sample 1543031 | NCBI WGS metagenome assembly OFRI01 (sample SAMN07774226, study PRJEB24372) | wastewater metagenome
GGGGCGGTCGGCGTGTGGGGGCGTTACGCGGCGTTTCATCAGGCCAACGTGACGGTCACTGAGAATGTGGTCGAGGCCTGCCTGGGGCAGCAGGTACGGCGCCTGGTGCATCTGTCGTCGCCGTCGATCTATTTTGATGGTCGCGATCATGTAGGTATCACCGAGGAACAGGTGCCCAAGCGCTTTTCCGATCATTACGGCGCAACCAAATACCTGGCCGAGCAGAAGGTCTTTGGCGCCGCCGAGTTTGGCCTGGAGGTGCTGGCCTTGCGTCCGCGCTTCGTTACTGGCGCCGGTGACACCAGTATCTTCCCGCGATTGATCAATATGCAGCGCAAGAGGCGCTTGTCGATTATCGGCAACGGCTTGAACAAGGTGGATTTCACCAGCGTGCAGAACCTTAATGACGCCCTGTTCAGCGCCCTGCTGGCGGGTGCGCCAGCCTTAGGCAAGGCTTACAACATCAGTAACGGTGCGCCGGTGCCGCTGTGGGATGTGGTCAATTATGTTTTGCGCCAACTCGACCTGTCGCCGGTAACCCGGCATCTGCCGTATGGGCTGGCCTATGGCGCCGCGACCCTCAATGAGACGCTCTGCAAGCTCTTGCCAGGGCGGCCAGAACCGACCCTGTTTCGCCTGGGCGTGGCGGTGATGGCCAAGAATTTCTCCCTGGATATCAGCCGTGCCCGGCAATACCTCGACTACGATCCGCGGGTCAGCCTGTGGTCTGCGCTGGATGAGTTCTGTCAGAACTGGCAGGCGCAAGAGCTTGGGTTGTGACGGCCAGTCTCAACCGCGCAGCGGCCCGGCATAGCGGGTGTACTTGGCGATCAGCTGCTCTTCGCTAAGCTGTGGCGGTGGCAGATGGATGCCGCTCAACTCGCTCAGGTGTGAACCCAGCTCGCGGGTTTCTTCCCGGGAGGATTGCAGGCAGGCGAGCAGCATGGCGTTGATCGCATCGCTCTGACTCAGGCGGATGTTGATGTCCAACTCATCGCGCAGACGGCGACGCAGCGTTTGCATGCAATCGACAATAGCTTTGGTAAGTTCCATTGGTGACGTCCCCCGACGTTGAAGAGAGCTGCTGGCCTTTCCCCATTGATCGGCCGGCAGGGCGAGCGGCGAGTAGCTGCTCGCCCTCAGTCACTGCGCCGCTCTAGCGCGGCCCTTGTGACGCAGGGTATCTGCAAGTGGCGTACCACTTCGCGGGTTGGCGCAGTGCCTGGCTTGCAGGGGTGGGCGGTCGCATTTGCTGCACTTCGTCGGTGCAGCTTGCACTGCCCTGGCGCGGCGCTGAAGCCGGGCTGGCGAAGCGGTATACTCGGCGCTCTTTGGCTTTGGCTTATTTTTTGCGGGTTTCCCATGCGTAACGATGCACTCGACGAACTTGATCAGATGCCTAGTCTTTCCAGCGGCAGCCGTGATCGCGATGACTTTGCGCCGCAGCGCGCCAGCGAGATGCCACCGTCATCTTCGTCCCACTCGGCTGCGCCGGCGCCAAAGTCGGCCAGTACTGGGCCGTTGTGGGCGTTGCTCGGGGCCTCACTGATCGCGCTGGCAGGTTTGAGCTGGTGGAGCTTTCAGCAGATTTCCCTGATGGAGCAGCAACTGGTCGCTACCCAGGAGAGTTTTGCTCGTATCAGTGAAGATGCAGCGGGGCGTTTGCAGGACATTTCCGGCAAGGTGGTGGCTACTGAGTCGAGCGTGACCGGTGAAAACGAAGCGCTGAAACTGCGTCTCAAGCAACTGGAAAATAAACTCGCTGAGCTGGGCAAACAGCAGCAGGCCGTTGGCGCTCAACAGGGCGCTCAAGGCAAGCGCCTGGAGCAGCTGGCTGCCGATGTAAAGGCTCAAGTTGCGAGTGCCGGGCAGTTGGACACCAAACTCAAGACCCTGGAGGCAGGGCAGGTGGCGCTCAAGGCCGGGCAGGCCGACGCGGGTAAGTTGGATGCGCAATTGAAGGCCGTTGCGGGTGATGTTGCTGAACTGAAAAAGCAGGGTAATCCAACCCAGGCCATTAGCCGTCTGGAGCAGGATCTACTGGTGCTGCGCAGCGAGTTGGATAACCGTCAGGGGCAAAGCAATACGGCGGAGTTCGATGCTTTCCGGGCGCAGATGACGCGCAATATCAGCACGCTGCAAAGTCAGGTGCAGAACCTGCAGCAGCAAATCAGCACGCGTTAAATCACGGCTGTAAAAAAGCCCCCGCATGTCGCCATGCGGGGGCTTTTTTGTGGCTGCAGCTTAGGCCTGGACTTGAACCTGGTCAGCTTGCATGCCCTTTTGGCCTTGCACGGCGATGAAGCTGACGCGCTGGCCTTCTTTCAGGCTCTTGAAGCCGTCGCTTTGGATCGCGCGGAAGTGCACGAACAGATCCGGACCGCTTTCTGGAGTGATAAAACCAAAACCTTTCTCGTCGTTAAACCACTTGACGGTACCGTTCTGACGATTCGACATAGCCAATATCCTTGCAACTGAAGTTAGTGACAGCCTCTAAACACTTAGAGTACTGAGGCTGGCTGCAAGGGGCATGAAACGTCGAGCGGGACGTAGTGGATCACAACGATCTACTGCACCAGGTCACGAATAAGGCAACCCATGCAAACACAGCAAAATCACTTTACGCCAACTCCTGCGCAAATTCCAAGCCCCCCAAAGGTCGCGGGGTTAGCAGCGGAACTAACGGGCTGCACAGGTCGTTGGGGCGCTTTCGCGCTGGTTGCGCCGGGCGGTGACAGTCGATGATCAGGTAATTACAATTTGATTAACATTTGTTGAATGAAGCGAACCGATAGTCCATGGAAAACAAGACTGCGCGCCTGACGGTGCTGATTGATCCGGTTAAGAAAAAGGCGTTTGAAGAGCTGTGCTCAACGCAGGATTTGACCCCTTCCCAGGTGGTTCGACAGCTGATTCGCGATTACCTGGAAACCCACGGCGCTGCCGAGATGAGTAAAAGCAAGTTGGCCGCTGCAACCCGGCCCTAACGGGATTTGGCGGCGCTTCTGGCGTGGCGTGTAGTTCGTGAGGGTGCCGAAGTGACGGTCGTTCGCAATGCGCTTTATGTGCGCTGTATTATCATGCGGTGATAATATCTGCTCGATCTGGGCTTACCCAGGAGAGTTGTCGCGCGCTCGGGTGTGATGGCTGAACTGCCGGCACGCGGCGGGTGCAAGAGAACGGTGGCGCGGAGGCCAAATGCAACGCGAAGATGTAAAGGCACGGCATGCAGAAGGCGTAGTGTTTGATACGCATGTGATCGCTAACCCGGCCAACACGCGGGAGTGGATCGTGTTCTTCAAAAAGGGGGCCGGAAGGAGCTTCTTCCTGGTAGGCGACAGCGAGGAAGTCGAATCCTTCATCCATCTGGATGATTTGATCGACGAGCTGAAAACCCTGGGCATCAAGGGCGCTGAAATCCACTTCTAACCCAGATCTAGGCTGCTGGTGTTTGCCGTCAGCGCCAGTCGACGGGATATTTATGCCAATCCACTACGCCAGGAGTTTGGCTGGCCGTCGGCGCACGACGGCGGCGAACCGGCATCTCGGTTTTGCCTTGGCCTTCGTTGCCGGGGCCATCAATGCCGGCGGGTTCCTGGCCGTTCAGCAATACACCTCGCACATGACCGGGATCGTCTCGGCGATGGCCGACAATATCGCCCTAGGCGCTTATGACCTGGTTCTGGGCGGCGCGGGTGGCTTGCTGTCCTTTCTTCTCGGTGCCGCCTGTTCGGCAATCATGGTCAACTATTCCCGGCGTCGGCACCTGCATGGCGAGTTCGCCTTGCCGCTTCTGCTGGAAGCCTTTTTGTTGCTCTGCTTCGGCCTGTTGGGCGCGCGTCTGGCCACGGTGGCGGGTTTGTTTGTGCCGGTCACGGTGATGCTGTTGTGCTTCATTATGGGTTTGCAGAATGCCCTGATTACCAAGCTTTCCAAGGCCGATATTCGCACCACGCACATCACCGGTATCGTCACCGATATCGGCATTGAGTTGGGCAAATCGCTGTACTGGAATTCGCCTGGGTCGAGCAGGCACCCGCCGGTCGCGGTCAATCGCGCCAAGCTGCAGATGCTGAGCTTGTTAGCCCTGAGCTTCTTTTTGGGTGGAGTGGTGGGTGCTTTTGGCTTCAAGCACCTGGGGTATATCGCCACTGTGCCGTTGGCGCTGGTGCTGATTACCCTGGCCATCGTGCCGGCGCTCGATGATGTTCGACGTTGGTTGCGTCGTTGGGGGCGGGGTTTGTAGCGTGCACAAGAATCGCGAGCAATAAAAAAACCGGCCATAAGCCGGTTTTTTTATTGCTGAAAGCGCTAGAGCGTTTCAGCGTGTTTGATGGTGCCCCGAGGGAGACTCGAACTCCCACTCCTTTCGAAAACGGATTTTGAATCCGCCGCGTCTACCAATTCCGCCATCAGGGCAACAATGGGCGCGAAGTATAGGGAGGGAAAAGCCGTCGGTCAATCCACCTGCGTGGTCAGATTGCGCTATTTCCGCTAAACTTTGCGGCCCTGCAAAACGACCTCTTTATATGCGCGTTGCCGACTTTACCTTTGACTTGCCCGAAGCCCTGATTGCCCGTCACCCATTGCCTGATCGTAGCGCCAGCCGCCTGCTGACGCTGGATGGGGCCACGGGTGCCCTGGCTCATCGCCAATTTCCGGATCTGCTGGAGTATCTGCGTCCGGGTGATCTGATGGTGTTTAACAATACCCGAGTGATTCCGGCGCGTTTGTTCGGCCAGAAAGCGTCCGGCGGCAAGCTGGAAGTGCTGGTCGAGCGGGTGCTGGATACGCGCCGGGTGCTGGCCCATGTGCGTTCGAGCAAATCGCCCAAGCCTGGTTCGACGATTATTCTTGATGGCGGTGCCGAGGCTGAAATGCTGGCGCGCCACGATGCCTTGTTTGAACTGCGCTTCAGTGAAGATGTCCTGCCGCTGCTGGAGCGGGTCGGCCATATGCCGCTGCCGCCCTATATTGATCGCCCGGATGAAGACGCCGACCGCGAGCGCTATCAGACGGTGTACGCCGACCGCACGGGCGCCGTGGCGGCGCCAACGGCGGGCCTGCATTTTGATCAGGCGTTGCTCGACGCGATCCGCGAGATGGGCGTGGAGACGGCCTTTGTCACCCTGCATGTCGGCGCCGGTACCTTTCAACCGGTGCGCGTCGAGCGTCTCGAAGACCATCACATGCACAGCGAGTGGCTGGAGGTTGATGCGGCTGTGGTGGCTGCTGTCGCCGCTTGCCGGGCGCGGGGCGGGCGGGTGATTGCCGTGGGCACCACCAGCGTGCGTTCGCTGGAGAGTGCCGCCCGCGATGGCGAGTTGAAGCCGTTCAGCGGTGATACCGATATCTTTCTTTATCCCGGGCGCCCCTTCCATGTGGTTGATGCCCTGGTGACCAACTTCCATTTGTCCGAGTCGACCCTGCTGATGCTGGTGTCGGCGTTTGCTGGTTACCCCGAGACCATGGCGGCGTACCGCGTCGCCATCGAGCAGGGTTATCGCTTTTTCAGTTACGGTGATGCCATGTTCATTACCCGCAATCCCGCCCCGCGTGGGCCCGAGGAACAGCTATGACGGGCAATTGCCGCATGTCTTTTGAACTCCTGGCCACCGATGGTCGGGCTCGGCGCGGGCGCCTGACCTTTCCCCGTGGCGTGGTGGAAACCCCGGCGTTTATGCCGGTGGGCACCTACGGCACGGTCAAGGGCATGCTGCCGCGCGACATCGAGGCGATTGGCGCGCAGATTATCCTCGGTAACACCTTTCACCTGTGGCTGCGCCCCGGTACTGAAGTGATCAAGCGGCACGGCGACCTGCATGACTTTATGCAGTGGCAAGGGCCGATCCTTACCGATTCCGGCGGTTTCCAGGTATTCAGCTTGGGAGCGATGCGCAAGATCAAGGAGGAGGGCGTGACCTTCGCCTCGCCGGTGGACGGTGCCAAGGTGTTTATGGGCCCGGAAGAATCGATGCAGGTGCAGCGCGATCTCGGCTCCGACATCGTGATGATCTTCGACGAATGCACGCCGTACCCGGCCGATGAAGACGTAGCGCGCCGCTCCATGGAGCTGTCGCTGCGTTGGGCCAAGCGCTCGAAGATCGCCCATGGCGACAACACCGCGGCGCTGTTCGGCATCGTCCAGGGCGGTATGCACCAGGACCTGCGCATGCGCTCGCTGGAAGGCCTGAATGAAATCGGCTTCGATGGCCTGGCCATCGGCGGCCTGTCGGTGGGCGAGCCGAAGGAAGAGATGATTCGTGTACTGGACTTCCTGCCACCGCAATTGCCGGCCGACAAACCCCGTTACCTGATGGGTGTGGGCAAGCCGGAAGATTTGGTTGAAGGTGTGCGCCGCGGCGTGGACATGTTCGACTGCGTGATGCCAACCCGCAACGCGCGTAACGGCCACCTGTTCGTCGACACCGGCGTGCTGAAAATCCGTAACGCGGTGCACAAGCATGACGACTCGAAGCTCGACCCGACCTGCGATTGCTACACCTGCCAGCACTTCTCCCGCGCGTATCTGCATCACCTGGATAAATGCGGCGAAATGCTGGGCAGTATGTTGAATACAATCCATAACTTGCGTCATTACCAGCGCCTGATGGCTGGTTTGCGCGAGGCTATTCAACAGGGTACATTGGCCGCCTTCGTGGATGCCTTCTATGCCCGTCGTGGCTTGCCAACGCCGCCGCTGGACTGATCCAGGCCAAGCATTTAGACCCTACTTTCACGTCTCTATAGAGGAGCGTTACATGAGCTTTCTGATTCCTGCTGCTTTTGCTGCTGATGCTGCCCCAGCTGCTGGCGCCCCTGCCGGTACCGGTTTTGAATGGGTGTTTCTGGTCGGCTTCCTGGTTATTTTCTACCTGATGATCTGGCGTCCCCAGGCCAAGCGCGCCAAAGAACAGAAGAACTTGCTGGGTGGCTTGCAGAAGGGCGACGAAGTGGTCACCTCTGGTGGTATCGCGGGCAAGATCGTTAAGGTTTCTGACGACTTCGTGGTCATCGAAGTGTCTGACACCGTTGAGCTGAAAATTCAGAAATTGGCCATTGCTGCGACCCTGCCCAAGGGCACGCTGAAAGCCATCTGAATTCAACACTATTAACATCGACGGGGCGCGCAATGCGCCCCGCGTCATAAGCGGGCGGCGTCATGCTGAATAAATACCCTCTGTGGAAATACCTGCTGATCCTCGCAGTGCTGGCGATCGGCTTTATCTATTCCGCACCGAATCTCTATCCGGACGATCCGGCCATTCAGGTCAGCGGTGCCAGCACGGCGTTGCAGATCAATCAGGCCGACCTTGATCGGGTTAGCAAGGCTCTGACGGACGCTGGTATCGGCGTCAAGTCGGCGAGCCTGGGTAAAGAGGGAAAGGCTGGCTTGCTGCGTTTGCAGGATAAAGCCGACCAACTGCCCGCCAAAGACGTGGTGCGTAAAGCCCTGGGCGATGATTATGTGGTGGCGCTGAACCTGGCACCGACCACGCCGCAATGGCTGCGCAACCTGGGCGCCAGCCCGATGAAGCTGGGCCTGGACCTGTCCGGTGGTGTGCACTTCCTGCTGGAAGTGGACATGGACAAAGCCATCAATGCGCGCCTGAAAGTCTACGAAGGTGACGTCAAGAGCCTGCTGCGTAAAGAGCGTGTGCGCTATCGCAGCCTGCCGCAGCAAGACGTGGCTATTCAGCTCGGCTTCACCGATGAGGCAGCGCTGGAAAAGGCCCGTGCCCTGGTGCAGAAGAGCTTTACCGACTTCGCCTTAACCACCAGCGAGCGCAATGGCTTGCAGGTGCTGCGCCTGGAGATGACTCCGGCCAAGCTGCAGGAAATTCGCGAATACTCGATCAAGCAAAACCTGACTACCGTGCGTAACCGGGTTAACGAACTGGGTGTGGCCGAGCCGCTGGTGCAGCGCCAGGGTGCCAACCGCATCGTGGTCGAGCTGCCGGGCGTGCAAGACACCGCCGAAGCCAAGCGTATTCTCGGCAAGACCGCCAACCTGGAATTCCGTCTGGCGGCTGATGCTGACGCCGGCAAGGCCAGCACCGAGTCGTTCGAATTCCGCGAGCCGGGCCGTCGTCCGGTGCCGCTGGAGCGTGGTCTGATCATCACAGGTGACCAGGTAACCGACGCCCAGGCGAGCTTCGACGAGAACGGCCGTCCGCAGGTGAACATCAACCTTGATGGTCACGGCGGCGAGCTGATGAGCCGCGCTACCCGCAGCAATGTTGGGCGCAGCATGGCGGTGATCTTTATCGAGCAGAAGCCACTGACCAAGTACGTCAAGCAGATGGTGGATGGCGTCGAAAAAGAAGTGCCGGTACAGACCTTTAAGGAAGAGAAGCTGATCATCAGCCTGGCGACCATCCAGTCGCCGCTGGGCAGTCAGTTCCGCATCACCGGCCTTGACGGCAAGGGCGAGTCCTCCGAGCTGGCCTTGCTGCTGCGCGCTGGTGGCCTTGCCGCACCGATGTACTTCGCGGAAGAACGCACCATCGGCCCAAGCCTGGGTGCGGAAAATATCCAGTTGGGCATCGAGGCTTCGCTGTGGGGCTTCCTGTTCGTCTCGATTTTCATCCTCCTGCTTTACCGTTTCTTCGGTGTGCTGGCGACCGTGGCCCTGGGCTTCAACATGGTCGTGCTGCTGGCGCTGATGTCGATGCTGGGTGCTACGCTGACCCTGCCGGGGATCGCCGGTATTGTGTTGACCATGGGTATGGCGGTGGACGCCAACGTGCTGATCTTCTCGCGGATTCGTGAAGAAATCGCCAATGGCATGTCGGTGCAGCGCGCCATCCATGAAGGCTTCGACCGGGCGCTGTCGGCCATCGTCGACGGCAACCTGACCACCTTGCTGGTCGGCGGCATTCTGTTTGCCATGGGCACCGGGCCGATCAAGGGCTTCGCGGTGACCATGTCGCTCGGCATCCTTACCTCAATGTTCACTGCGGTCATCGTGACCCGCGGCATGACCAACCTGATTTTTGGTGGTCGGGACTTCAAGAAGCTGTGGATCTAAAGGGGCGATGACAATGAAACCTGTAATCAATTTCATGGGCATTCGCCATGTGGCGTTTGCCGTGACCGTTCTCCTGACCCTGATTTCCCTGGGCAGTTTGGCGGTCAAAGGTCTGAACTTCGGCCTCGACTTTACTGGCGGTACCCTGATCGAGTTTGCCTACGAAAAACCAGCGGACCTCAACAAGGTGCGTGAGCAACTGCGTGGCGCCGGTTACGAAGATGCCGTGGTGCAGAGCTTTGGTGCGACCACCGATGTGCTGGTGCGTCTGGCTGGCGATGATCCGCAGCTGGGTAACAAGATTGCTGCCGCTCTGCTTGAAGCCGATGCCAGCAACCCGGCAGCGGTCAAGCGCGTCGAGTTCGTCGGCCCGACCGTGGGTGAAGAGCTGCGAGACCAGGGTGGCCTGGGCATGTTGCTGGCCCTGGCCGGGATCATGGTCTATGTGGCATTCCGCTTTCAGTGGAAGTTCGGCTTTGGCGCCATCGTCTCGTTGATCCACGACGTAATCGTGACCCTCGGGGTGTTCTCCTTCTTCGAAATCCCTTTCGATCTCACCGTGCTGGCCGCAGTGCTGGCGATCATCGGTTACTCGCTGAACGACACCATCGTGGTGTTCGACCGGATTCGTGAGAACTTCCGTTTGCTGCGCAAAGCCGAGTTGATCGAGAACATCAACATCTCCACCACCCAGACCCTGCTGCGCACCATGGCGACGTCGATTTCGACCCTGCTGGCGATTGTGGCGCTGATGATCTTTGCCGGTGAAAACCTCTGGGGCTTCTCCCTGGCGCTGTTTATCGGTGTGTCGGCGGGTACTTACTCGTCGGTGTATATCGCCAGCATCCTGCTGATCTGGCTCAAGCTGACCCGCGACGACCTGATCCCGCCGGTAGTGGCCGAGGAAGTGGACGAGCGCCCTTAAACGCATCTGTGACGCCGCTCGCGGTTTAGGCGGGCGGCGGTTTGTGCACTGAACTGATTACAGGTATCGGCAGTCAAATGTCGGGAATGGGAGCGAATAGGCTCCCTCACACAGTTGTCAGGAGTCGGGCGTGAACAAATCAATGCTAGTGGGTGCGGTGCTAGGTGCGGTGGGTGTCACTGCGGGTGGTGCGGTGGCGACCTACAGCGTAATCAACAGTGCGCCGAAGTACGCCGAAGTTTTGGCGGTACAGCCGATCAAGCAGACCATCAAGACGCCGCGGCAAGTGTGTAAAGACGTGACGGTGACCAAGCAGAAGCCGGTGCAGGACCAGCACAAAATCGCCGGTACGCTGGTTGGCGCCCTGGCAGGTGGTCTGCTCGGTAATCAGATTGGTGGCGGTACCGGCAAGAAGATCGCGACTGTGGCCGGTGCGGTCGGTGGCGGCTATGCCGGTAACAAGGTGCAGGAAGGCATGCAGGAGCGTGATACCTACACCACGACCCAGACTCGCTGTAACACGGTGAATGACATCAGCGACAAGGTCGTGGGCTATGACGTCCGGTATTCGCTGGACGGCAAGGAAGGCAAGGTGCGGATGGATCGTGATCCGGGCAACCAGATTCCCGTCGACAAGGAAGGCAAGCTGATCCTGTCGCAGAACGAGCCAGGCCAGTAACTGGTTGATGGCTTATAAGAAAAGCACCCTTCGGGGTGCTTTTTCATGCCCATAAAAAAACACCCCGAAGGGTGTTTTTTTTGTTTCGCGAAACGCTTAGCGCTTCAGCGAGGCCGGCAGGTGCGGCTGGATCGCCGTCAGAACTGCCTTGAAGCATTTGGTGTTGCCGGCAACGACGTGGCCTTTTTCAAGGAAGTCGTGACCGCCGGTGAAGTCGCTCACCAGGCCGCCTGCTTCCTGGATCAGCAGGGCGCCTGCAGCCATGTCCCACTCGGACAGGCCCGACTCCCAGAAAGCGTCGAAACGGCCTGCAGCCACGTAAGCCAGATCCAGGCTGGCTGCGCCTGCACGGCGGATGCCGGCAGTCTGGCCAACCAGGCTGCGGAACATGCCCAGGTAGTTTTCCAGGTTATCCATCTGGTTGTCGCGGAACGGGAAGCCGGTGCCCAGCAGGGCGCCTTCGAGGC
>OFRI01000444.1_pt1 | contig 11083 bp, 9 predicted proteins | sample 1543031 | NCBI WGS metagenome assembly OFRI01 (sample SAMN07774226, study PRJEB24372) | wastewater metagenome
GCTTGCCTTCGCCACGGGCGCGGGCCACTGCGGCGCGCAACTCGCGCACCGTTCTAACTGTATTCATGCAGAGAATCCGTGTTCGGCGGCCGGGAAGCTCAGGCCTTTGACGGCGCTGACATAGGCGCTGATGGCGGCGCTGATACTGTCCTGGCCGGCCATGAAGTTCTTCACAAACTTGGGGGTGCGACCAGTCAGGGACAGACCCAGCAGGTCATGCAGCACCAGTACCTGACCGTCGGTGGCGGCGCCTGCGCCAATGCCGATCACCGGGATTTTCACCGCCTGGGTAATTTCTTCGGCCAGGCCGTTGGGCACGCATTCCAGCAGCAGCATGGCGGCGCCGGCTTGTTCCAGGGCCATGGCATCGGCACGCATCTGCCGCGCCTGGGCTTCCTGACGGCCCTGAACCTTGTAGCCGCCAAGGATGTTCACCGCTTGCGGGGTCAGGCCCAGATGGGCGCAGGCGGGGATGCCACGCTCGGCCAGCAGGCGGATGGGCTCGGCCAGCCAGCCGGCGCCTTCGAGTTTGACCATGTGTGCACCGGCCTGCATCAGGGCTGCACAGTTATGCAGCGCCTGTTCGGTGGTGGCATAGGCCATGAAGGGCAGGTCCGCGAGAATCAGCGCGCCACGGTTGCCGCGTTTCACGCAGGCAACGTGGTAAGCCATATCGGCAACGCTGACCGGCAGGGTGCTGTCATGGCCTTGCAGGACCATTCCCAGGGAGTCGCCGACCAGCAGCACCTCAACTCCGGCCTGGCTTGCAGCCAGGGCGAAGGTGGCGTCGTAGCAGGTCAACATGGCGATTTTCTCACCGCTCTGCTTGAGGCTTTGCAGGGTGGTCAGGGTTACATCAGGCATGGAAATCGTCCTCTTCTGCACCGGCAGGGGGCAACGGGACGCCTATAGTCGTGATGGGCGGGCGCGAAGTCAATTGCAGGTGTTACCGGCTTGTTACTGGCGTTACCGTCATACCGGCGAATTGTTTGTCTCTTCGGGCGTTAGGCGTTGCAGGCCGGTAAACGGGCACGCGGCCAGTAATGCACTGAGTTGGCGGCCATCTGCCAGGGTCAGTTGCGGGGCCAGGTCGGCCAGCGGATAGAGGACAAACGCGCGGGCGTGCAGGTGATAGTGCGGTACCTGCAGGCGTGGTTCGTCAATCACGCGTTGGCCGAACAACAATATATCCAGATCCAGGGTGCGGGGTCCCCAGCGCTCGCCCTTGCGCACCCGGCCCTGGTCGAGCTCGATGGCTTGCAGGGCGTCGAGCAGCTCCAGCGGTGCCAGGGCGCAATCCAGTGCCGCCACTGCATTCACGTAGCGCGGCTGGTCGGCCGGGCCGAGCGGGTCGCTGAGGTAAAAGGACGATACGCCCAGCAACTGTGTGTGCGGCAGTGCGGCGATGGCCTGCAGGGCGCTGTGCAGTTGCTTGCGTGGCTCGGCCAGGTTGCTGCCGAGGCCGATATACACCCGTTCCATCATTCGCCTGCGGGGGCGCCGGCAGCTGGGCGGCGCTTGCGCCCATTGCGCTTGCGTTTGCGGGGTGCGCCGCTGGCTTCTTCCTGCTGGCTGAGGTTGCGGATCATCACGCGGCGCTGGCTGTCGTTGACTTCCTGATAGTCAGTCCACCAGTCGCCCAGGCCGCCGGTGTCTTCGCCGGCGTCTTCACGCAGCAGCAGGAAGTCGTAGCCGGCGCGGAAGCGTGGGTTTTCCAGCAGCAAGTCAGCACGTTTGCCCTGGCGCCGTGGCAAGCGCTCTTGCATGTCCCAGATTTCGCGAATCGGGATGGTGAAGCGCTTGGGAATGGCAATGCGTTGGCACTGCTCGGCAATCAGCTGGTGCGCGGCTTCCTGCATGGCTGGAATGGCAGGCATGCCTTTGTCCTGCAGCTCGCTGACACGGGCCGGCAGGGTAGGCCAGAGCAGGGCGGCGAAGAGGAAGGCCGGGGTCACGGTCTTGCCTTGTTCGATGAGTCGGTCGGTGCTGGCCAGGGCCAGACGGATCAACTCGCCGGCGTACTCTGGGTCACGCTTGAGGGCGGCGGCCGCCGCCGGGAACAGAGGGGCAAAGAGGTTGTACTCAAGCAACAGCTCGAAGGTGTGTTCGGCATTGCCGGCAAGGAACAGCTTGAGCACTTCGTCGAACAGGCGTGCCGAGGGAATCTCGTGCAGCAGGCGAGCCAGGCGCGGGATGGGCGCGGCGCTGTGTTTTTCGATATCGAAGTCGAGCTTGGCGGCAAAACGCACGGCCCGCAGCATGCGCACCGGGTCTTCCTGGTAGCGTTTTTCCGGGTCGCCAATCAGACGAATCAGGCGATTGCGGATGTCGTGCACGCCGTTGGCGTAATCGAGGATGCGTTCACAGCTGGCATCCAGGTACAGGGCGTTGATGGTGAAGTCGCGGCGCTGGGCATCGCTCTCCTGCGAACCGTAGACGTTGTCGCGCAGGATGCGGCCGCTCTCGTTGCGCGATGACAGGCTGCTGTCTTCGTCTTCGTCGCCTTGCGGGTGATTGGCGCGGAAGGTGGCGACTTCAATGATTTCGCGGCCGAAGTGCACGTGTACCAGCTTGAAACGGCGGCCAATTACGCGGGCATTGCGGAATTCGGCACGAACCTGTTCCGGGGTGGCGCTGGTGGCCACGTCGAAGTCTTTGGGTTCAAGGTTCAGCAGCAGGTCGCGCACGCAGCCACCGACCAGGTAGGCCTGGTAGCCGGCCTGTTGCAGGCGGTCAACGACGCTCAGGGCGTAACGACTGATCTCGCCGCGGCGCAGTGGGTGCTGATTGCTGTTCAGCACTTCAGGGGTGCTGCGCTTGTGGGCGGCACGACGTAATGGGGATCGGAAAGACTGGAACAGCTTCTTCAGCATGGGCGGCACTGTTTGACGGGATAGGCGGCCACAACTAGGGATGACCGCAGGATAGGCGCGGATTCTAGCATTTGCCGGGAAGATGGTGTAGGAAGCTTGAGATGGTTTGCAAAGCTACTGGGGGAGCCGGAGCTCCCCCCCAAAGTAGGTGCGTGCTTCTTTTTTATTATTATGGCGGGCTTATTGTTTTTATTGGTTGACCCGTTCCCTTGGCTCTTCGGCTTCAGGAAAGCACCCCAAGTATGGGGTTTAAGGCAAACGGATTACTTTGGATGCTGATGTTGCCGCGATCTTCGATGCCTTGTGAGCATGTGCAGATCTAACCAGTTCGGGTGCTGCCTTAGGGCAGTTTTATTATTCTCGGTCTGGTATGGGGCGAACCCCTGAGGCAACTCCTCTCCAAAAGAATCAGTTAGCTGCGCCTCCGCATTGTTGTTTTTATTGTGCTGGAGTCGATGTGTCTTGTTTTTATTGTAGTGGGCAGTGCTTGTTATTGTTTTTGTACAGATGACATAGCAGAAGCCGTGCCAGTTTTTACGAATCCTTTAAAAACAACGACTTACGATTTGTTGTGCTGTTTTACAGGCACAAAAAAGCCGGGGTCTCGTTACCGTGGGCCCCGGCTTTTGTTACTGGCTATTGATTGGGTAACAGCGTGTTGCGGGGTGTCTCCCTGCGACCTAGCTGCTCACCGCACCGGACTTGCGCCGCGGAATACCCAGGCGCTGGCGACGTTCCCACAGGCACTTGCGGCTGATGCCGAGCTTGCGGGCCAGTTCGGTCTCGGTCATGTGGTCCTGGTGTTCGAGCACGAAGTGCTGGAAGTAATCCTCCAGGGACAGGTCTTCGGTGGGCTCGTTACCGCTGTTGCTGCCGCTTTGTGGTGGCAGCAAGCCGATGAAGTCGTCTTCGTCGAGGTCGTCCAGCTCAATGTCGATGCCCAGCAGTTCAGCCGAGATTTCCGCGCTTTCACACAGGATGACCGCGCGCTCAATGGCATTTTCCAGTTCGCGCACGTTGCCTGGCCACGTGTAGTGGCGGATGGCTTGCTCGGCGTCGGCGCCAAAATACAGGTCACTGCGCCCCATTTTGGCGCTTTGGCGGGCCAGGAAAGATTGGGCGATTTCACCCACGTCGCTGTCGCGTTCGCGCAGTGCCGGCAGTTTCAAGGCGATCACGTGCAGGCGATAAAACAAGTCTTCGCGGAACTGGCCGGTTTTCGCCAGGGTTTTGAGGTCGCGGTGGGTCGCGGCGATCAGGCGCACGTCGACCTTCTGCGATTGCACCGAACCAACCCGGCGGATCTCGCCTTCCTGCAGCACGCGCAGCAAGCGCGCCTGGGCTTCCAGTGGCAGCTCGCCAATTTCATCGAGGAACAGGGTGCCACCGTCGGCGGCTTCCACCAGGCCGGCACGGCCGGCGCTGGCGCCGGTGAAGGCGCCTTTCTCATGGCCGAACAGTTCGGACTCGATCAAGGATTCCGGGATGGCTGCGCAGTTCACTGAAATCATCGGTGCCTTGGCACGCCGGGACAGGTTGTGCAGGGCGCGGGCCACCAACTCCTTACCGGTGCCAGACTCGCCCTGGATCAGCACCGTGGAGTCGGTCGGCGCGACCTTGCGGATTTTGCTGTACAGCTCCTGCATGGGGGCGCAGGAACCGATGATGCCAATCTCGCCGTCGGCCGCAGTGCTCGGTTTGTCGCTGCTGCGACTGCCGCTCGCGCTGTTGCCGGTTCGCTCTGGCTGCTGGTTTTTGGCTTCCTGGCGGTCACGCAGGATGCGCGCTACGGCCTGGAGCATTTCGTCGTGATCGAAGGGTTTGGCGATGTAATCGACCGCGCCCATTTTCATTGAGTCGACGGCCGAGCGCAGGCTGGCGTAGCTGGTCATGATCAGCACGGGAGCGCCTTGCGCCAGCTTGATCAGTTCGGTGCCCGGTGCGCCTGGCAGGCGCAGGTCACTGACCACCAGATCGAAGCTGGGAATGCTGAAGCGTTCCTGGGCTTCCTGCACCGAGCCGGCTTCGCTGACTTGGTACTGGTTGCGTTCCAGCAGGCGGCGCAGGGCCGAGCGGATAATGGTTTCGTCTTCGACGATGAGGATATGCGGCATCAATTCGGTTCTCTCGACGGTCTCAGTTCACAGCGGACGTCGCTTCAACATGCCTGGGCAATTTCACCCGAAAACGGGTGCCGCGCTGGCGCTCGGGATCGGCTGGGCTGTCGATGGTGATCTGGCCATAATGCTCTTCCACGATCGAATAGACCAGTGCAAGGCCAAGGCCAGTGCCCTGTCCGGGATCTTTGGTGGTGAAAAATGGTTCGAACAAACGGTCCATGATGGCTTTCGGAATTCCGCTGCCTTCGTCCTCCACCAGCAACTCGACGGTGTCCTCGTTGGCTTCGGTTTTGACCCGAATGGCGCCGCCCGGTTGGGAGGCATCGCGGGCATTGGATAGCAGGTTGATCAGTACCTGGGCCAGGCGCTGAGCATCCCCGGTGACCAGGTGTTGGGGATCGCAGAGGTTGAAGAACTGCACGTCGACGCTGTTGCGGTTGAGGGCGAGCAGGCTGATGGCATCCTGGGCGACATCGGCCAGGCACACGGCCTCGGCAGCGTGCTGGTGACCGCCGGCATGGGCGAAGTTCATCAGTGACTGGACGATGCGTGAGACCCGTTTGGTCTGCTCGAGAATCTGCGTGCTCATTTCGTTCAGCTCGCTGTCCTCGCTGCGTTCTTCGCGCAGGTTCTGCGCCAGGCAGGCGATGCCGGTGATCGGGTTGCCGATCTCGTGGGCGACGCCGGCGGCCAGGCGGCCGATGGAGGCCAGGCGTTCGGAGTGGGCGAGCTTCTCTTCGAGCATCTGGGTGTCGGTCAGGTCTTCGAGCAAAATCACCAGGCCGCTGTTGCTCGGTGCCAGGGGTTCGCTGATGGCGGCCTTGCGCAGGTTCAGCCAGCGCACCTGGCCGTCCTGCAGCAGGCGTTGTTTGTGCAGGTGCTCTTCCGGCGATTGGGCGAAGCTTTCCAGCAGGCCTTTCCAGGGTTCGCTTAGGGTATTCAGGCGTGAGCCCACCACCTGCAGGGCGGAGATTTGCGTGAGCTCCTCCATGGCCCGGTTCCACATCAAAATTTCGCGGTCCTTGGCCAGCGAGCAGACGCCCATGGGCAGCTCTTGCAGGGTCTGGCGATGGTAGCGGCGCAGGGCGTCGAGTTCGGCCGCCAGGCCGGTCAGGCGTGAGCGGTAGTCTTCCAGGCGGTTTTCGATGAAGTGGATGTCTTCGCTGACGTAACCGCTGGTGGCGGACTTGTACGGCAGAAAGGTTTCCACCATGTCCTGGGCCACGCTGGGGCCCATCAGTCCCGAGAGGTTGGCTTCCAGACGGTCGCGCAGGCGGCGCAGGGCGTAGGGACGGCGCTCGTCGAAGGGCAGGTGCAGGTCGCGCAGGGCCTGTTCGACTTCCTTCTGAGCGGTGATGGCGCCCAGGGGTTTGGACAGCTGGGTGGCAAAGTCCTGCGGCGAGTGGGCCAGTAGTTCGCGCCGTTGCGGGCGTGAGACATTGTCGACGGCGCAGGCTTCGGCGGCGCTGACTTCTTCACTGCTGGCCTCGGTAAACAGCGACACCAGGGTGAACACCAGAATGTTGGCGGCCAGCGAGGCAATTGCCGCCAGGTGCCAGCTGCTGTCGTCGAGGACGTAGACGATATCCAGAATCGGTAGGTAGATGCCCTGCAGATTGAACAGCAACGGCAGCAGGGTGGTGGCCAGCCAGATGGCGATGCCCACCAGCAGGCCGGCGATAAAGCCGCGGCGATTGGCGGTTGGCCAGTACAGCACCGAGAGCACGCCGGGAAGAAACTGCAGGGTGGCGACGAACGAGGCGATGCCCAGGTTGGAGAGGTCCTGTTCGGCGCCCAGGAGCATATAGAAGCCGTAGCCAGCCATGATGATGGTGGCGATCAGCAGGCGCCGAGTCCATTTCAACCAGCGATAGATGTTGCCCTCGGCGGGCGGCTGATAGAGCGGCAGCACCAGGTGGTTGAGGACCATGCCGGAGAGCGCCAGGGTCATCACGATGATCAGGCCGCTGGCCGCCGACAGGCCGCCGATGTAGGCAACCATGGCCAGCAGGCGATTGTCGGTGGCGATGCCGATACCGAGGGTGAAGTACTCGGGGTTGGTTGGTGTGCCGAGTTTGAGGCCTGCCCAGAGGATCGGCGGGATGGCCAGGCTGATCAGCAGCAGGAACAACGGCAGGCCCCAGCTGGCACTGACCATGGCCCGCGGGTTGAGGTTCTCGGTGAAGGCCATGTGGTACATGTGCGGCATGACGATGGCCGAGGCAAAGAACATCAACAGCAGGGTGCGCCAGGGGCCCTCCTGCAACGGGGTGTGCAGCGCTTCGAGGGCGATCTGGTTTTGCTGCAGCCAGCTTTCCAGCTCGCCCAGGCTGCCAAATACGCCGTACACCGCATACAGGCCAACACAGGCCAGGGCTACCAGCTTGACCAGCGACTCGAAGGCAATCGCAAACACCAGGCCTTCATGCTTGCCGCGAGCGGCGATATGGCGGGCGCCAAAGAGGATGGTGAACAGCGTGATCAGGGCGCAGAAACTCAGGGCCACGCGGTTTTGCACCGGCTCATGGGTGAGGATGCTGATTGAGTCGGCCACGGCTTGAATCTGCAACGCCAGCAGCGGCAGCACGCCGATCAGCATAAACAGGGTGGTCAGGGTGCCGGCCCAGGTGCTGCGAAAGCGAAAGGCAAACAGGTCGGCCAGTGACGACAGCTGATAGGTGCGGGTAATGCGCAGGATCGGATAGAGCAGCACCGGCGCCAGCAGAAAGGCGCCGGAAATACCCAGGTAGATCGCCAGGAAGCCATAGCCGTACTGATAGGCCAGGCCCACCGTGCCGTAGAACGCCCAGGCGCTGGCATACACGCCCAGCGACAAGGTGTAGGTCAGCGGGTGACGGATAATCCAGCGCGGGATCAGGCCGCGCTCGCTGATCCAGGCCACGCCGAACAGCAGAAGGAGATAGCCAGCACTGATAAAGACCAGCTGACTCAGGTTAAAGCTCGTCAGCATCACGTTGGCTCTGCAGGATAAAGGTCACCACGATAAGAATCAGCCACAGCACGTAGGGGCGATACCAGGCGCCGTCGGCGTCGATCCACCAGTCCATGATGGCCGGGGAGAACAGGTAGATCCCCACCACTAGGAGCAGCACCAGTCGGTAGATGTACATGGGCGGGTTCTCGTCGCGAAAGAGCCGCGATGGTAGCGGAAGGCTGCAGGCATAAGCCAGATGCGGCCTGCGTGACGGGTGATGTGCAGCCGATCGTACGCGGATTGTCAGTGCAATTGCGCTTCGGCCAGGCTCAGCGTGCGAGGGATGCGGTCGACCTGCCAATGCTGGCTGGCCCAGGCCAGGATGGCGTTGGGGGGCAGTGCCAGCAAGTCTTCTGGCGCGTCCTGGCCAAGAGCACGCAAGGCTCGAAGTAACAGGGGGCGGGATTGCTCGGCGGGCAGGGGTGGCGAGCGGTAGGACTTGCCCAGCTTGTGGCCGTCGGGCTGGGTGATCAGCGGCACATGCAGGTAGCTGGGCGCTGCGACCCCGAGTAGCTCCTGCAGATACAGCTGGCGCGGGGTCGAGTCCAGCAGGTCGGCGCCGCGGACCACGGCGTTTACCCCTTGCCAGACGTCGTCGATGACCACCGCCAGTTGGTAAGCGTAGAGGCCATCGCGGCGGCGAATGACGAAGTCGCCCACCTCGCGGCCCAGGTGCTGACGGAACTCGCCTTGCACGCGATCAATAAAATGGTATTCCAGTTCGGGCACGCGCAGGCGGATGGCCGCATTCTCAGTGCCATGGCCGGCATTGCGGCAAAAACCGGGGTAGACGCCCTGGTGCTGTTCCAGTTGCTTGCGTGAACAGGTGCAGGCATAGGCCAAGCCTTGGCTCAACCAGCGTTGCAGCACCTCGGCATAGGCGTCGTGGCGTTGGCTTTGACGCACCAGCGGACCGTCCCATTCGAAGCCGTAGGTTTCCAGGCTGCGCAAAATGGCATCCTGGGCGCCGGGCATTTCCCGTGGCGGGTCGAGGTCTTCCATGCGCAGCAACCAGCGGCCGCCGACTGCGCGGGCGTCAAGGTACGAGGCAAGGGCGGCCACCAGGGAACCGAAGTGCAGATAACCGCTGGGCGTGGGAGCGAAGCGGCCGATGTAGGCGGGTGAGGCGGGCTTGGACATAGGACTGCAGGCCAGAAACAACACGGGGCGCCGTAGCGCCCCGTAGTGGGATCAGGAACCGATCTGTTTTTCGCGGATTTCTGCCAGGGTCTTGCAGTCAATGCACAGGGTGGCAGTCGGGCGGGCTTCCAGACGGCGGATGCCGATCTCGACGCCGCACGAATCGCACCAGCCGTATTCATTGTCATCGATCAACTGCAGGGTTTCGTCGATCTTCTTGATCAGCTTGCGCTCGCGATCGCGGGCACGCAGTTCCAGGCTGAATTCTTCTTCCTGGCTGGCGCGGTCGGCTGGGTCGGGGAAGTTGGCCGCTTCGTCCTGCATATGGTGCACGGTCCGGTCGACTTCCTGCATCAGCTCCAGCTTCCAGGTGTTGAGGATGCCGGTAAAGTGCGCGCGCATCGCGTCACTCATGTACTCCTCGCCCTTGGATTCTTTATAGGGGGCGAAGCCACGCGTCAGTTCACTGCTGCTTTTTGCTTTTGCTTTTGCTTTGGTGGGCATGGATGACCGCCTCTCACTTTCTCAAATCCACTGCGCAGGAACGCTATCCTTTGCCAGCTCGGGCTGGCCCTGCGGCTGCAAGCGGGCGAACTTACCAGAACGCTACTGGCGGCGCTACTCCCGGTTGTCATGCGGACTACTGTCAGGTTCGGTGCGCGGGTAGAATTGCGCCTTTTATACCCCCGCAAGGAAGGCCCATGGCCCAGCCCTACAGTGCGCGCAGCCGCGCCATCGAACCTTTCCATGTTATGGCCCTTTTGGCCCGCGCCAACGAATTACAGGCGGACGGTCATGATGTGATCCATCTGGAGATCGGCGAGCCAGACTTCACCACCGCGGCCCCCATTGTTGCCGCCGGGCAGGCCGCCTTGGCCAATGGGCACACCCGTTACACCGCGGCGCGCGGTTTGCCGCAGCTGCGTGAAGCCATCAGTGGTTTTTATGCCCAGCGTTACGGCGTGAATATCGACCCGCAACGGATTCTGATTACCCCCGGCGGCTCAGGCGCGCTGTTGCTGGCCAGCAGCCTGTTGGTCGACCCCGGCAAGCACTGGCTGCTGGCAGACCCCGGTTACCCGTGCAACCGACACTTTCTGCGATTGGTGGAAGGTGCGGCGCAGCTGGTGCCGGTTGGCCCTGAGGTGCGTTACCAGTTGAATGCCGATCTAGTCGAGCGTTACTGGGATCAGGACAGTGTCGGCGCCCTGGTGGCCTCGCCGGCTAACCCCACAGGTACGCTGCTGAGTCGCGATGAGCTGGCGGGCCTGTCGCGGGCCCTGCGTGAACGCGGCGGCCATCTGGTGGTGGACGAGATCTACCACGGCCTGACCTACGGCCTGGATGCACCCAGCGTGCTGCAGGTGGATGACAGCGCGTTCGTGCTGAACAGCTTCTCCAAATATTTCGGCATGACCGGCTGGCGGCTGGGTTGGCTGGTGGCGCCGCCGGCGGCGGTGCCGGACCTGGAGAAGCTGGCACAGAACCTGTACATCAGCGCGTCGAGCATCGCCCAGCATGCCGCACTGGCCTGCTTCAGCGAGGAATCGATGTCGATCTTCGAACAGCGCCGCGAGGCGTTCCGCCAGCGTCGCGACTATCTGCTGCCGGCGCTGCGCGAGCTTGGTTTCCGCATCGAAGTGGAACCGCAGGGTGCGTTCTACCTGTACGCCGACGTCAGCGCGTTCACCGATGACGCGCAGGCGTTCTGTGCGCACTTCCTGGAAACCGAACACGTGGCGTTCACCCCGGGCCTGGATTTCGGTTTCCATCGCGCCAACCAGCATGTGCGCCTGGCCTATACCCAGGAAGTGCCGCGGCTGCAGGAGGCGGTCGCGCGGATTGCACGCGGGTTGAAGAGCTGGGGCGCCTGATCGATCTGCGCGAACGGCATCCACGCATGGCGTGGATCTACTGACCCAGCGCACGATACGTAGGTAGATCCACGCCATGCG
>OFRI01000445.1_pt1 | contig 11075 bp, 11 predicted proteins | sample 1543031 | NCBI WGS metagenome assembly OFRI01 (sample SAMN07774226, study PRJEB24372) | wastewater metagenome
GGCCGGCTTCTCCCGCCCAAACGACTCGGCCAGGTCCTTGTTCACTTCCTGAATCACCACGCCCAACCAGCCACGACTGACTTTGCCAGACGATTTCAGCTGAGTGGCCACATCCATAGCGACATCAATGGGAATCGCGAACGACAGGCCCATAAATCCACCCGAACGGGTAAAAATCTGCGAATTGATACCAACTACTTCGCCGTCCAGGTTAAACAACGGGCCGCCTGAGTTACCGGGATTGATGGCCACATCCGTCTGAATGAAGGGCACATAGCTCTCATTGGGCAAGCTGCGACCCTTGGCCGAGACAATGCCGGCGGTGGCCGAATGGTCAAAGCCAAACGGCGAACCGATGGCCAACACCCACTCACCTACTTTCAAATCATCAGACTTGCCCAGTTTCAGAATGGGCAACCCCTTGCCCTCGACCTTGAGCAAAGCCACGTCGGTGCGCGGGTCGGCACCAATCAGCTTGGCCTCCAGCTCACTGCGATCAGACAGTCGCACGATAATTTCATCGGCATCCGCCACCACGTGGTTATTGGTCAGCACATAGCCGTCGGCAGAAATGATAAAGCCCGAGCCCAGTGACTGGGCCTCCCGTTGACGACCGCCGGGATTACGCGGCTGCTGCGGAATGCTGCGCTCGAAAAATTCGCGAAATTGCGGCGGTAAGCCTTCCAGATTGGGCATTTGCTGGCCGTTGGCGGCCATCGCGCGCTGCGGCACCTTCTGCCGGGTACTGATGTTCACCACGGCCGGCGAAGCGGCTTCTACCAGCCCGGTAAAGTCCGGCAACTGCGCATGGGCCACCAGCGCCTGACTCATCAGCAATACCGCCACCAGCGTGGCGCGATAGGTTTTGAATTTCAGCATTGCGTTAGAACCCCTGGTTAAAAACATCCATTACGGTGTAGAGCAAATCGCCGAACCGAGCAACAGTGCCCGCACCACCACCGGCTGCAGATTTGGATCATCGGCTACGCGCATACTGCGCCAGCGCACCAGCAAGCCCGCTATCAACAACGCACCCAGCCCGAGCAAAATACTCAACGGCTCACTCAGCCCAAGGCTTTGTGCGATAAAACCGCCGCCCAACAACGCCAGCAGCGGCAACAGGTAAACCTGCACGGCGCTGCCCAGCAATAACTCTTCGCGCACGCCAATCACCACTTCATCACCAACCGCCAACTGCAGGTCAGTCAACGCCCGCACATTACCGCGCTGACTACTGATGGCCAGTTTGTCGAGCAAACCCTGACCACAGCCGGCATTGGCAGAACAACTGGAGCAGGTGCTTTTGCGCACGGTTTGCACCCATACAGCCCCCTCCTCCAATGCCACAACGCGGCCCGGTTCCTCAATCATTGCGCCGACTCCTGCGCAGGTCGCATCGCCAGCGCCACGCGCTCGGCAGTGCCAGGCGGAATTTCGCCGACCACCGTAACGGTAAATTCACCCGCCGCCGTCGGCATACGTTTAGACACTACCGCGGTAGGCCCTAGTTGGGTGCGGGTATCCACAACCGACTCGCCCTGCAACGGCTCAATGAACACGGAAAACCGCGCCAATCCATCGCCAAACATCAACCATGTCACCACCGCCTCGGCGCCAGAGGCGCTGCGTTCGTGTGTTGCCAGCAAGTTAAAACCCGCCGGCAGCCAACTGGAATGCCAGTGATTGACAGTAACCAGCGCCGCGGGCGCCAACTTGATCGGCAAGCAGCTGACACTCGGGCGCAACGCTTGCTCGCTCAGCGGGGTAAGGGTGTCCAGCTGGGTAAATTGAAAGCGCTCCAACAACTGACCTTGTTCACTGAGCATCAGTGATTTGAGTGGCAAAGCAGTCAAACGATCCAGGTGCAGCTCGAAACCATAACGATGACGATCACGCGGCAGCATCAGCAGAACCACGGCGCTACGCCCCGCCACCCGCGATTCGCCGACAACGCGCAAATCGTAATGACCCACTAACTGCTCCGCTGCCAACTGGCGCAAGGCCGGCGGCACCACATCCGTCAATTGCTCAGCTGGCGCGCCGCTCACGCATTGCGGTCGGCCATTGATGCGCACAACTTCCTGGGCCGGGCCATCCAATTGCAGCAATCGCTCACGCACTTGGCCATTTGCCTCAACCCGATGCCAGATGCCATGGGTCGAAAAGCTGCCATTGCGCTCATAGGCAAAGGTGCCCTGGAAACTGTGCTGGCGTTCAGCGGCGGCCATTCGCTTCAGCCAGCCCGCCACATCTGCGGTGGCCTGCTGATCCGCCTGTACCGGCGCAACCAATCCAAACAGCAAGACGGCCAGAAGAGGAAAAACGCGCATAGAGGGACTCAGCGGCCTTCCATGCTCGCCGCACGGGCATACGGCAATGCGCTTTGCGTACCAATAAAGGCGGCCTGCTGGGCATGCTGACGAACATAGGCCGGCAGATGCTGTTGCTGCCAACGCTGTTGGGCATCAGTAGCGCCCTGACCTTGCGGCACCACAACACTGTTAGTCGTGTAGCCGGCCAGTACCGCAGGCCCCTGCAGTGGACGCGCTTGCAACAAGGGCAGAGCGTCGCGCTGGGCCAGTTGCGTGGTTGCCAGATCATCCTGATTGTACATACGCACCCCGGCCAACACGGCGACTGTCACCGATGCGGCCACGGCCAAACGCCCCAGCCCGCGCCACGGCAAGCGTGGTTGGCTGGCAGCAGGCACCGGCTCATCGGCCAAGGCAGCAGACACCGCTGCGGCCAGATCCAGGCGAGGCTCCAGCAACTCTTTATGCATGACCGCACGGGCCACCTGATAACGCGCCCACGTGGCCCGCACCTCACTTTCGCCACTGGCCGCCAGGACGCGGCGCAGTTCAAGCTCATCGGTTTCGTTATCCATCAGTGCGGACAGCGATTCCTGCAGGGCTTCACGACTCATGATGTTTCCTCTCTCGGCTTGCGCCGCACTATCAGGCGTCCTGCAATAACGGCTGCAGGGCTTTATCAACGGCTTCACGGGCACGGAAGATCCGCGACCGCACAGTCCCGACCGGACACTGCATAACCGCCGCAATGTCCTCATAACTCAAACCGTCGAACTCGCGCAGGGTCAAGGCCGTGCGCAAATCCTCAGGCAGTGCGGCAATGGCACGATGCACAGTGGCCTCGATCTCATCCCGCAACATCAGGCGCTCAGGTGACTCAATGTCCTTGAGGTCATGATCGCCGTCCATGAATTCTGCATCTTCGGCACTGATATCCGACTCTGGCGGGCGCCGACCGCGCGCCACCAGGTAATTCTTCGCCGTGTTAATGGCGATGCGGTACAGCCAGGTATAAAACTGACTGTCACCACGAAAATTCGCCAAGGCCCGGTAGGCCTTGATAAAAGCTTCCTGAGCCACATCCTGGGCTTCATGGGGGTCGCGCACAAACCGCACGATCAACCCGAGAATCTTGTGCTGGTATTTCAGCACCAACAGATCAAAAGCCCGCTTGTCTCCGCGCTGCACGCGCTCGACCAGCTGCTGATCCTCTTCCTGGGTTAGCATGAACACTCCTCGTTGTGCGTATGAGGGAGCACCGCATCAGCCAACCGCTCTGCCAAGATAGACTCGACGGTTGTGCAAAAGTTCTCCCCTCACGCAAGCTTCCTGCAGAATACCTTCGACTCCGCGTGACGCCGCTCAGCCTGACCCGTGCCAGACTGCGGCGACAATCTTATTGCAGTTGAGCAGAAATACGGAAAATCCGTTACAAGACAGCAGTACACCCACATGCGGTGGTCTGCGCGCGCCTATAGAAGCGCAACGCGGGGAAAAGTTCCCCATCGGCACAGCCAGATTGCGCGGCGCTACAGCGCACTCGACCCCATCTATATACTAGCCAGCGCTTTTTTTGCGGATATCGGACATGAGCCAACATTTTCAGCACGACGTTTTGGTGATCGGCAGTGGCGCCGCAGGCCTGACCCTGGCGCTCACCTTGCCGCCGCACCTGCGCATTGCCGTGCTGAGCAAGGGCTCGCTGGACAACGGCTCCACCTACTGGGCCCAGGGCGGTGTCGCCGCCGTACTGGACGATGCCGACACGGTCGAATCCCACGTCGAAGACACCCTGAATGCAGGCGGCGGCCTGTGCCGCGAGGATGCTGTGCGCTTCACCGTCGAGCACAGCCGTGAAGCCATCGACTGGCTGATCGAACAGGGCGTGCCCTTTACCCGCGATGATGAGCACGCCCGGGAAGACGGCGGCTTCGAGTTTCATCTGACCCGCGAAGGCGGCCACAGCCATCGGCGCATCATCCATGCCGCCGACGCCACCGGCGCCGCGATCTTCAACACCCTACTGGGCCAGGCCCGGCAACGGCCGAACATCGAGCTGCTGGAACAGCGCGTGGCGGTCGACCTGATCACCGAACGCAAGCTCGGCCTGCCAGGCCATCGCTGCCTCGGCGCCTACGTGCTCAATCGCGCCAGCGGTGAAGTAGATACATACAGCGCGCGCTTCGTCGTGCTCGCCTGCGGCGGCGCGGCCAAGGTCTACCTGTACACCAGCAACCCCGACGGCGCCTGCGGCGACGGTATCGCCATGGCCTGGCGCGCCGGTTGCCGAGTGGGCAACCTGGAGTTCAACCAGTTCCACCCCACCTGCCTGTATCACCCGCAAGCCAAGAGCTTTCTGGTGACCGAAGCCCTGCGTGGCGAAGGCGCCCTGCTCAAACTGCCCAACGGCCAGCGTTTTATGCCGCGTTTCGACCCGCGCGCCGAACTGGCACCGCGCGATATCGTCGCCCGCGCCATCGACCATGAGATGAAGCGCCTGGGGATCGACTGCGTGTACCTGGACATCAGCCACAAGCCTGCCGAGTTCGTGAAGTCGCACTTCCCCACTGTTTACGAACGCTGCCTGACTTTCGGCATCGACATCACCCGCGAACCCATCCCGGTGGTGCCGGCGGCGCACTACACCTGCGGCGGCGTGGTCGTTGACCAGGCCGGGCACACCGACATTCCAGGCCTATATGCCATCGGCGAAACCAGCTTCACCGGCCTGCACGGCGCCAACCGTATGGCCAGCAACTCGCTACTGGAGTGCTTCGTCTACGCCCGCTCGGCAGCCGCCGACATCTGCGCGCAACTGGCCCAGGTCAAAATTCCCAGCACCCTGCCGGGCTGGGACGCCAGCCAAGTCACCGACTCCGACGAGGACGTGATCATTGCGCACAACTGGGACGAATTACGGCGTTTTATGTGGGACTACGTCGGCATCGTGCGCACCAATAAGCGCCTGCAGCGCGCCCAGCACCGGGTGCGTCTGTTGCTGGACGAAATTGACGAGTTCTACAGTAACTACAAGGTCAGCCGTGACCTGATCGAGTTGCGCAACCTAGCCCAGGTGGCCGAGTTGATCATCCGTTCAGCCATGCTTCGCCATGAAAGCCGTGGCCTGCATTACACCCTCGATTACCCCGAGCAACTGCCCGAGGCCCGCGACACTATTCTGGTGCCAGCCATCTACGCCGACTGAACTTCAGACGCACGCGCAAACGCCGATGCACCTCCCGCGCCAAACTATCGCGCGGGATGCACAGGCCGCGCACCCAGCGCTCGCCCGGCAAACGAACATGCAGCACCACCGCCCACGGCAGCGCCAGGCTGTCGGGGCGCAATTGCACCGCCTGCCAGCCCTGTGCGGCATTCCACAATTGCCAGCCAGCCGCATCGTGACGCAGAGCAGTAAAGGCTTGGGGGGAGGTCAGCAGAATGTGCCTGGGCAAGGTCCAGGCCGCGTGACAGAGAGCCAGCCCGCCGGCCAGCAGTTGCGCCCACACGGGGATGGCGGCCAGACTCACGGCCAGCAACGCCAAACCAAGGCACAACAGATAGAGCCACAGCAGCAGGCGCGAGGCCTGCCAGCGGCATTCGAAGGGCTTACTTGGGCTGGACACGATCCAGGATCATGTCGACGATGCGCTTCAGATCCGGGTCTTCCGGCACTTCACGCTGCATAAACCAGCCGAACATGTCCTGATCTTCGCAGGTCAGCAACTTGCGATAACGCTCCTGGTCGTCTTCTTCCAGCGTGGCGAACACCTCGCGCACGAAAGGCACCAGCAGCACATCCAATTCCAGCATGCCGCGGCGGCTGTGCCAGAACAGGCGGTTGAGTTCAGTCGTATCGACCATGGAGTCGCTCCTCGAAATAGAGCGCCATTATAGCGGGGCGCGGCGCTTGCCTGCACCCGCTGACAAGCCTGCGGCAGCACTCTATGATGACAACCCTGACTTTTGCCCAGCGATCAGTAATGACCGACCTCGTTTTCACCGACTCTGCCTTTTTCTGCCGCCTCAGCCACGAAGGCCTGCTGGCCGTACGCGGCCCGGACGCCAGCAAGTTCCTGCAAGGTCAACTGACCTGCAACCTCAACTACCTGAGTGCCGACACTGCCAGCCTGGGCGCGCGCTGCACCCCCAAGGGTCGCATGCTGTCGAGCTTTCGCATTGTTCAGCAAGGCGATGGTTACCTGCTGGCCATGGCCAGTGAGTTGCTCGACAGCCAACTGACCGACTTGCAGAAGTACGCCGCATTCAGCAAATCCAAGCTGAGCGACGAAAGCGCGCAATGGCTGCGCATCGGCCTGCAAGGCGGTGATGCCGTACTGACCAGCCTCGGCCTGAACCTGCCAGCCACGGCAGACAGCGTGATACACGTCGATAGCATGCTCGCCGTGCGCCTCAGCGATGGCCGTAGCGAACTCTGGGCACCCGCTGCCCAGGCCGAGGCTGTGCTCGCGACGCTGACCGCGCACCTGCGCGAAGCACCGCTCAACGATTGGCTGCTGGCCCAAGTACGCGCAGGCGTAGGCCAAGTGTTCGGCGCCAACCGCGAACAGCTGATCCCACAGATGATCAACCTGCAGGCCCTCGGCGGCGTCAGCTTCAAGAAGGGCTGCTACACCGGCCAGGAAATCGTCGCGCGCATGCAATACCTGGGTAAGCTCAAGCGCCGCTTGTACCGCCTGAGCCTGGTCGGCGACGCGGTGCCAGCCGTGGCAACGCCATTGTTCTCGCCAGTGCATGGCAGCAGCGTCGGCGATGTAGTGCTCGCAGCCCGCAGCAGCGACGGCATTGAGTTGCTGGCCGTGGTTCAGGAGGACGCCTTGCTGGATGGCCACCTGCACCTGGGCAGCCTGGAGGGCCCCGCCCTGCAACGCCTCGACCTACCCTATACTCTGGACGTTGACCGCGAAATTCAGCGCTAGAACCCTTTGGCCCGCACAGCAACCTGTACGGGCAACCGCCAGAACAAGAGAACCGAGATGAGCAAGCTTGCCGATAAAGTCCAACAGGAACTGATCCAGGCCATCGACAACGACGACCTGGTCCTGCCTACCCTGCCGGAAGTGGCCCTGAAAGTGCGCGAAGCCGCCGAAGACCCGAATATCGGCACGCCACAACTGAGCAAGGTGATCGGTAACGACGCGGCCCTTACCGCACGCATCATCAAGGTGGTGAATAGCCCGCTGCTGCGCACCAGCAAGGAAATCACCGACCTGTCCATGGCCATCAACCGCCTGGGCATCAACTACACCTGCAACCTGGCCACAGGCCTGGCCATGGAGCAGATGTTCCAGGCCACCTCGGACGTGGTCGACCACAAAATGCGTGAAGTGTGGAACAAAAGCACCGAAATCGCCGGCATCTGCCACGTACTGTGCAAACAGTTCACTCGCTTGCTGCCTGACCAGGCCACCCTCGCCGGCCTGGTGCACATGATTGGCGCCCTGCCGATCCTGACCTACGCCGAAGACCACAACGAGCTGCTGTCCGACTCCATCAGCCTCAACCATGTAATCGAGCAAATTCACCCGATCATCGGCGACAAGATCCTGCGCACTTGGGAGTTCCCCGAGCAGATCGCCATGATCCCCAGCCAGTACCTGGACTTCAGCCGCGACTCCGCCAAAGTCGACTATGTCGACATCGTTCAGGTCGCCACGCTGCAGAGCTACATCGGCACCGAACACCCCTACACCAAGCTGGACTGGAGCAAAATCCCCGCGTTCGCCAAGCTGGGCCTGGACCCGAACCAGGACATCAGCGAAGACGAAGACCTCAATGCCGCCATGGAAGCGGCCATGTGCATGCTGCAGTAAGGCTCACACCTGAGCGGGCAGGCGCCAGTCGATCGGCGTCTGCCCGTGCTGCAAGAGAAACTTGTTGGCTCGACTGAAGTGCCCATTGCCGATAAAACCGCGATGGGCCGACAGCGGCGACGGATGCACCGACTTCAGGATCAGGTGTTTGGTGGCGTCGATGAGCTTCTCCTTGGTCTGCGCATGGGCGCCCCAAAGAATGAACACCAGGTGTTCGCCGCGCTCGCTGGCCACCTCAATAATCCGATCCGTAAAGTGCTGCCAGCCGGCCTTGGCATGGGAGCCGGCGTTCGCCTGCTCCACGGTCAGCGACGTGTTGAGCAGCAACACACCCTGATCGGCCCAGGATTGCAGGCAACCGTGGGCGGGAATATCGATATTCAGGTCGCGCTTGAGCTCTTTGTAGATGTTCTGCAGCGACGGCGGCGTCGGCACTCCGGGCTGCACCGAGAAGCACAAGCCATGGGCCTGACCCGGCCCGTGATAGGGGTCCTGACCGATGATCACCACCTTCATCTGTGCCAGCGGGGTGGAATTCAGGGCATTGAAGATTAGCGGCCCCGGCGGAAAGATCACCTTACCCGCGGCCTTCTCCGCCCGCAGAAACTCCCCCAGTGCGCGCATATAAGGCTTGTCGAACTCATCGTGCAGCGCCGCCTTCCAGCTGGCTTCAAGTTTGACGTTAGCGGCGGCGTGCATGGCTGAGCCCTCGGGCAAAGAATGGAGGCGGCACGCTAGACAAGCCCCCTGGGCAAGTCAAGGCAAGTGCTCGCGTTAACCCTTGTGCAGCGCCCGGTAATGACTGGGCGCCATGCCCACCACCTGGCGAAACAACCGGGAAAAGTAATACATATCCTCATAGCCCAGTTGCTGCGCCACCTGGCCAATGCTCGCCGCGCCTTCGTCCAGCAGCCGGCAGGCATGGGCCATTTTTAGCTGGATAAAGTCCTGAATCGGCGCACGCCCGGTCAGTGCCCGGTAGGTCTTGGCGAAGTGAAAGCGCGACAGTTTGAACTGCGCCGCCAGTTGATCGAGCTGCAGGCTGCCGTGCAAATGGGCGCGCATCACCGCCTGCACCGCCTCAACATCAAGCACCCGCCCGGACTTCAAGGTGGCCCGCGCCGGCAGCACCGCCAGCCCGCTAAGCAAGCTCTGCAACTGCTGAGCAGCATGGATAAAGTGCGGCAGGCTCAGGCCCTGGCGACGCAGATTGAGCAGGCTGTCGAATTCCGCCAGCAGGCGCGGCTGCAGGCCAATCGAGAGAATCGGTGCAGTCCCCAGCGGGCGCAAAAACTCCGCCACCAACTCACCGGCAAAGTGCACCCAGTACAGGGTCCAAGGCCGTTGCGGATCATCGCTGTAGGCGTGGGCAAGACCTTTTGGCAAGAGTAAGAGGTCGCCGCCACCAACCGCTAATCGTCCATCCCCAACGTCCAACCAACCGCCACCGGCACGGCAATAGATCAGCAGGTAATCGTCCGGTTGCGCCCGCTGCATCTGGTGGCCGTGGGCTTCGGGGTAAAAGCCCATGGCCAGCGGATAGCAGCCGCGGGTCAAGGCATGCGCAGCCAGGGTGCGGCGCAGGCGCGGCGGCGTGACAAAGCGCAAGCCATTAGCCGGCAGCGGCCAGTTGGAGGTTTGTACACGGCTGCTCATAAGGATTGCCTGTCACGTTCAATGCCAAGATCGTCCATCCATTGAGCAAGATCGTCAATCCACAACAGCGGCGACCCAGGCTATAAAAGTGCCATCAAGCCCGATCCACGGGCCACTGGAGCAGACGATGGCGAAGACAATCCTGCAACTGATCGATGGCGACTTGGTCGAAAGCCGCTCCCGCGAGCTGATCGAAGTGACCGACCCGGCCACCCAGCATGTGTTGGCCCTGGCACCGAAAGCCACCCACGAAGAGATCGAAGCCGCCATCGCCAGCGCCAAACAGGCCTTCCTCAGCTGGCGCGAGGTACCGGTGTCGGACCGTGCCCGGCTGATGCTGCGTTATCAGCACCTGCTCAAGGAGCACCACGACGAACTGGCAGAGATCCTTGCGGCGGAAACCGGCAAGACCTTCGCCGACGCCAAGGGCGATGTCTGGCGCGGTATTGAAGTGGTCGAACAGGCCGCCAATATCGCCAGTCTGATGATGGGCGAGACCATGGAGAACGTCGCTCGCGGCATCGACACCGCCAGTTGGATGCAACCATTGGGCGTATGCCTGGGCATCACCCCGTTCAACTTCCCGGCGATGATTCCGCTGTGGATGTTCCCGCTGGCCATCGCCGCCGGTAACACCTTTATCCTCAAGCCCTCGGAACAGGACCCGATGACCCCCAATCGCCTGGCCGAGCTGTTTATCGAAGCCGGCGCACCGAAAGGCGTGTTGCAGGTGCTGCACGGCGGTCGCGAACAGGTCGACGCCCTGATCGACGCCGGCGCGGACCTCCTCCTCTGTGAGACGGTCTTCGACACGCTCGTCCTCAAGGCCGCCCTCTTCGCGATCGACGAAGCCTTCGAGGCTCGTGGCTTCCGGATTCCGGTGATGATCTCGGGAACGATCACCGACCAGTCCGGCCGCACGCTCACCGGTCAGACGACCGAGTCGTTCTGGAACTCCGTCCGCCACGCCCAACCGATCAGCATCGGCATGAACTGCGCCCTCGGCGGCGAGCAGATCGTTGCCGGGGCCAACGCCCGTTGGCTTGGCCGCGTGAGCGACGACCAACTTGCCGACCTGTACCGGGCGGCCACCGTGGTGGCGGTGCCATCGCTCTACGAAGGGTTCGGCCTGCCCATTCTTGAGGCCATGGCCTGCGGAGCCCCCACCGTGGCGAGCAGCCGCGGGGCCATGCCCGAGGTGGCCGGTGAAGGCGCCATCGTTGCCGATCCCACCCCAAGCGCGCTGGCCGATGCCATTCGCGAGGCACTCGAT
>OFRI01000446.1_pt1 | contig 11059 bp, 7 predicted proteins | sample 1543031 | NCBI WGS metagenome assembly OFRI01 (sample SAMN07774226, study PRJEB24372) | wastewater metagenome
ACAAGATCAATTGGTGTGCCCGCACTGGCAGCACTTGATTTCGTTGTCATGCTCGTTTCATTTCTGTCGGGGAGAACAGTTTATTACCACTTGTCCCAGTGCAAAACTTTTTCGAGTGGCAGACGCTTGGCAGATTTGAAGTCTGTGCCGACCGTGTAGGCAATTGGAAACAAGCCACCCTGCGTGATTTTCTCGTGGGGAATGCCGAGAATTTCTGCAGCTTTCTTTTCGCCGTCAAGAATTAAGTGAATGGTTGTCCAGGCTGAGCCCATGCCGCGACTGCGCAGTGCCAACATGAAACTCCAGACGGCTGGCAAGAGTGAGCCCCAACCACCGGCGCCCGTGGCGACATCGACATTTTCGAGACGACCTTCGATGCACGGGATCATGAACATTGGCGCGCGATACATTTCGTCGGCGAGAAACATCGCCGAGTCGCGAACTTTTGGCATTTGTTCAATACGTTGGTCGCCGTCGGCATATTTACGACCAGGCAGGCTGGCGTAAAGCATGAAGTTGGCTTTGTAAATTTCTGCGAGTGCTTTACGTTTCGCGGCATCTTCGACCACGATCCAATGCCAACCTTGCGAGTTGCTGCCGGTTGGTGCTTGAAGTGCAATGTTTAGGCATTCTTCAACGATTTCGCGTTCGACTGGTCGGTCAAAGTCAAGGCGTTTGCGCACGCTGCGAGTTGTGGATAGGACTTCGTCGCTGGTCAAGTTGAGTTTCATGCCTTCAAGTGTGCCATGCCACGATAGAGATGAGAGACTTGTCTCAATAAAAATAGCGATTAATAAAACACACGGATTGGGGTCAAAATGTCGTCAGCAGAAACCAAGAATTACAACGATCGTGTCAAGGTTTCGATTGAAGGTGGCATTGCCGACGTCAGGCTTGATCGTGCCGACAAGCGCAACGCACTTGACCCAGCGATGTTTGATGCGATAGCTCGGGCTGGCAAAGACTTAATTTCAAACAAAGAAATTCGGGCTGTCGTTCTTTCGGGTAGCGGTGCATCATTTTGTGCGGGCCTCGACTTTGCAAGTTTTCAGTCGATGGCGGACGGTGGTTCATCTAAAACTGATACGAAAAAGAACTCAGGTGAAAATGCCGGAGCGATGCAACCAGGCGCAATTACGCATCTGGCGCAGCAAATTTGTTGGGTGTGGCAAGAAGTGCCCGTGCCAGTGATTGCAGCAATTCAAGGTCACGCACTCGGTGGAGGAATGCAACTTGCACTTGGTACCGATATTCGCATCGCACACCCTGACACACAGTTTGCGATGCGTGAAGTGCACTGGGGTTTGATTCCTGATATGACGGGCACGTTGATGTTGTCGCGTCTGGTTCGCGATGACGTGGCCAAAGATTTAGTTTTTAGTGCGCGCGTTATTTCTGGCACTGAAGCACATCAACTTGGAGTTGTGACTCGTTTAACAGACAGTCCGCTAGAAGTCGCAATGCAGATTGCCAGCGAGATCGCCGAACGCAGCCCAGATGCGGTGCGAGGTGCAAAAGCCCTGATAAACAGGCTCTCAAACGCTGGCGCGGCCGAACACTTCGAAGAAGAACGAAGGATCATTTATTCGTTGATCGGTAAGCCAAATCAGGTTGAGGCCGTGATGTCGAATTTTGAAAAAAGGCCAGCCAGTTTCGTTTCGCCAACTGCCTAGACTTTATTTCTCGGGCCAGCGTCGTCTCGTTGAACTAGCCAAAAGGTGGCTTGTTCGTTGAGCATTCAGGGACGACAACTTTGCAAGATTTACCAAAAGCAATCGGTCTTTACGACCCACGATTTGAGCACGACGCTTGTGGCGTTTCGTTCGTCGTTGATATGCGTGGTCGGGCAAGCCATGAGATTGTTGCAACTGGTCTTGGCGCGCTTTGCAGCATGGAGCATCGCGGTGCAACTGGTGCTGAAACACAAACAGGTGATGGCGCCGGTGTGTTGTTGCAGATACCGCACAAGTTTTTTTCAGCGGTAACCAAATTCAATCTCCCTGAAGTCGGAAGCTACGGCGTCGGTCTTGCATTTTTGCCGCGTGACCAAGAGTTGTCGAGCAAGGCTCGAGCGCAAATTGAAGACTTAGCAACCCAACAGAATTTGCGAACTCTCGGTTGGCGAGAAGTGCCGGTCGACCCTTCGTGTTTGGGGGCAAGCGCGCTACGTGTGATGCCAACTTTCATGCAATTTTTTGTGGATGATCCGAGTGGCGCGAAGTTAATCGAATTAGACCGCAAACTTTTTATTTTGCGAAAGAGAATTGAACATGAACTCGCAGATGAGCTGAAGACCTATTTTCCGTCTCTCTCGTCGCGCACTTTCATTTATAAAGGAATGTTGACAACTCCAGAGTTGCAGATGTTTTTTACTGATCTCAGCGACGAAAGAGTTGAGTCGGCGTTGGTTTTGGTTCACAGTCGGTTTTCGACGAACACGTTTCCGTCTTGGCCGCTGGCTCACCCGTATCGTTACATCGCACACAACGGCGAAATTAACACCGTGCAGGGAAACCGAAACTGGATGCGAACGCGAGAGTCGTTGTTGGCGAGCAAGTTGATCCCCGAACTTGAAAAAGCGTTTCCGATTTGCACGGTGGGTGGTTCAGACTCGGCAAGTTTCGACGAAGTGCTCGAACTTTTACATCTGTCTGGCAGAAGTTTGCCCCACGCGATGTTGATGATGATTCCCGAAGCATGGGAAAACTCGACGACGATGTCGGCAACCAAGCGGGCGTTTTATCAATATCACGGCTCGCTGATTGAGCCGTGGGACGGACCAGCCAGCGTCGCTTTCACCGACGGCACGGTCATTGGTGCAGTTCTAGACCGAAACGGTTTGCGTCCGAGTCGATATTGGGTGACCGATGATGATCGCGTAATCATGGCTAGCGAAGTTGGCGTCGTAGATATTGACCCGAGCAAGATCGTGATGAAGGGTCGCTTGCAACCAGGGCGAATGTTGTTGGTTGACACGGCACAAGGGCGCATTATTGATGACGCCGAGATCAAAGAATCTCTGGCTGCACAAGAGCCGTATGCGCAGTGGCTTGAAGATGGCCAAGTTGAGTTGGCAAAACTTGCAGACCGCGAGCATGTTGTATTCAGTCACGAGAGCGTTTTGCGTCGTCAGCAAATGTTCGGCTACACGCACGAAGAACTCAAATTAATTTTGGCACCGACTGCGCTGACGACTTCTGAGCCGATTGGTTCAATGGGCACCGACACTCCGATTGCGGTTTTGTCGCAGCGACCAAGATTGCTGTTCGACTATTTTTCGCAAATGTTCGCCCAAGTTACGAACCCGCCACTTGATGCGATTCGCGAAGAGATTGTTACGTCGGTCGGTTCAACTTGTGGGCCCGAGGGCAACTTGCTTTTGGCAACTGCCGAAAACTGCAAGCAACTCGTTTTGCCGTTTCCGATTATCGACAACGATGAACTCGCAAAAATTATTCATATCAATGATGACGGGCAATATGAGCAATTGAAGTCGGTTGTTGTCGGTGGTCTTTATCGAGTTGCCGATGGTGCACAAGCAATGCGCGCTGCGATTGATGAGATTCGTGCGAAGGTTTCGCAATCAATCGAAGATGGCGCACGCATCATCGTGCTGTCTGATCGCAACAGCGACGACACTTTTGCGCCGATCCCGTCTTTGTTGTTGACGAGCGCGGTTCACCATCATTTGATTCGTCAAAAGCAGCGCACCATGGTTGGTCTAGTTATCGAAACGGGTGACGCACGCGAAGTGCATCACATGGCTCTGCTGATTGGTTACGGCGCGGGGGCGATAAATCCGTATTTGGCTTTTGAAACTATTGAAGACATGGTCAATGCCGGTGATGGCAGCGGAATGTTCGGCTTGGGTGCACTTGATGCCAAGAAGGCGATTAAGAACTACATCAAAGCTTCGGGCAAAGGTGTGCTCAAGGTGATGTCGAAGATGGGCGTGTCGACCGTTGCTTCTTATACGGGTGCACAGATTTTTGAAGCGATTGGATTGTCGCGTGAGGTTGTAGATGAGTTTTTCACCGGAACTGTGTCGCGTCTGGGTGGTATCTCGCTCGATGAAATCGCCCAAGAAGTCGCGGCGCGTCATCAGGTGGCATACCCATCGCGACCAGATCAGCGTCGACATCGACAACTTGAATTAGGTGGCGAATATCAGTGGCGGCGCGAGGGCGAGCACCACTTGTTCAACCCAGAAACGGTTTACAGGTTGCAGCACGCAACTCGTTCGGGGCGTTACGACATCTTCAAGCAATACACAAAGTCAGTTGATGATCAGTCACGCGTTTTGTCGACGTTGCGGGGTTTGTTTGAATTATCAGATTCACGAAAACCAATTTCGATTGACGAAGTTGAACCCGTGAGTGAAATCGTCAAGCGATTTTCAACCGGGGCGATGAGTTACGGCTCAATTTCGGCTGAAGCTCACGAGAATTTGGCGATCGCCATGAATCGCATTGGCGCCAAGAGCAACACGGGCGAAGGTGGCGAAGATTCTGAGCGATATGTACCAATGCCGAATGGCGACTCAAAGCGTTCGGCGATCAAGCAAGTTGCATCAGCACGATTCGGTGTGACGAGCGAATACTTGGTCAATGCCGATGACTTGCAGATCAAGATGGCCCAGGGTGCCAAGCCGGGCGAGGGTGGGCAGTTGCCGGCGCACAAGGTGTATCCGTGGATTGCAAAGACGCGACATTCAACTGCAGGTGTCGGTTTGATCAGCCCGCCACCGCACCACGATATTTATTCGATTGAAGATTTAAAGCAACTGATTCACGATTTGAAGAATTCAAACCCAGTGGCGCGAGTGCATGTAAAACTCGTGGCCGAAGTTGGCGTGGGCACGGTTGCCGCAGGCGTCGCAAAAGCCAAGGCTGATGTTGTTTTGATTTCTGGTCACGACGGTGGAACCGGAGCGTCACCGTTGACATCTTTGAAACATGCCGGCGCACCATGGGAGCTCGGCTTGGCCGAAGTACAACAAACTTTGATGCTCAATGGTCTGCGTGATCGCATTGTCGTGCAGGCAGACGGGCAGATGAAGACTGGTCGTGACGTGATTATCGCGGCGCTACTCGGCGCCGAAGAGTTTGGCTTTGCGACTGCGCCACTGGTTGTGAGTGGTTGCATCATGATGCGGGTCTGTCATTTGGATACATGCCCAGTTGGTATAGCCACGCAGAATCCGGAGTTGCGCAAGAATTTTACGGGCAAGCCAGAGTTCGTTGTCAACTTTTTTGAGTTTGTTGCGACTGAAGTTCGTGAATACTTGGCACAACTTGGTTTTAAAACTTTGCAAGAAGCAGTCGGGCAAGTCGAGATGCTTGATGCACGCGTCGCAGTTGACCACTGGAAGGCACGCGGCTTAGATATTTCGCCGATCTTGGCAACACCGCAAAATCCTTATAACCAAACGCCATTCAAATCCACTGAACAAGATCACGGCTTGGTTGATGCTCTTGATCATCGGTTGATTGTTGCGTGCGAGAAGTCGCTGAATGACGCGATACCAACTGAGCATGATTTTCAAATCAACAACACCAATCGCACGGTCGGCACAATGCTCGGCTATGAAATTACAAAACGATATGGCGCCAATGGTTTGCCAGATGCAACGATCAAGCTTCGCTTTAAGGGCTCGGCAGGTCAGAGCTTCGGTGCTTTCGTACCAAACGGCGTTGAGATGCGCCTCGAAGGCGACTCAAACGACTATCTGGGCAAAGGTTTGTCGGGTGGTCGAATAATTCTGCATCCAGACAAGCGCGCCAAATTTGTCGCTCACGAAAATGTGATTGCCGGCAACGTAATTGGTTATGGCGCAACAAGCGGCGAGATTTTTATCTCTGGCACCGTCGGTGAAAGATTCTGCGTGCGCAACTCAGGCGCCACTGCAGTCGTCGAAGGTTTGGGCGATCACGGTTGTGAATATATGACTGGTGGGCGAGTAGTCGTGTTGGGCGCAACTGGTCGAAATTTCGCCGCCGGCATGTCTGGGGGCATTGCATTTGTCTACGATGCCGATAACGAGTTCGGCTCACGCGTGAACACAGAACTTGTAGACCTTGTCGCACTTGAAAATCAAGACGTGAATTGGCTGAAGACAGTGATCAGTCGTCACTTTGAACTCACGGGATCGGTGCGTGCTCAAGAAATTTTGCGCGACTGGAAGTCTTCGTTTGCCAAGATCCGCAAAGTTCTGCCTCGAGACTACGCACGAGTGATCGCCGAACAGAGTAAAAACAAAAAAGTAGGGGCACATGGGTGAACCAACTGGCTTTTTGAAATGGGATCGTAAAACACCTCAGCGTCGCCGAATACCAGTGCGAGTTCAAGATTGGAAAGAGGTTTACGAACCGTTTCCAGTTGAAGAATTGACTCGTCAAGCGGGTCGATGCATGGACTGTGGAATTCCGTTTTGCAACAATGGGTGTCCGCTTGGCAATTTGATTCCTGATTGGAACGACCTCGTCTATCGCGGACACTGGCAAGATGCGATCGAGAGACTTCACGCCACAAATAATTTCCCTGAGTTCACGGGTCGGTTGTGTCCAGCGCCTTGCGAGTCAGCGTGCGTGCTTGGCATCAACTCAGATGCGGTGACGATCAAGCAGGTTGAAGTTGAAATCATCGACCGCGCGTGGCGCGAAGGTTGGGTTGCGCCACAGATGCCGTCGACCAAAACTGGCAAGCGTGTTGTTGTGATTGGTTCGGGCCCGGCGGGTTTGGCCACTGCACAGCAACTGACCCGAGTCGGTCACGATGTTTTGGTTCTTGAACGCGCCGATCGCATCGGTGGGCTACTTCGTTACGGAATTCCTGAATTCAAAATGGAGAAAAGCCACATTGAACGTCGCGTCAAACAGATGACCGCCGAAGGAACAGTCTTTCGCACGAGTGCAGTTGTTGGCGAAAATGTTGATGTTGATGTTTTAATTGCTTCACATGACGCAGTCGTTTTGGCTTGTGGCGCGACATCGTGGCGTGACTTGCAAGTTGATGGCCGAGAATTGCGTGGCATTCATCAGGCAATGGAATACCTGCCACCATCCAACAAAGTGCAACAAGGTGACTACGAAAAGACAACTATCAGCGCTGAAGGCAAGCATGTTGTAATCATCGGTGGCGGAGACACTGGCGCCGATTGTTTGGGTACCGCGATTCGCCAAGGCGCTGCATCAATTACGCAGCTTGAAATTTTGCCGCAGCCGCCAACAACTCGCGCCGAGAGCAACCCATGGCCGCAGTGGAGTTTCATTTACCGAACCTCGTCGGCCCACGAAGAGGGCGGCGAGCGATTGTTTTCGGTCTCGACCGAGAAGTTTGTTGGTGACGAAGATGGCAATGTTCGTGCGATGGCTATTTGCGAAGTGAAATCTGAAAACGGAAAGTTTGTCAAAGTTGAAGGTTCAGAACGCGAATTGAAAGCCGATCTGGTGTTGTTGGCGCTCGGTTTTGTCGGTCCTGAAAAAGCTTCGTGGTTGAGCACGCTTGGTCTGGACTTTGATGAGCGCGGAAATGTCGCCCGTGATGACGCATACATGTCGAGCATGCGAGGTGTCTTCGTTGCTGGTGATATGGGTCGCGGTCAGAGTTTGATTGTTTGGGCGATTGCCGAGGGCCGCGCGGCAGCTGCTGCGGTCGACAACTACTTGATGGGCTCTACTGATCTGCCTGCACCGATTGTTGCGTCGGCAAAACCTCTGAACTAATCAAGTAAAGGTGTGCTCATCTCGCACGCTTCAAATCGTTTACGATAGATCGTGATGTTGAGCCGCAAATTTACAGCCGCTTGTATTTCGATAATCGTTGCTTCTTTTGTGATGGGCTCATGCGGTGTCGACGTTTCGGGTAGTGCGACAACTGTTGTGCCAATTGGGCCGACAGATTTCGCGACGATTCCACCGGTGCAGACAACTTTGCCAAATACAACAACAACGTTGCCGCCAGGGGCGATTGGTGTTGAGCAGGAATACATCGTTCAAGCCGGTGACTCACCAATCAAAGTCGCAACATTGTTCGGCATCACAGTTACAGAGTTGCTTGCATGGAACGGGCTCGTTGCTGCGTCGCAGTTTCCGTATCCGGGGCGAAAACTTAAGATTCCGCCATCAGCCCAGGTTGTCTAGACAAATGTTCAACAGACAACAACAGCCAGTCCTGTTGGTAAACCTGGTTGCGGTAATCGACCTGCTGGTGTCTATGAAATCGCCCAAGGAGACTCGCTGTTTGTGATTATCAAGAAGTTCTGCGTTTCGATGACTTCGCTATTGGCGGCAAACAATTGGTCAAGTATTGACGTGTTCTTGTTTGCGGGAATGAAGATCAACATCCCACCAGCGGGATCTTGATCTAATTTCGACGCCAAAACTTACTGAGTTTTAAGTTTTGTTGCGTCGTTTCGCGTGTCGTGCAATCGCTAGCTCGATCAATTCATCGAGAAGTTGCGAATAACTCAAACCAGAGGCTTGCCAGAGTTTCGGATACATCGAAATCGGGGTAAAGCCGGGAATCGTGTTGATCTCGTTGCACAAGAAACCTCGACCACCTTTTTCGTAAAAGAAGTCGACCCGAGCCATACCGTCACTGCGCAAAGTTCGATAAATTTTCAACGCGAGTTGCTGAACTTCAGCAACTTCATTTTCAGAAAGTGGTGCGGGCACGAGCAACTGAGCGCCGTCGCCGACGTATTTGTCTTCGTAATCGTAAAACTCGTGACTTGGAACAATCTCGCCTGGCACTGATGCCCGAGGGTTTTCGTTTCCAAGAACTGCAACTTCAATTTCTCGACCTGTGACCGCTTCTTCGATGAGCGCCCACTCATCAAACTCAAACGCGTTGGTAAGAGCAGAGACTATTTCGGCACGCGTCTTGGCTTTCTTGACGCCGATTGAAGATCCCATATTTGCAGGCTTAACAAAAACTGGTAAACCGAGTTGGCTGATTGCCTGATCAATATTTTTTTCTCGATCGTCAGTGTCACGAAGGGTTATAAATTTTTGTTGAGCAATAGAGTTGGCAGACATGATCTGTTTGGCGATGCCCTTGTCCATCGCGACAGCGCTACCGAGAACACCCGTGCCGACATATGCGACGTGGGCAAGTTCGAGCAGTCCTTGTACGGTGCCATCTTCACCCATTGGTCCGTGCAGCAACGGAATAACAACAAGTTGAGTCGAGTCGTTTTGCGTATCAAAAATCAAACTCGAACTTGTGGGTGACCCGATCGTGCTGAGAGTTTTGATGTCACTGGCCGTTGGCAGTTCAGCGTTCACCCATTGACCTGTGCGCGTGATGCCCACCGTGGTGACGTCATATTTTTGTGGATCAAGTGCGCGCAAGACGTGTGCCGCCGTGACACAACTAACGTCGTGCTCGGCAGATTCGCCACCAAATAAAACAATGATGCGAGCTTTTGACTTGCGATTTTCGCTAATCATTCGTCATAACGGTACTCGCATCTTGACGTTAATCAGTTGCTTAGCGATATCGCAGTTAAGATTTAAACCATGCGCTTCATGGCAGCAGATGTTGCAAGCGCCGTTTCTGGAGAGCTTGTCGGTTCGAACGCACATCTTGCCGGCGTATCTTTCGACTCGCGAACAATCGTGCCGGGGCAACTATTCGTACCAATTGTTGATCAGCGCGACGGTCACGAATTTATTGCTGATGCTATAAGTCGTGGTGCTGGGGCATATCTCACCGCGCGCGAGCCTCAGGGTCGAACAGCAATCAAAGTCGGCGAAACAGTTGCAGCGTTGTTGGCTTTGGGTAGTTGGGGCAGGGCTCGACTTGATTCGCAGTTGGCCGGTCGCGTAATCGGAATCACTGGTTCAGTGGGTAAGACATCGACAAAAGATTTTGTCGCCAGCGCATTGGCTGTCAAATTTCAAACGCACGCCAACGAGGCGTCATTCAACAATGATTTTGGTTTGCCGACAACTATTTTGAATGCGCCTGATGCGACACAAGCTCTTGTGCTCGAAATGGGAATGCGTGGATTTGGCGAGATTGCCAGACTTTGCAAAGTAGCAAGTCCAAATATTGGCATCGTGACTGCGGTGGCCGACGCGCACACCGAGCGTGTGGGCTCAATTGACGGAGTTAAAAAAGCCAAACAAGAACTGATCGAGTCGTTGCCAGATTCTGGGCTTGCGATTTTGAATGCTGACGACTCGCGAGTGGTTGCGATGCGCGAAGTGACTAAGGCAAAAATATTGACATATGGCACTGCAGCGAGCGCAGATGTAAAAATCTTGTCAAGCGATATCGACGATCAGGGCTGTGTCACAGCAAAAGTTGCATCGCCGTGGGGTGAAGTTGAACTGCAAATGCAAACCGCGGGTATGCATATGGCCCACAATGCGCTCGCCGCTCTATGTGTGGCTGGGTATTTACAGATTGATCTACAAACTGCGGCGCGCGCGATATCGGGAGCGAGCATTTCTGGTTCGCGAATGCAGATGCGCAAACTTAAGTCTGGTGCGACCGTGATTGATGACTCATACAACGCAAACCCAGCCTCGATGCGAGCGGCACTTGAGACCTTGGCGAAATTGCCAGCAAAAAAGAAGTTCGCGTTTTGTGGATTGATGGCCGAGTTGGCTGAACCAGCAAAAGAGCATTTGGCGATTCGCGCTATTGCTGAAGATCTAAACATCGAATTGATTGCGGTGAATACAGATCTTTACCAAACGCAAGCTGTGAGTTTCGACGAAGCAAAGTCACGACTGGCAAAACTTGGCGCAAGCGATGCTGCACGACCCCGAAGTATTGATTTTGGACGAACCCACCACCGCGCTTGACGTGACGGTCGAGGCTGGCATCGTCGATCTGGTCAAGGATCTGGGCCATAAATACGGCACCTCGATGCTGTTCATCAGCCATAACCTTGGCCTGATTCTGGACGTTTGTGACCGGCTTTGCGTGATGTATTCCGGCGAGGCGGTGGAAACCGGCAACGTCAAGGACGTCTTCGACCTGATGCGCCACCCCTACACGCAGGCTCTGTTCCGCTCGATCCCGCTGCCGGGGGCGGACAAGAACT
>OFRI01000447.1_pt1 | contig 11014 bp, 11 predicted proteins | sample 1543031 | NCBI WGS metagenome assembly OFRI01 (sample SAMN07774226, study PRJEB24372) | wastewater metagenome
GTTGTCGTTACTCGACCTCACGATGCGCTCGCCGACGCACTTGGCACTGCACTTGTTTTGCCACATTTGCTTGGTGCGCACAACATCACGACTACCGAACAACTCGCCACGCACCTCGGCGCGTAAAAACTAGCTAGCTGAATTGCTAGTCGAATTACTAGCTGAATTACTAGCCGAGTACCGCGACAATACGCTTCGCGCCGTCTCGGTAGCCAAATTTTTGTACTGAGCAGGCTTAAGCACTTTCACACCCTTGCCTGCACGCAACAAAAGTCGACCCAACCAATGACTAGACGTAACAGACATCGTTAGGTCCACACTTCCGTCTGCATTATCAACTCGAGAGACGTATGGATACGACTCAACGATCCAGCGCGCTGATTTCTGAACCCGCAGGGTCACCTGTTGCAAACTCTCTGAAAACCACGGCAATTCGTCATCACGCACTTCTCGCAATTGATCAAATATTTCGGTTCCCGAGAGTTGTTCGATTCGATCTACTCGAAAAACTCGGTCTTCGCCCGACAAATGGTCATCAGCCGCCACATACCATCGACCCGCATCTTCAAACACTTTTCGCGCAGTAATTGTTCGCATTGTGCGCTTTTGCGTCGCCGGCGAAAAATACTCGATCTCTTGACGCTCACCCGAACTAGAGGCTGTCAAAAGTTCTTTCACATAACGAGCCTTGGGCAGTTGAACTTTGATCGTTTCGGCACCCGAAGGCATGAGTGGCGCAAGTTTGGTCAACGCTGAAGCCAGAGGGCCTTTTTTGTTTGCACCCGGCAACTGCATTGCCGTCTGTGCCATCACCGACACGGCAAATAGTTCTGCGGTGCTCAGCTTCAATGGCCGCGAGAACACCAACGGCACTTCGGCAATCACCATGCCGTTATCCATATATACGTCAATCAACGCGTCTGGCGTATACGGCGGCACACCGCACACGGCGGCCATCTGTAGATCTTCGATGAGCTCAGCCTCAGTCAAATTAAATTGACGGGCCATTGTCGAAATCTTTACTCGTTGACGTTGCATAATCCACGGCAACATCACTAACAAAACGCTCACCCGCTGGGCGGCACTTCGCGGACCGCGACGTGCAGGTCGGCTAGCAGTTTTTGCTGCACTCTTTTTCGCTGTGCGCTTTTTCGCCGGGCGTGTATTTACTGGGCGTGTTTTGACCGGCTTGCGGGTCGGCTTAGCTTTCTTTTTGGCCGCCATCACTTACCTGCCGAAAGTTCTTCAAGCCACTGCACTATTTGCTCGCGAACAGTCTGGGGCTCGAGTACCTCGGCACTCTCAACCATCGCGAACAACCACAACCGAAAAGCATCAAGATTCGCGCACGGAATCGAGAACTCAACACTGCCATCATCTCGATCTTTAATCACCGAAGATTCGCCAAACTCCCGCCTCACACCAGCCGCCAGCGCAGCATCAACTAGCACTACCGCCGTAGTCACTTCCCCGTCACCTGCAGCCAACATTTGTTTTTCTGTTGGCACTGCTCCAGCAACATCAAAGTTTTCTGGGGTTTTAAATGCACGGGCCTCACCAGCGATCACTTCGCCTTCAATTCGATCAACACGAAACACACGTTGATCTCGACGCAGGTGGTCGAACCCGATGATGTACCAAAACCCACTGCGCGAGAGCATGCCGTAAGGGTCAACTTGGCGTTGCTCCCCCTTATATTCGAAATTAAGTGTTCGTCGTTTCATCACAGCATCGGTGATCATGCTCATGTTTTGATCCACGAGCCCGATATTCACGCTCATCGAGGCCTTTCGCAGAATTCGCTCGCCGCCCAGCTTCCAAAGTGCTTCCTCGCCATGCTGCGCACCAAGGTGAACAGTCGCCACCGCCAATTGCAGTGCTGTGCGCTCTTCTTCGGTCAATCTCAAGTCACTGAGTTCGTAGTTTGAACGATTCACCCAATATGTAACTTCGCCGGCGGCGTCTCCACCCAATGTTTTTGTCTCAATCGGAATTCCCATTTCACGCAACGCGGCTTTGTCACGTTCAAATGCCGCACGAGCCGCTTCATCACTATCGGGATACTGCTTGCCCAACTCTTGGCGAACTTGGCGCAGAGTCAAAGGTTTCGCTCGATCAACGAGCAAGGCCAGCAGATTCATCATCCGTTCTGCTTGAGAAACTTTGACTGCCATATACCAAGCGTAGGTCCCCTACCTCGGCGCACCAAGCAACTCTTGACTGTGCGTTATTTTGATTTTCGCGACTGGCGATACCAGCCAATCAGGCTTTTGGTCGAAGAGTCATTAACTGCAGAATCGCTCTGCGAAGTTTCTTTGGTTGTTTCATCATTTATTTGATGCGAAATTTCAATCGACAAAGTTTTACCCAATTCAACACCCCATTGGTCAAAACTATTTATTTGCGTGATAACGCCAAACACAAAAACACGGTGCTCATACATCGCAATCAAAGCGCCGAGAGTTCTAGCGTCAAGCGTCTTGGCGATCAAAGTTGTAGATGGCCGATTTCCGGGCATCAACCGATGCGGGGCATCTTTGTCAGTTTTGATTTCGTCTTTTGTCAAGCCAAATGCCAATGCTTTGCTTTGGGCAAACATATTCGCAATCAACGCATCATGCGAAGCCTGATCAACATTGCTGATTTTGGCAAAACCAATGAATTCGCTCGGCACGGCTTGTGTGCCCTGATGCAGCATCTGCATAAATGCATGCTGTGAGTTCGTTCCGACCCCACCCCAAATCACAGGTGATGTCGAAATCTCGCTATTTGATCCGTCTTGACGCACCGACTTGCCGTTACTTTCCATTATCAGTTGCTGCAAATAATTGGGCAACAATCGCAAGGCAGACGAATACGGCAAAATTGCTTGACTTGAGTAACGCCCTGTAGCGAAATTGAACACATCAACTAGTCCGAGAATCAACGTCGCATTATTTTCTGGCGTCGTATTTTGCAGTTGTTGGTCAACGCTTCGCATTCCAGCCAAAAACTCGGTGAACACGTCGAAGCCAAATGCAAGGGTCGGCGCCAAACTCATCGCCGAAGCAATCGAATATCTTCCACCGACCCATGGCCAGATCTGAAACGAATTATCTGCCACAACGCCAGCCTTGGCGGCCTGATCCGTCTTGGCAGACACGACAACAAAGTGCTCGGCCAACTTTTTGTCGTCTAGTTCAAAACCTAAACCGTTGGCCAGCCAAACTCGCGCAATCTGGGCATTGGCCATCGTCTCAGCAGTCTTGAAAGATTTCGAGCAGACGACAAACAAAGTCTCTTCGGGTTTGCACTCCCGCAACGCCGAATTAATCTCAGTTGAGTCGACATTGGCCACAAATAGACACTTGATTTGCGGCTCATGGCTGACACGCAACGCGTCATAGATCAACGCAGGGCCCAAGTCGCTTCCACCAATACCGAGGTTGACCACGGTTTTGAATTTCTTCTCACGACGCACTTTTTCTGTAAAAGCTTTTATCTTCGCCAACTCTTCATGAACAAGCGCCACTACATTTTTGCCGTCTACGAGCACCGACGACTTCGCATCTGCTCTTAAAGCAGTGTGCAGTGCCGGCTGATTCTCGGTGAGATTAACTATTGCGCCCTGACACATCTGGGCGAATTTCTCAAGAACTTTTGATTGCTTGGCGAGCAACAGCAACGAATCTAAAGCTTGTTGATCAATCAATTGCTTCGAAAAGTCCGCGACGATCTCTGTATCGCCATCTTTCAAAGTTCGAGTCAAGCTTTGAGCCCGAGATTTGTCTTGATTAAACAGTTCTCGCAGACTCTCGTTGCGCAAACGGTCAGCGTTGGCTAAAACTTGTTGCCAAACCTCTAAAACTTCATTTGCCATTAATTAAAGGCTACTGACTAGGGTTCTTACTCGTGTCTAAATCCACTGAACGAACAGGCATCGCCTACGGACTTGGCGCTTACATCACGTGGGGATTTCTCACGATCTACTGGAAGTTTCTTAAAGATTTCAATGCCTTCGAATTAATCGGTTGGCGCATCGTTACGTCAGCAGTCGTGTTGTTAGCAATCTTGATGTACAACAAACAGTTACGAAATTTAGTCATTGCATTGCGCGAACCTCAAGTTCGACTGCGAATCGGTCTGGCCAGCATCTTGCTATCTGTCAACTGGACAACTTATGTTTGGGCAGTCGTACACGACCACGTTCTTGAAACTGCACTCGGCTATTTCATCGCTCCAATTTTTACGATGATGATTGGCTTCATCGTGCTACGCGAACCAATCCGCACCTCGCACCGGCTCGTGATCGGCCTCGCCACTATCGCCATTGCAATTTTGACTTTTTCTTATGGGCAACTTCCGTGGCGAGCATTACTCATCGCAACTTCATGGAGCAGTTACGGCTATCTCAAAAAACAAATCAAACTTACGAGCCTCGAAAGTCTCTCTGGTGAAGTCGTCGCGCTCGTCTTACCTGCATCCGTTCTCGTATTAATCACTTTCAACCGCACAGACTCTGTGCCGAACACGGCAAATCTTGCCGAATGGATTTTGGTCCTGCTCACCGGTTTGATGACCGCACTTCCGCTGTTGATGTTTGGTGCCGCTTCGCGCCGCGTTCGCTTAAGCGTCCTCGGGCCGATGCAATATCTCGTTCCCACGTTCAACTTTTTGCTGGGTTGGCTCGCCTACAACGAAGAGCTCAACGCGACAAAACTTTTAGGCTTTGCGTTTGTTTGGGTTGGCTTGGCGATATTTTTTGTCGACTCAGTAAAAGCGACGAAAAATTAAACTGCTTCAGATACTTTAAATGCAGAGCCAGCGAGCATAAGTTTCATCGACTTAATAAGTTCGGTGGTTCGCCGTGCGTCGCGATACACCATATTGAATCGAGCAAGTCCAGCCAACACGACCATCAACATGTCTTCAAGTGACTGAGCCGAAATCTCTGGGTTGACTTCACCTCGCTCAACTGCCTGCTCAGAAATCATTAACAAGATGCGACCGATCTGTCCGCGCACGGGCAAAACAGCCTGCATCAGCTCCGGGTGACGGTGTGCTTCAGACGAAACGCTCAGCACGAACGAAACAACAGCCGGTTCGCGCACGGTCAATGCCGCAAGCGCGTCAACCATGCTTGAGATATTTTCCGTTATCTCCCGATCTGATCTAACCGAGTTTTCAATTGTGCTGCAGACAAGTTTCTGCACATCCATGAACACGGCAACATACATCTCAATTTTTGAGGGAAAATAGTGGTAAATCGCCGCAGTGGTGATGCCAGCAGACTTGGCGAGATTTTTATTTGTTGTGGCGTCATATCCCTCTGTTGCAAAACAACGACGGGCTTCAATAAGTAGGCGCTCACGCGTGTCAACTCCTTCGCACGCAGTTGGACGCCCTAATTTACGCATGAGACAAAGATACTTAGTTAACTTTGCAAAATCCGAGTCAGAGCGGTCGCGAGCTCTACTGGACGATCACCTTGAACTGAGTGCCCAGCACCGTCAACAACCAAGACTTCAGCGTCAGGTTTACGTCGCTGCAACTCTGCAACATCGGCGTCATCTACAACTGGTGATACTCCGCCACGAACCAACAACATTTGACACTTCAGGTTTTCGATGACACCCCACAACGCCGAAAGTCTCTCGACTTTTTTTGCGGCGTCCTCTACTGGTGCGTGAGTCGACCGGTCATAGCGCCACTGCCATGAACCATCTTCAAGTTGCTTGGCATTATGCAAAATTCCGCGACGCAGAGAACTTTGCGTACGCGTCGGATTATGTTCAATGGTTCGTGCAAGAAGCTCTTCAAAACTTGCAAAGGTTTGTGGGCCGTTGACAAAGTCCGTAATCGCTTTCGACTTCTGCGAATTCACCCCTGGTGTGATGTCTACAACAACTATTCGTGGGGCAAGATCTGGGCGAGCCCCCGCAAGAGCAACCGTCGTGAGACCACCTAACGACATTCCGACAATGAGTTTTGCTTTCGGTGCCCAAGTTTCTATTGCAGTCGCAACATCACGAGCCAAAACTGCTGGTTCATAGTTGCCGTCTGATCGCCACGATGAATGGCCGTGGCCCGGCATGTCGATTGCGATAGCCGATACGCCCATTGCCAAGATCACGGTGTCCCAAGTGTGGGCGTTTTGCGCGCTGCCGTGCACAAACAAAACTTCTGGCGTGTCTGTGCCCCACTGCAACGCACTCATCGTGCGGCCGTCGCTCAATTTCATTGACACACGCTGAACTTTTGGCAGAGTCGCAACATTTAGTGCATATTCGGCAATGTTCTCGCCAAACATTGAAAACTCGTCGTACGTATTCACGGCGCCGTCGTCGTTGTAATTGTTGTTGTCGTCGTCGTTGATGTCGCAGCAGTCGAACCAGCAAGTGTCGTTGGCACGAGCCCAACCGTAGTGGTCACAACAGGCAGAGTTGTCTCGGTCGGTATCGTCGTGTAATTCGGATCTGGTTTGTCAAACGGTGCAACTGGCGAGCCATATTCTTCTGGTTCTTTGATGCCATCAAAAATATAAACACGGTCGCCATATTTGACGAGCGCCGGAAAATACCTTGCCACCGACATCGGTATTCGAATACAGCCATGCGAAGCCGGCTTGAGCGGCACGAGAATCGCCCCGTGCACGGCAATGTTGTAGTTGAAGTAAACAGGGTTGTAGAGCGAACCTAATTTTGTTTCTCGCATCCCGGTGCGTCGATTGTAAAAGTAGAAAAGCCCTGGGGGTGTAACTGCTTCGCCACAGATACCAATTTTGATCTGCTGATCTGTTTTGTTTCCTTCTTCACCTGGGTCAATTTTCACTTCTTCACACCAAGGCTCTTCAGTGCCACTTGACATGTGCGTGATCAGAACTGGTTCTTGGTTTGAAAACACGATTAAAACTTGCTCGGGCAGATAAACCTCAACATGATTCGGTGAATCAGCAACTCGACGCGGCTTAAATTTCAAATTTGACTGCATTATCGACCAAGTTGAAGCCGTAACAACACCGGTTGCCTGTTCACGTGGCACGCCCAACACGAGTTTTTCAAACGCCCACATTGCCTGCACGGTGTTCTGACCAAATTCGCCGTCAACTGGGCCCGGATCAAACTTCAAGTCTTTGAGTCTTTGCTGAAGGCGCAAAACATCATCGCCCTTCATCCCCAATTCGAGGGTTCGCTCTAACGGAACCGTGATTAGCGGTACCAAACTTGAATCAACAACAACGTCTGGGTTCGCAATCTCAGATGACGACTCATCGGATGAACTCGATAGCACGCCCACAGCAACCACGGTCATTAAAACTGCGAAAGCAACGAGTGCGAACCTCCACCTGTCGAGCGCCGTGACGATTTTTGGCAAGTTGTCTGGCTCAAGGCCGCCAAATTCATCAGGAAAGTCATTGAAAGAATTCATGTTTAAATCTCTACTGTTTCAAACCGTCATTAAGACTCGTGGGCCTAATCGCATTGAGTTTTTTTCGCAGTTTGAATGCCTCACGCAAAATCTTGACGATCACGCCGGGCGAACTCAAAGTTGACACGCCACGCGTACGCGGAAAGTAGTCGACACCGAATTGCACGACACCCATGTTCAATTTCTTTGCGCTGACTATCAGTTCGGCGTCAATAAACGAACCCTCGCTCTCAAGAACGATCTTGTCAAACACTGACTTGCGACATAATTTGAACGCAAAGTTGATATCGCGAAACCGCACGCCAAACAAGACTCGCACCATCAAGTTATAAAACATCGAGTAAATAACTCGAACGTAACCTTCGCCGGTTCGATCAAATCGGTAGGCACTCACAATGTCGGCTTCGTACTGGCGCATCAAGCGCATCGCGTTATGAACTTCTCGCATATCAAAAGGCAAATCAGCATCGGTGTAAAGAATTACATCTCCCGTTGCTGCAGCAAACCCAGACTTAATTGATCCGCCCAGTTTGCGATTAACCGGGTGATGCACGACTTTTACGTGGCTGTCTCGTGCCGCGGCGGCGTTGGCAAGTTGCGCCGTCGAATCAGTCGACGCATCATTGACGATAATCAACTCATAATCACTGATTACTTCAGTGTTTTGTAATTCAACACAAAGTTCTTGCGCCGCATTCAGTGCGCGTTGCAAATATTGCTCTTCGTTCCACATCGGGAAAAATACACTTAATTTTTCGAATTTCGCCTGCAACATACGCTTCTCAGGCTATTGTCAGACTTGCAATGTCGTCTCTACCCCCGCCCAGCGAAACTCAGTCTTTGCGCTCTGGTTCGCTTACAAAACCTTGGGCAGTCGCCGTTGTCATCACGCACTTATTGATCGCCGGCTCGCTTGTCGTCTTGGCGATTTCAGCACAGACAGTCGGCAAACCGACTTGGTGGTTGCAATTTTCAGGCGCGCTATCAATATTGGCAGTCGTGCCGTTTTTGGCCCCAGCGGTTGTTGTTTTAGTTACAGTTCGTGCCTCGCAACTTTCACCAATCGCCGGACTACTCGCCACGGCGCTTCTTGCGGCAACGAGCATCTTTGACATTTCGCGCTCGCCCGGCATCGCCCTCGGCGAAGCGATTCTTGCTGGTTGCACTGCGTTAACCACGATCGCAGCCACCGCAGGGCGTCGACGCTCGGTGAAGTCTGGGTTTTAAAACCCTCTCGGTTTCAACTCGCTGGGGTCTGTACCGTTAAGACGTGGCAAAAAAAGATTTGGGCTCTGAAAAAACTGGCGCAACTAGTTCAACTAGTTCTGGCTCAAAAGTTTTAACTTCACTACCTAGCGGTGAGCGAGTCGGCATCGCATTTTCTGGAGGGCTCGATACCTCGGCAGCAGTTGCGTGGATGCGCGAACGCGGCGCTTTGCCTTACGCGTACACGGCCAACATCGGACAACCCGACGAAACAGATCTCGAGTCGATTCCCGAACGAGCAAAAACTTATGGTGCCGTTGCTGCCAAACTTGTCGACTGTCGCGAACTGTTAGTTCAAGAAGGGCTAATTGCTTTGCAGTGCGGCGCATTCCACATCACGACTGCTGGCAAAACATATTTCAACACGACGCCACTCGGTCGCGCAGTGACCGGCACATTGCTGGTTCGCGAAATGAAACATGACGGCGTAGATATCTGGGGCGATGGCAGCACATTCAAGGGCAACGACATTGAGCGCTTCTACCGCTACGGGTTGCTTGCGAATCCGAATCTGCGAATCTACAAACCATGGCTCGACGTTGACTTCGTGCGCGAGATGGGTGGTCGAGCAGAAATGAGCGCGTTTCTCACTGCAAAGAAATTGCCTTACCGAGATTCGGCGCAAAAGGCCTACAGCACCGATTCAAATATTTGGGGTGCGACTCACGAAGCAAAGTCGCTCGAAGAACTTTCAACCAGCATGCACATTGTCGCCCCGATCATGGGTGTCGCCCACTACGACAACTCGGTAAAAATCACAACCGAAGATGTGACTATTCGTTTTGTGGATGGTTGGCCTGTCGCGCTCAACGGCAAAGAGTTTGCATCACAAATTGACTTGGTTCTCGCTGCAAACGAAATCGGTGGTCGCCACGGTCTGGGTATGAGCGATCAAATCGAGAACCGCATCATTGAAGCCAAGAGCCGGGGCATTTACGAAGCGCCTGGCCTGGCTTTGTTGTTCATTGCTTACGAGCGTTTGATCACTGGCATTCACAACGAAGACACCATCGAGCAATACCGCGACAACGGCCGCAAACTGGGCCGCTTGTTGTACCAAGGCCGTTGGTTTGATTCACAAGCCCTCATGCTGCGTGAAACCGCGCAGCGTTGGGTGGCACGTGCCATCACAGGCGAAGTCACCATTGAGTTGCGCCGTGGCAATGACTATTCCATCTTGAACACCACGTCCACCAACCTCACCTATCACCCAGAGCGCTTGACCATGGAAAAAGGCGAGTCCATGTTCACACCGCTAGACCGCATTGGTCAACTCACCATGCGCAATTTGGACATCGTGGACACACGCGCCAAATTGGGCATCTATGCGCAAACAGGTTTGCTGTCATTGGGCGAAGGCGCCGAAATGCTCAAGCTTGAAGGTGGCAAATAAGCTTTAAATCACGACCGGTTCGGGTTCTAAGCGAATGCCGAATCGTTCGTACACGCTGGTCTGAATGGCTTTGGCAAGGGTGACCACTTCGCCGCCCGTAGCGCCTCCTCGGTTCACTAATACCAAGGCTTGCTTTTCATACACAGCGGCATTGCCCACGCTCTTGCCCTTCCAGCCACAGGCGTCAATCAGCCACCCTGCAGCCAATTTGATGCTGCCGTCGGGCATGGGGTAGTGCACGATGTTGGGGTCGCGGCCGTACGACATATGCAGCAGCCGTTCCGCGACGGTGTTGCCATCGATGCATTTGCGCGCCGGGCTGACCTGGGCTTCGGCCAGGTCGTCCATGGCCGTGCAGTAGTCCGTGCCGTCGTCTTCCTCCCAGTTCTTCATGAACAGGCCTTCCACTTGATAGCCTTGCTCGAGTAGCAACAAGGCAGAGACGGAAGAGTCGACGCCGCCGGACATGCCGACGATTACGCGCTGTGTTGAGGTGTCACGGACTGGCTCGGGCATAAGTATTCAGGCGCGGCTATAAGGCAATAAAGGTGGCGATTCTATCAGGCTCGGCAAGGCTGCGCTGATCAGCGCGGCGAGCGGATCACGGACAGTGGAGAGTGTTCGCCAGTCAGGTAGTCGTCAATGCACTGCATGACCAACTCGCTGCGCCAGCGCTGCGGGTCGGCGAGCAGTTCGTCGCGGGTCATCCACAGGGCGCGGACGATATCGCTGTCCAGCGCGCGGTCGGCATGCTGCTTGACCGGGCGGGCGGCAAAGCAGATGCGCTGGTAGGTGACGCCATTGCTTGGGGCGGTGTAGAGATAAATGCCGACCACGCCAGTCAGCTCGACATCCCAGGCTGTTTCTTCGAGGGTTTCCCGTAGCGCCGCTTCCAGCAGGGTTTCGTTGGCCTCGAGGTGGCCGGCGGGCTGATTGAAGACGTGTTTG
>OFRI01000448.1_pt1 | contig 10990 bp, 9 predicted proteins | sample 1543031 | NCBI WGS metagenome assembly OFRI01 (sample SAMN07774226, study PRJEB24372) | wastewater metagenome
CAGAGCGGCAGACCCAGCACTGTGAAATAGTCGCCGTCCACCGCCTCGAACAGCTGCGAGCCCAGCCCCTCGAGCCGATAGGAGCCGACGCAGGACAGCAGGGCCTCGCCCTCGGCCGCCAGATAGGCGTCGAGGAAGGCGTCCGAGAAATCGCGCATCCGCATCTGAACCGTATCGACGCCGGACCAGACGATCTGGCCCTTGGTCGCCAATGCTGCGCCGGAATGCAGCTGGTGCGACTTGCCACGCATCGTTTTCAGCCGCTCGCGCGCCGCCTCCAGAGACCTGGCCTTGGAGACCAAGCCGCCGTCAAAGGCCAGGGTCTGATCCGAGCCCAGCACCCAGGCGGTTTCGTCGTCGCGTGAGACGGCCAAGGCCTTGGCTTCCGCGAGACGAACGGCGAGGGCGGCGGCGTCCAGGTCGGTCGAGACGGCCTTGATGGCGTCCTCGTCCACAGCGGCGACGCGCACCTCAAAGGCGACGCCGGCGTTTTCCAGCATGGCACGGCGGGCCGAGCTCTTGGATGCCAGGATGAGAGCTTCGGATTTCACCACGTCGTCCCGATCTTGTGGTTGCGATGTTCGCTCAGCAGATTGGTGATCGCCGCCGCCGTCTCCTCCACCGAGCGGCGGGTCACGTCGATGGTGGGCCAGCCGCGCCGCTCGAAGGCCCGGCGCGCCTTGATCGTCTCGTCGCGCACGGCGTCCTGATCGGTGTAGTTCGACGACTGGCTGGCGTTCAGATTGTCGATACGGTTGCGCCGGATCTGAACCAGTCGATCAGGCGACACGGTCAGGCCGATCACCAAGGGGTTCTTCAGCTTGGTCAGCCGCTCGCCATCCTCCTGACCCGGCACCAGAGGCACATTGGCCGCCCGGATGCCTCGGTGGGCCAGATAGATGCAGGTCGGGGTCTTGGATGTCCGGCTGACCCCGCACAGAACGACGTCTGCGCCCTCCAGCTGATCCAGCGACCCCTGGCCGTCGTCGTAGGCCATGGCGAAGTCCAGCGCCGCGATCCGGTTGAAATAGTCATGGTCCAGCGCGTGCTGGGCGCCGACGCGGGTGGACAGGGCCGCGCCGAGATAGCGCGACATGGCCCCGACCAGCGGATCCAGCGCGCCGATCTGGGGCATGTCCAGGCGACGGCAGCCCTCTTCCAGCTGTTCGCGCAGATCGCGGTCGACCAGGGTGTGGAGAACGACGCCCGGCGCGGACTCCACCTCCTGCAGCACCCGTTCCATCTGCTTTGCCGATCGCACCAGGGAATAGATGTGCTCGATCGGAATGACGCCGTCGAAGCGTGCGGTCACCGCCTTGGCCATGGCGTTCAAGGTCTCGCCGGTGGAGTCTGACACCAGGTGAACGTGGAAATAGGTGGCCAGACGGGCCGGTCCCGAGGGTCTCGCAGGGCTCATGAGACTGTCTGTCTCCCTGTTGAAAGTTGGGGGACGGCGTTGGACCGTCGGGGCGCCGTTTTTCTTAGCCGCTGATCGATCCGCCCGCGAGCGGGGATGATGGTGGATCGCATTGGGCGTCCGCCGCCGGATCATCCCAAGGCGGAAAACCGAATTTCCAACCGCTGTGGAAAATCCTAATGAAAGGTTAACGGTGCTTAACCGCGTTCACAGCCGCAAGCCCCCGCAAACCCTTGCCCGTTAATGTTTCGTTAGGGATTGTCCACCGGCGGGATCAGTCGTTTCGACATCCCCGTTAACGATACGCCAGGCGTGGATATCCGCTTTTGTTCCGCCGCCGCCGATCGAGTCATCCCCGCCATTCCACCGCCCTACCTGCCACTTCGAATCTTTTAATTCTTAATCTGATTAGGGATTGAGAGCGGGGGGCTGTGACCTTAATCCTCCGGCATGACCGATCAGACCCAGACTGCCGATCCGACACCCTTGGTGCTCCGGGCTCTCCGCGGGGAGACGTTGGAGCGTCCGCCGGTGTGGTTCATGCGCCAGGCCGGTCGGTATCTGCCGGAATACCGCAAGCTGAGGGCCGAGGCGCCCGACTTCATCGCCTTCTGTCTGAACCCCGAAATGGCCGCCGAGGCGACGCTTCAGCCTATGCGCCGGTTCGGCTTCGATGCGGCGATCGTCTTCGCCGACATTTTGCTGATCCCGCGAGCCCTGGGCCAGGACGTCTGGTTCGAGACGGGGGAGGGGCCGCGTCTGGGCGAAATGCCGATTCCGGGTCGGATGGCCGAACTGGCTCCGGCGGCGGGCGAGCATCTGTCGGCGGTGGGCGAGACCCTGTCGATCGTGCGCGCCGCCCTGGAGCCGGAACGCGCCCTGATCGGGTTCGCCGGCGCGCCCTGGACCGTGGCGACCTATATGCTGGACGGCCAGGCGCGCACCATCGGCAAGGGTGAACGCGCCCAGGCCCGCACCTACGCCTATGCCGATCCCGAGCGCGTCGATGAGACGCTGGAGGTTCTGGTCGAGGCCACAGCCCGATATCTGAAGATGCAGGCTGACGCCGGCGCCCAGGTTCTGAAGATCTTCGAGAGCTGGGCCGAGGGTCTGCCGGATGATCTGTTCGAAAGATTGGTCCTGAAGCCCCACCAGGCGCTGGTGAAGCGCACGCGGGAGCTGGGGGTCACTGTACCCCTGATCGGCTTCCCACGGGGCTCTGCGGCGCTCGCAGAGCAGTATGCCGAGGCGGTCGAGGTCGACGCCGTCGCCCTGGACACCGCCTGCCCGCTCGAGGTCGGCAAACGGGTGCAGCAGATCAAGCCGATCCAGGGGGCGCTCGACCCGCTGTTGCTTCGCGCCGGCGGGGATCTGCTGGACCGACGCGTCGATCAGCTGATGGAGGCCTGGGGGCAGGGACCCTGGCTGTTCAACCTCGGCCACGGCATCCTGCCGGATGTGCCGATCGACCATGTCGAACAGGTTCTGAGACGGATCGGCGCCCAATGAGCGATGCGAACCCCGGCCGCCGCATTGCGGTGGTGCTGTTCAATCTGGGCGGGCCGGACGATCAGGCTTCGGTCAAGCCGTTCCTGTTCAACCTGTTCAACGATCCGGCCATCATCGGCCTTCCGGGGATCTTCCGCACGCCTCTGGCCAAACTGATCTCCAGCCGGCGCGAAACCAGCGCCCAGGCCAACTACGCCCTGATGGGCGGGGGATCGCCGCTGCTGCCCGAAACCCGTCGTCAGGCCAAGGCTTTGCAGGCGGTGCTTGGCGCGCGGCTCGATGGCGATGAGGTCAAGGTCTTCATCGCCATGCGCTACTGGCATCCGTTGACCGAAGAGACGGCGGCCGAGGTCGCCGCCTTCGGACCCGACGAAGTCGTCCTGCTGCCGCTCTATCCGCAGTTTTCGACCACGACGACGGAATCCTCGCTGAAGGCTTGGAACGCCGCCTATGCCGGCCCGGGCGTCAGCCGCGCCGTCTGCTGCTATCCGGCCGCGACAGGCTGGGTTGAGGCCCAGGCCCAGGCGATCGGCGAGAAGCTGGACGAGGCGGTGGGCCAGCCGGTGCGGGTGCTGTTCTCCGCCCATGGCATCCCCGAGAAGCTGGTGACCGGCAAGGGCGATCCCTATCAGGAGCAGATCGAGACGACGGTCGCCGCCGTGGTCGCCGCCATCGAGGCCCAGCGCGGGCCGATCGACCACGCCATCTGCTACCAAAGCCGGGTCGGGCCGATGAAATGGCTGGGCCCGTCCACGCCTGAAGCCATTGAAACCGCCGCCAAAGACGGCGTCGGGGTCGTCGTCACGCCCATCGCCTTCGTCTCGGAGCATATCGAGACCCTGGTCGAGCTGGATATTGAATACGGCGAACTGGCCCACGAAAAAGGGGCCAGTCCCTATTTGCGGGCGCCGGCGGTCGGGATCGAGCCGCTGTTCATCGACGCCTTGGCCGACGCGGCTGTGGGTGCACTGTCCCATAGGGGCGTCGCGCCGTTCGGTCAGGGGTGCAAGGCGGACTGGAAGGCCTGCCCGCATCGCAAGGCAAGGCAGGCGGCATGAACACCTACGATCTCGCACGCGGGCTGCACATTCTGGCGGTGATCGCCTGGATGGCGGGCCTTCTGTTCCTGCCTCGGCTCTACGCCTATGACGCCGAGCAGAACGCCAAGCCCGAACCGCTGAAAAGCGAAATGCAGACCCTCTTGCGCCTTTGGCAGACGCGGCTGCTGCGCATCATCCTGAACCCGGCGATGATCCTGGCCTGGGTTTTTGGTCTGTGGTTGATCCACATCGACGTCTCGGCGCGCGGAGCGGTCTTCCTGGGCGAGCCGTGGATGATCGCCAAGCTGGCGGGTGTCTTCCTGCTCAGCGGCTGGCACGGCTTCCTGGCGGCCCAAAGGAAGAAGATCGCGGCCGGCACGTCGAAATATTCCGGCAAGTTCTGGCGTATGACGAACGAAGTGCCCTTCGTTCTGGCCATCGTCATGGTGCTGTCGGTGACGACGGAGTGGACGTTCCGGTAAGCGGCTCCGCTTGACCTCGTCCGCCGCCTGTGGTTCCGCTGGCGGCGAACCGTTCGGCGTCCCGCGTCGGCGGTCCCTCTCTTTCGTGACGCCTGCAGGCCTTGGAGCCAGCGGGAGCCCGTCGCACCTCCCTTCGGCCTTCCGGCCAGACATTTTCAGAGACCCGCGCCGCAGCCGTCTGGCCGTGTGCGCCCGCGAGCCTGCATCATGACCGACGTCCGCGACACCAATCCCGAGACCCCCGAGAACGAAGGCGTGGAGGTTGAAGCCCCCACCCATCACGGCGCGGCGCATGAAGCCGGCGAGGCGGCGGGCGCCGATTCCGGCGTGGATACGACAGCGGACGATGAAGAGGACGGCGAGCCCGTCGTCGCCAACGGCCGCATCACGCTCGCCGAGCTGAACGAGAAGACGCCGGCTGACCTGGTCGCCTTCGCCGAACAGCTGGAGGTCGAGAACGCCTCCAACTTGCGCAAACAGGATTTGCTGTTCGCCATCCTGAAGGCCCTCGCCGACGAAGAAGTCGAGATCATCGCCGACGGCGTGCTGGAAATCCTGCCGGACGGCTTCGGCTTCCTGCGCAGCTCGGACGCCAACTATCTGCCGGGGCCGGACGACGTCTATGTCTCGCCGTCGCAGATCCGCCGCTTCGGCCTGCGTTCGGGCGACACCGTCCATGGGGCCGTGCGGGCGCCGCGCGAAGGCGAACGCTATTTCGCCCTGCTCAAGGTCGACACGATCAATCTGGAAGACCCCGAAGCGGTCAAGACCAAGGTCCTGTTCGACAACCTGACGCCGCTCTATCCCGAAGAGCGGTTGCACATGGAAATCCAGGATCCGACGCTGAAGGATCGTTCCGGTCGGGTCATCGACATCGTCGCCCCGCTGGGCAAGGGCCAGCGGTGCCTGATCGTGGCGCCGCCGCGCGTGGGTAAGACGGTGATGTTGCAAAACATCGCCAAGTCGATCGAGCGGAACCACCCGGAAGTCTTCCTGATCGTCCTGCTCATCGACGAACGCCCCGAAGAAGTGACGGACATGCAGCGCACGGTGAAGGGCGAGGTCGTCGCCTCCACCTTTGACGAGCCCGCGACCCGACACGTCGCCGTCGCCGAAATGGTGATCGAAAAGGCCAAGCGTCTGGTCGAGCACAAGAAGGACGTGGTGATCCTGCTGGACTCCATCACGCGTCTGGGCCGCGCCTACAACGCCACCGTTCCCTCGTCAGGCAAGGTCCTGACGGGCGGTGTGGACGCCAACGCCCTGCAACGGCCCAAGCGCTTCTTCGGCGCTGCGCGCAATGTGGAGCAGGGCGGTTCGCTGACCATCATCGCCACGGCCCTGATCGACACGGGCAGCCGGATGGACGAGGTGATCTTCGAAGAGTTCAAGGGCACCGGCAACTCGGAAATCGTGCTGGACCGCAAGGTCGCCGACAAGCGCATCTTCCCCGCCATCGACGTGCTGAAGTCCGGCACCCGCAAGGAAGACCTGATCACGCCGAAGGATCAGCTGGCCAAGACCTATGTCCTGCGCCGCATCCTCAACCCGATGGGCCCGCAGGACGCGATCGAGTTCCTGCTCGACAAACTGCGTCAGTCGAAGAACAACTCTGACTTCTTCCAGTCGATGAACACCTGATCCGTCGTCGGACGTTTCACGTGAAACAGGAGACCGTGCGATGAAGGTCAATGTGGAAGTCGATTGCACACCGGCGGAGGCGCGCGCATTCCTGGGTCTGCCGGACGTCACGCCGCTGAACGAGGCCATGGTCGCGGAGATGCAGAAGCGGATGGAGGCCAATGTCGCCGCCATGCAGCCCGAGGAGCTTATGAAGACCTGGACTAGCTTCGGCCTGCAGGCCCAGGACCAGTTCCGACGCCTGATGGAAGCGGCGGTAAAGTGAGCATCCGCCTTCTCCGGAGCCATTCGGTCTGAGTTGATGATCGACACCATCTTCGCCTTGGCGACGCCGCCCGGCCGAGGCGCCATTGCGGTTCTCCGCCTCTCGGGCCCCGGCGTCGAGGCCGCGTTGACGGCGCTGGGCGCAACCCGTTTGAAGCCACGCATGGCTTCGGTGCGTGACCTCAGCCATGCCGGCGATCACATCGATCAGGCGCTGGTGCTGCGTTTTGTGGCACCCAACAGCTACACGGGTGAGGACGCCGCCGAACTGCATCTGCATGGCGGTCGTGCGGTCGTCGACGCCGCCAGCCGCGCCTTGATCGCCCTGGGCCTGCGCCCGGCGGATCCTGGCGAGTTCACGCGCCGCGCGTTTCAGAACGGCCGCATGGATCTGGCGCAAGCCGAGGCGGTCGCCGATCTGATCGATGCGGAAACCAGCGCCCAGGCCAAACAGGCCTTGGGGCAGTTGGACGGAAAGCTCAGCGAGACTTATGCCGGTTTCCGCCGCGACCTTCTTCACGCCTTGGCCTTGGTCGAGGCCGAGATCGATTTCCCCGATGAAGAGGTGCCGGACAATCTGGCCCGTACGGCGGGGCCGGTGCTGGACCGACTTGGCGCCGACCTGAGACGCGCGATCGATACGGGGCGGCGTGGCGAACGGGTAAGGGACGGTTATCGCATCGTCCTGATTGGAGAGACGAACGCCGGCAAGTCGTCGCTGTTCAATACGCTGGTTGCGCGTGAGGCGGCCATCGTGACGCCGATCGCCGGCACTACGCGCGATGTGCTGGATGCGGATCTGGTGATCGGCGGCTATGCCGTGACATTGTCGGATACGGCCGGCTTGAGAGACAGCGATGACCTGGTCGAGGCCGAGGGCGTGCGCCGCGCCCGGCTTCGCGCCGAACACGCAGACCTCCGACTTTGGGTTCGCGCACCTGGCGATCCGGACGGTGTAGCTGCGGCCTACGTCGAGGATGGCGATCTGATCGTTGCAACCAAGTCCGATCTTGGCGCCCGTTCAGGAGGGCAAGATAGTCTTGAGACGTTAGCGGTCAGCACCGCGACCAGCGAAGGCCTGATTGAGCTTCGGGAATGGATTGCCTCCCGTCTTGCGAGAGATCTTTCCGGCGCCGACTTTCCTGCCGTGACGCAAGAGCGCCACCGGCAGCGTTTGCTTGAGGCGTTGCAAAGCGTCGATGCGGCGCGCGCGGCGCTCGATGTGGCGCCGGAAATGGCTGGCGACGATCTGAGACGGGCTGCCGACGCTCTGGCGCGCGTGACAGGTGCGATCGGTGTTGAGGACATTCTGGGCGAAGTCTTTTCGACCTTCTGCATTGGAAAGTAGATCTAGCCATACCGGTGTTTCACGTGAAACGGGGGGCCATCATAGTCTGACGGGTTCGGCCTGCCTCTGGCGATCACACCCGTTTTGCCCTATGTGGCGGCCATGATTTCTCCCCCTGATCTCCTCTTCGACGTGGTCGTCATCGGCGGCGGCCACGCTGGCTGCGAAGCGGCGGCGACCTCGGCACGGGCCGGCGCCCGCACGGTTCTGCTGACCCAGAAGCTGGAGACGATCGGCGAGATGTCGTGCAATCCGGCCATCGGAGGGCTGGGGAAGGGTCATCTGGTTCGCGAGATCGACGCCATGGACGGCGTCATGGGACGGTTGGCCGATGTGTCCGGCATCCAATTCCGCCTGCTGAACCGATCCAAGGGCGCCGCCGTTCGGGGTCCGCGCAGTCAGATCGACCGCCGCCTCTACCGCGAGGCCATGCAGGCCGAACTGAAGGGCACGCCCAACCTGACGCTGATGGCGGGGACGGCGGAGCGGCTTATCTTTGAAGGCGACCGTGTGGTCGGCGTCGTGACCGGCGCGGGAGAGACGGTTCGCGCCGGGGCGGTCGTCCTGACGACCGGCACCTTCCTGAACGGCGTCATTCATCGCGGCGACGAACGTATACCGGCGGGGCGACATGGCGAGGAACCCTCGACGGGTCTGGCCGCCGATCTTCACGCCGCCGGCCTGATGATGGGACGTTTGAAGACGGGCACGCCGGCACGCCTGGACGGGCGAACAATCGCCTGGGACCGTCTGGAAATGCAGGAGGCCGACGAGGCGCCGTCAGCCTTTTCCTTCCTGACCGACCGGATCGACGTGCCCCAGATCGCCTGCGGCGTGACGCACACGACCGAGGAAACCCATCGGATCATCGCTGAGAACCTTGGCGAGAGTGCCGTCTATGGCGGCAAGCTGTCGGGCCGGGGGCCGCGGTATTGTCCGTCGATCGAAGACAAGGTCGTTCGGTTCGCCGACAAGACCAGCCATCAGATCTTCCTGGAACCGGAAGGTTTGGACGATCCAACGGTTTATCCCAATGGGATTTCGACCTCGGTATCGGAGCCGACACAACTCGCCTTCTTGCGTACCATTCCCGGCCTGGAAGCGGTTGAGGTTTTCCGATACGGCTACGCCATCGAATACGACTACGTCGATCCGCGCGAGCTGACAGCAGCGCTGGAGGTCAAGAAGCGTCCCGGGCTGTATCTGGCCGGACAGATCAACGGCACGACTGGCTATGAGGAAGCGGCGGCTCAGGGTCTGATGGCGGGGCTGAACGCCGCGCGGTCAGCGGCCGGGCAGGAGCCGGTGATCCTGGGGCGTGATCAGGCCTATATCGGCGTCATGATCGACGATCTGGTGACACGCGGTGTCACCGAACCGTACCGGATGTTCACCAGCCGGGCGGAATATCGGCTGACGCTGCGAGCCGACAATGCCGACCTTCGGCTCACACCCCTTGCAATCGAGCTGGGTATCGTTGGTGACGAGCGGCGCATTCGTTTTGAAGGCAAGGCCTCGGCGCTTGCGGCAGCGAGTGCTGTTTCACGTGAAACACTGTTCACCCCCAACCAAGCCAGCGCACTCGGCATATCTGTAAATGCTGATGGTCGTCGACGGTCGATGCGCGAACTGTTGGCCTTCCCCGATGTGACTTTGGATCAATTCCTCTCGGCAGTGCCCCTCATCGCCGATTGGACCACTGAAGTCCGCGAGCAGGTCCAGATCGACGCGGCCTATGCCAACTATTTGGATCGCCAATCGCAGGATGCGGACGCTCTGAAGGTGGAGGAGGGGCTGATGCTTCCGACCGATCTCGACTACGGCGCCGTCGGCGGCCTGTCGAACGAGGTGAAGGAGAAGTTGGCTCGCGTGCAACCTCGGACCCTGGGCCAGGCTGGCCGGATCGAGGGCATGACGCCCGGCGCTTTGACGGCGCTGCTGGCCTATGTGAAGCGCGCGCCCAAGGCATCGGTCGCGGCCTGATGTTGGAGGCTGAACAAGAGGCGTTCCGTGCACGCGCCAATGCGTCAGCGGAACAGATCGCCGACCTTGAAGCCTTTCGACTGCGATTGGTCGAGGCCAATGCGGTGATGAATCTAGTCGGCCCGGACAGTTTGTCAGACTTCTGGAACCGCCATGTCTGGGACAGTGCGCAACTGCTTGATCTGGCGCCGGACGCGAAGACCTGGGCGGATCTGGGGGCAGGGGCCGGCTTTCCCGGACTGGTCCTTTCCATCATGCTGAAGGGGCGGGAAGGGGCGCATGTCTGGCTGATCGACAGCCTGGCAAAGCGCTGCCGGTTTCTTCAGGAGGTGGTGGATGCGCTGTCCTTGCCAGCGACGGTCATCGTCGGCCGGGCAGAGGCGCAGTCCGTGACGTGTGACATCGTCACCGCCCGCGCCGTGGCCCCGATGGACAAACTGCTGGGTTATGCACAGCCCTACTTCCAAAGGGGTGCACAAGGTCTGTTCCTGAAGGGGGAACGTGCCGAATCCGAGTTGATCGAAGCGCGCAAATCCTGGCATTTCGAGGCTGAACTGGCCCCGTCGCAAAGCGACGTGCGCGGCCGCATCGTGACAATCCGGAGCCTCCGCCGTGCCCGCTCAACGCGCTAGAAAGCCCGCCCGCGTCCTCGCTGTTTCCAACCAGAAGGGCGGGGTCGGCAAGACGACGACGGCGATCAACCTCGGCACCGCTTTGGCCGCCATCGGCGAGCGTGTGCTGATCGTGGATATGGACCCGCAGGGCAATGCCTCGACGGGCTTGGGTGTTCCACGTGAAACACGGCGCGTCACGATCTATGATGTCGTCGTGGATCAGCGCTCCATCGCCGATGCCTCGGTGCAGACGACGGTGCCGGGTTTGTGGATCGTCCCGGCCGACGCCGATATGTCGGGCGTTGAGATCGAGCTTAGCCAGGCGGATCGCCGATCCTACCGGCTGCGCGACGCCCTGCGCGCCCACGACGATGGCCCTACCGCGTATGACTATGTGCTGATCGACTGCCCGCCGTCGCTGAACCTGCTGACGCTGAATGCGATGGCGGCGGCGGATGCGGTGCTGGTGCCGCTGCAGTGCGAGTTCTTCGCCTTGGAAGGCCTGAGCCAACTGATGCGCACCATCGACATGGTCAAGCACAGCCTCAACCCGTCTCTGGAAATCCAGGGCCTGGTCCTGACGATGTTCGATCGCCGTAGCGCCCTGTCAGGTCAGGTGGCGAACGACGTCCGCGCCCACTTCGGCGACAAGGTCTATGAGAGCGTGATCCCGCGTAATGTCCGCGTCGCCG
>OFRI01000455.1_pt1 | contig 10880 bp, 10 predicted proteins | sample 1543031 | NCBI WGS metagenome assembly OFRI01 (sample SAMN07774226, study PRJEB24372) | wastewater metagenome
AGGGCCGCCGCCTCGGCCTCGGCCGAGACCTGTTCCAGAGTTTGGGCGCTGCGTTCGCTGGGATCGAACAGGTCCAGATCGATGAACGGGCCGCGCGCCAGCCGATCCTCGGGCGCGAAACCGGCGTGGGGGTCTTCCGGCGCCAGCCGCGCCATGGCCACGGCCCGCTCGACCAGCCGCGCCTGGGTCGCGGGCGAAAGGTCCGAGGCCGAAACGGACGCCTGCCTTCGGCCCACGAAAACGCGCAGGCCCAGATCACGCGATTCCTCACGTTCGACGTCTTCCAGCTTGCCGTTGCGCACCCCGACCGACAGGGATCGGCGATCGGCGCTGACCGCCTCTGCGGCGTCGGCGCCGGCCTTCAGCGCGGCCTTGACGATGTCTTTGAGAAGATCGGTGGAAACGGGCGCAGCCAGGGTTTCAGTCATGCCCCGATATGGCGGACGCCCCGCTGCACCGCAACCGCGTCAGACGACGGCGAAGGCGATCAGGCCCACAGCCGCCGTCAGCAGCGCCACCCAGGTCAGCAGCATGCCGACGACGCGGCCCAGCGACGGCCCGGTCTGCAGCAAAAGACCCAGGGCATGGGCGACCCGGCCGACGAACAGCGTCGCGCCGACCCCGTGGATCATCCAGGCCGGCGCGCCGACGGCGGCCAGCAGCAGCATCGCGATCATGCCCGGCGTCGCATATTCCACCAGATTTCCGAAGGCGCGGCTGGCGGCCATCAGATCCGCGTTTCCGCCGTCGCCGAACGACACCATATGTTTGCGCCGCCCGCTGACCACGATGCCCGACAGGACCAGCATCAGCAGGATCAGCAGGCCGCTCCACAGGGCGGCGGCCTGAACGGCGTACATCAGCGGCGTGGTCATCGATCAGTCCTCGCGCCCGACGGGGTAGAGCAGATAGTGGTCGTCATAGAAGGGCGTGCGTTCATAGAACCAGGCCAGACGCGCCTGCGGATCGGCGGCGAACGCGGCGTCGGCGGCCACCTTGGCTTCGAACTCGGCCTTCAACGCCGGGTCCGCCGCCATCATCTTGTCCGCCAGCGGCGCGATGGCGTAGGCCTCGATATATTCGACGCGGCTCATCACCTCGGGGAACATACCCCAGGCGAAGAAGCTCTCGCTGGATTGCGGCTCCAGCAGCAGCACGACGATGTCGCCCAGCGGCTGATCCGTCGGCACCCGCACCGAGCCGGTCGGATACGTCCAGTCGCGCTTCTCGACCTCCACCGTCTTCACCGAAGCCTGCACGTGACCTTCGTTGGCGCGGGTGGCCAGCTTGGGCTCGACCAGGCGCAGCATCGAAAGGTTTACGATGCGCGCAGCCTCGACCGTTTCCATTTCGATCCCGTGCGTTTTCAGCCGCTCGATGATGTCGGTGCGATAGCCCGGCACCCAGTAGGCCGTCGGCCGCTTCAGGCTCAGCGTCGGCTTGGAGCCATAGAAGGGCATTTGCCACAGGTCGGGATCAGGTTGGCCCAGCCAGCGGATTTCCTTCCGACCCGAGGCGGGACTGTCATACATTTCGTACAGCATGCCCTTGAAGGGCCGGGTGGACGACGGCGTCTCGTCGGCCTCGAAGTTGGCGGGGATCTGCGAAGGACGCAGGGCCTTGTCCTGATCCGTCGCGGCGCGAAGACCGGCGCCCTGATCGGCCAGCAGCCGCATCGCCTCCTCGATGAAGACATAGGTGCCCAGCACCCGCTGCTCATGCGGTTTCAGGCTGTGGTTCTCGATCAGGATCGTCGGCACATGGGCGGCTGCGCCCCAGCCGTTGGAAAACCGCTCGCCCAGGCCGCCGTCCGACAGGCCCTTCTTGGGTTCGTCGTCGTCGATGCCGAACACCAGTTCGCCGGGGATATGGCCTTCGCGTTCCAGCGCGGCGTTCATCGCCGGCTTGAACACCGAATCCAGCCAAGCCGAGCCGTTCGGCGAACGGCTGAAGGTCCCGTCCTCGCCGTTGAAGCCGTAGGTGACATCGTACTGGTAATCCATGCCGTCGGTGACGTGGACGTCCACATACAGGTCCGGCCGGTATTTCAGGATCAGGCCGCGCACGGCCCGCATCTCGGGCTGGTCCAGCTTCAGATAGTCACGGTTCAGGTTCTGGTTGGTCGCCGTATTGCGCCAGCCCTGGATGCGGGGGCCGCGCTGGTTGGGCCGGGAATAGGGGCCGGAACGCTCATGGCCGTCCACGCTCAGGATCGGGATCAGGATCAGGTTGACCCGGTCCAGCAGGGCATCCTTTCCATAGAAGGCGATGTCGCGCAGCAGCATCATGCCCGCGTCCTTGCCGTCGATCTCGCCGGGGTGGATGCCGGCCTGGATCATCAGCACCGGCTTGGCCGGATCGAACGTCGCCTCGTCCTTGGACGCGATCATCGCATAGATGGGCCGCCCCTCGGGTGAGACGCCGAACTGTTCGATGCGGATCAGGTCGCTGGCGGCGTCCAGACGGTCGAACCAGGCGCGGGTGTCGACATAGTTCGGCGAAAAATCATGCGCCGGATCGGCCTCGAACGCCGTGACCCACGGATCAGACGCATCGCGCAGCAGCGCCTTGGACGCACCGTCCCAGGCGGGGGCGGGCGGCAGGAAGGCCTGATCCCAAGGTGCGGTGTTGGGAAGCGTTTGGGACATGGCGGGGCTCACGCTACAGGCAAGGGCGGCGACCAGCGCCGAAACCAGAAGAGGGGACTGCATGGCCTTTCGTGAGCCGATTGCGTCGCCCTGACAAGGTTTCAACCGCCGCCGCCCAGGACGGGCGCCCAGCCGCCGGCCTTGAGCAACAGCGTCGCCGCGTTGCCCATCTGCCAGAGACTGTACAGCAGCACGACGACCAGGGCGCCGACCGCAACCCGGCGCGATGGCGCAAACGCCGCCGTCGCGGTGCCGATCACGAAGATGGAGACCCCGACCCACAACCGCACCGAGCCGGCGATCTTGGCGAAGCCGGGATTGAGCTGGGCCAGGATGATCACGATCACCGCCACGATCAGATTGGCCGCCAGGATGCAGCCGAACACCAGTCGTCGATGTGACCAGAAATGGTCGTCCAGATCGATCCGATCATCGCCGCCTTCGGCCGACACGCGCGGGAAGGTCACGCTGGCGGCGACATAGAAGGTCGCGGCGATGGCCAATGAAATCAGCAGCACGAAGGTGTTGAACGGCGCGCCCCGGAAGATGACCCAGGCCTGGTTCCAGAAGGTGGCGATGTCGATGGCCACGAACAGGGCGAGCGCCGGCGTCAGCCAGCCGAAGCGGATGCGCTCGCGCTCATGCAGCACGCGGGCGAAGCCGCCGACCAGTTCGGCCACTGACAGGCCCAGCAGCAGGCCGTAGAAGCTGAAGAAGAACTCGAACGCGCTCACATCGCCCCCCGGCGTGACCAAAAGCGAAGCTTATTTCCAGATCGGCGTTCCGTCACCCGGCAGGCCGAGACGATCCCACAGGTCGTTGACCCGTTCGACGACCGCCTCGTCCATGCGAATTTCCTCGCCCCATTCGCGCTTGGTCTCGGGCGGCCATTTGTCGGTGGCGTCCAGGCCGATCTTGGAGCCAAGCCCGCTCTCTGGGCTGGCGAAGTCCAGATAGTCGATGGGGGTGGACTCGATCACGGTGATGTCGCGCGCCGGGTCCATCTTGGTCGAGATGGCCCACATGACGTCCTTCCAGTCGCGGGCGTCGATGTCGTCGTCCACGACGATGACCCATTTGGTGTACATGAACTGGCGCAGATAGCTCCAGACGCCCAGCATCACCCGCTTGGCATGGCCCGGATAGGCCTTCTTCATCGACACCACCGCGATCCGGTAGCTGCAGCCCTCGGGCGGCAGCCAGAAGTCCGTGATCTCGGGAAACTGCTGGCGCAGCAGGGGAATGAACACCTCGTTCAGCGCCTCGCCCAGCACGCTCGGCTCGTCCGGCGGCCGGCCGGTGAAGGTGGTCAGATAGATGGGGTCGCGGCGCATGGTGATGGCGCTGACCTTGAAGACCGGGAACTTCTCGACCGAGTTGTAATAGCCGGTGTGGTCGCCGTACGGGCCCTCGTCCTCGAACTCGTCCAGCAGGACATGGCCCTCCAGCACGATTTCGGCCTGGGCCGGGACCATCAGCGGCACGGTCTTACAAGGCACAAGCTCGGCCTTGGCGCCCCGCATCAGGCCGGCGAACTGATATTCCGACAGGGTATCCGGCACCGGCGTCACTGCCGCCAGGATCGTGCCCGGATCGGCTCCCAGCACGACGGCGCAGGGCAGGGGCTCCTTCGGCCGAGCCTTCTTGTGCCGGGCATAGTGTTGCGCCCCGCCCCGGTGCGCCAGCCAGCGCATGATGGCCTTGTCCTTGCCCAGCACCTGCATCCGGTAGATGCCCAGGTTGAAGTCGTCCTCGCGGTCGTCGCTCGGCCCCTTGGTCACGACCAAGCCCCAGGTGATCAAGGGTGCCGGCTCGCCGGGCCAGCATGATTGGACGGGCAGGGCGGTCAGGTCGATCTGATCGCCCTTCAGCACCACCTCCTGCACCGGCGCCTTCTTCACCGTCTTTGGCCGCATCGACAGGACGGTCTGCATCAGCGGCAGCATCTCCATCGCGTCGCCCAGCCCGCGCGGCGGCGTCGGGTTTCTCAGGAAGGCTAAAAGCTCCCCGACCTCGCGCAACTCGCCCGCCGTCGTCCGGTCCTTGCCCTCCAGCGTCACCCCCATGGCGACCCGTTTCACCGTGCCGAACAGATTGGCCAGGCAGGGGATGGGGCTGATCGTGCCGTCCGGCATCACCGGTTTTTCGAACAGCACCGCCGGTCCGCCGTTCCTCAGCAGCCGGGTCTGGATCTCGGTCATCTCCAGCACGGTGGAGACGGGTTCGGACACCCGCACCAGCTCGCTCTGAGCTTCCAGCTGGTCGATGAAGTCACGCAGGGATTTGTAGGCCATGCCGCGACGCTTAGGCGGGAGTGGCCCCTCTGTCACGCGTCGCGCGACCGAACAGCCGATCCAGCCCGACGAGGCCGAGCCCGACGATCAGGAAAAACACCAGCAGCACGCCGAAGATCACCACGACCCGGACCAGTCCCAGCTGATCCACATTGACGAACCTATAGGGCCACCAGCGCGTCGCCAGTCCATGAACCAGGGTCCAGCCGCCGTAGACGAGCGGAAACGCCAGCCACTTCGCCGGATCGATCCAGCGCAGCCGCCCCTTGGGGCTGAACCACAGCCAGTCCAGCACGAAGGCGGCGGGCATGACGTAGTGCAGCACCAGATTGACCACCAAGGACCAGCCGGTCGGGTTCCAATAGGGATGCAGCAGGAAGTGGTACACCACCCCGACCACCACGATGTACATGGCGACGGCCGCCCTGACGCCTTCGCTGGCTGACCATCGGGCCAGCCGCGATCCTTCACCTAGCAGCGACCCGGTAAAGGCCAGGGCGACCAAGATGTTGGTTAGGATGGTGAAGAAGCTGAAGTAGTTGATCGTCCGTTCGAGCACGGTCCAGCCCTGGGCCGGCGCGATCATCAGCAGATATTGAAGCGCCAGCGCGGTCCAGCCCACGACGGCGAACGTCGCACGCCACAGCCTGGGCTGGTCCCGCTTGCGAAACACCGGCGCCTCCCTTGTCGGTCAGGCGGCAGTCTTGTCCCATTCGAACGCCGGGTCCAGCCAATCGCCCAGTCGTTCGCCGCGATCCAGCGCGTCCATCCGCTGCATCTCCTCGTCCGTCAGGGCGAAGTCGAAGATGTCGAAGTTCTCGCGCGCGCGGCTCTCCTTGGTCGTGCGCGGGATGGCGATGATCCCGTGCTGGATCAGCCAGCGCAGGGTGATCTGGCCATTGGTCTTGCCATGCGCCTTGGCCAGCTCGCTGATCGTGGCGTCGTCAGCGATTTTGCCCTGCGCCAGCGGCGACCAGGCGGTGATCGACGACCCCAACTCCGCCGCCGTCGCCACCAGCTGATCGACGCCCAGATAGGGGTGATGCTCGACCTGATCGGTCAGCAGCCGCGCCTTCGACAGGCTCTGCGCCTGGCGGAATTCCTTGGAGGGGAAGTTGGACAGGCCGATCGACTTGGTCAGGCCTTGGTCCTTGGCCTCGTTCAGGGCGCCCAGCGTCTCTTCGAACGTCGGCGTCGTCTTGGGCCAGTGCAGCAGCAGCAGGTCCGGCGTCGTGCCCAGGCTGTCGGCCGATTCCCTGGCCTGTTTCAGCAGGGCGTCGTGGGTGAAATGCTCGACCCAGATCTTGGTGGTCAGGAAGATGTCATCGCGCGCCACGCCGGAGTCCCGGATGCCTTCGCCGACCGCCTTCTCGTTCTTGTAAATCCAGGCGGTATCGATGTGGCGGTATCCGATCCGCAGCGCCTCAGCGACCATGCGCCGCGCATCGTCCGGCTCCAGCTGCCAGGTGCCGAAACCGAGCAGGGGGATTTCGATACCGTCGACGGTGATTGTGGGTTGGTCGCCATAGGCCATGGGGCGCTCCTTGGGCTGGGTCCGCTTGAGGGGCGTAGTTAGGCGCCCGACCCCGCTCCGATAAGGTCCGGATGCGCCTTGCACAGCTTTTTCGGCGCGATCCGCCGCCATCGCTTCTCAAGCGCGGCCCTCAGCCAGACGGGATCGACGCTGGCGATGCGGGCCAGGACAATGGGATGGTCGCGATAGTGGTCGGTGAAATGAAAGGTCGCCGGGTCCATTTCGATCAGCAGTTCGCGCTCATCCCGATTGTCCAGATGCACCACGATGCTGTCGTCCAGCGCCGGGCGCATCCAGGTGAAGAACTTGCCCGCCACCTTGAACGACGGCTCGCCATAGGACACGCCGTCCTCCACGCCGGGAAACGACAGCAGAAGCGCGCGGACCTCGTCGTGGGTCATCGGTCGCTCAACCTCAGTAGGCCGACTTCAATAAGCCAGCGCGATCCCGTCCTTGCGCATCTCGGTCGCCGCGCCATAGGTCCAGCGTCCGCCGGGGTTCATCTGTTTCATGACGTTCTGATAGCCGCCGAAGCCGCCGTCAGGTTCACCCAGCTTCCAGCCCATCGCGCGCAGCTGGGCCTTGGTCGCCTCGGGCACGCCGCTTTCCAGATGCAGCACGCCGGTTCCTTCCTGCGGCTGGCCGGTCGGTTCGGACGAGCCATAGTGCTGCCAGCGCGGGGCATCGCCCGCCGCCTGGGGCTCCAGCCCGTAATCGACCATGTTGATGATGATCTGGGCCTGGCCCTGGGCTGCATGGCGCCGCCCATGACGCCGAACGCCATCCACGGCTCGCCGTCCTTGACCGCAAAGCCGGGGATGATGGTCTGGAACGGGCGCTTGCCGGGCGCATAGATATTTGGATGGCCGTCGGTCAGGGCGAACAGCTCGCCACGGTCCTGGAACATGAAGCCCAGCGGTTCGGAGCCGTTGTCGGGCGCCAGGCCCGAACCCATGCCGCGATAGTTGGACTGAATCCAGCTGACCATCATCCCGTCGGCGTCTGCGACGCTGAAATAGGTGGTGTCGCCGTGGTGCGGGGCGTCGCCCGGCATGACGCGGTCCATGACCCGATCGGGCCGGATCAGCTTCGCGCGCTCGGCCGCATAGGCCTTGGAGTTCAGCCATTCGACCGGCGTCTTGGAGAATCGGTCGTCGGCGAACCAGCGCGCCCGGTCCTCGAACGCCAGCCGCTTGGCCTCGGCTTGGACGTGCAGCGAGGCGGCGGACTGGAAGCCCATGGATTTCAGGTCGAATTGTTCGCAGATGTTCAGGATCTGGTTGGTGCTCAGCCCCTGCGTGTTCGGACCCAGGCCGAAGACATCGACCCCGCGATAGTTGGTCCGGATCGGCTCAACCCATTCGGTGTGATGGGCCGCCAGGTCGGCGCGGGTCATCCAGCCGCCGATCCGCTTGAAATAGGCCTCGATCTGATCGGCGATGGGACCGTTGTAGAAGGCGTCGCGCCCACCCTCTGCGATCATCCGCAGGGTCTTGCCCAGATAGGGGTTGGCGAAGACCTCGCCCACCTTGGGCGTCGCCCCGCCGACGGCCCAGATGCGCTTTCGGTTCTCGTTTTCCTCGATCGGGATCTGGCCCCGATCAAACGCAGCCATGTTGCGTTCCAGATAGTAGGCGATGACCTGGGGCACGGGCACGCCCTGTTCGCACAGTTCAGCGACGGGCAGCAGCACCTCTTTCCACGGCAGTTTCCCATAGCGCTGGTGCGCGCTCCACCAAGCGTCCACCGTGCCCGGCACATTGACCGTCACCGCGCCATAGCGGGGCAGATAGCCGTCGATGGCCTTGGATCGCGCGATCTCCAGGCTGAGTCCCCGGGGACTGGCGCCCGAGCCGTTCAAACCGACGACCTTCTTCTGTTTCGGGTCCCACAACATGCAATAGGCGTCGCCGCCGATGCCGTTGGCGACCGGCTCCAGGAAGCCCAGGGCCGCATTGATGGCGATGGCCGCATCGATGGCCGATCCGCCGCGTCTCAAGGTGTCGATGCCGATCAGACTGGCCGCGGGATGCGCCGTCGCCGCCGCCCCGTTCGCGCCCCAAACGGTCGAGCGCCCCATGAACTTCGGTCCCGAGATCCGGTCGCCTATGCCGACGCCGGCGTAGGGGTCGGCCGGGCGAGCCGGCGCTGGGGCCGCCTCGGTCGGCTTGGCAGCGGGAGAAGCCTGCCGGGCCTGGGCTGCGGTCGCCGCCAGCGCGCCGGCGGGCAGGGCGGACAGGAAAGTGCGACGACGCATGGGCGGACTCCTCGAACAATCGATGCGGCATCAAGGGTGCAGTCGATCGATCCGGCAAGCCTTCCGGCAAAGAAAAAGGCCGCGTCCCTTTCGGAACGCGGCCCAAATCCTGGAAGGACGAAGGTCCTATTCGATGTCTTCGTTCAGCAGGCCGACCTTGAAGAAGCCGTTCTCCTGCATCTTGTTCATGACTTCCATGAACTGCGAATATTTCACTTCGGGCTGGGCGCGGACGAAGACGCGCTCTTCCTGGCAGGCGCCGCCGCCCAAGGCGGTGCAGACGTCAGTGGCCAGGTTGTCGATCGAGGTTTGCTTGTCCGACAGGAACAGCTGACCGTTTTCCTGGATGGTGATGTACACCGGCTCCTTCTCTTCGGTCGGATTGGTGGGCGGCTGTGCAGGCGGCAGGTCCAGACGGATCGACACGGTCGCCATAGGCGCGGCGACCATGAAGATGATCATGAGCACCAGCAGAATGTCGATGAACGGCGTGATGTTGATATCCGCCGTCTGTTCGATCGTGTGCTTGTCCCCGCCGGAACCACCGAGCTTGGCAGCCATGCATCGTCTCCGTTACTCGCCGGCTGCGTTCCGCGCCGACATTTCCCTATGGATCGCCCGAAGGCTTGATCGGTTCTTGGCGTCCCGATGCAGGCTTGTAAAGCGGTTCTAAACGATCTGCCGTTCCCGAACGTCAATTATACACGACAGAGGGACGTCAGTTGGGCGTTCAGGCCTTGGCCAGCTTCAAAAAACGGTCCGCCAGGGCAGGATCGTCCTTGAACGCGCCGGTGAAGCGGGTCGTGATGGTCGAAACGTGCCGATGATGCACGCCGCGCGTGGTCATGCACTGATGCTCGGCGTCCACCAGCACCGCCACGCCGCGCGGCTGCAGGTGCGATTCGATGGCGTCGATGATGTCGTTGGTCAGGGTTTCCTGGTTCTGAAGGCGCCGCGCATAGATCTCGACGACCCGCGCCAGCTTGGAGATGCCGACCACCTTCTCGCCAGGCAGATAGGCGACATAGGCCTTGCCCAGGAAGGGGGCCATGTGGTGCTCGCAGTGGCTCTCGACCTCGATGTCGCGCAGGATGACCATGTCGTCATAGCCGGTCACGTCCTCGAAGGTGCGGCTCAGCTCCTTGCCCGCATCGGCGTCATAGCCGTCGAACCATTCGCCATAGGCGTCGACCACCCGCTTGGGCGTGTCGATCAGGCCCGGACGGTTCGGATTGTCGCCGGCCCAGGCGATCAGGGTGCGCACGGCCTCCAGCGCCTGTTCGCGCGACGGACGTTTCACGGTTTCGTCGCTGACGAGGACGGGCTTGGCGGGGGTGACGCTCATGAACTCGATTTCCGGCCGGGGCGGGCGGGTCGCCCGGTTTACCTTCTACAATCCGTCGGGACTGTATATCAGGCCGCTATATGGGACAGACCGTCCGTCCCGCAAGAAAACCCGCTAAAGACTGATCCATGCCGCTGCACATCCACGACACCCTGCGCCGTGAAAAGCGCCTGTTCGAGCCCCGGAACAAGGATCGTGTGACCCTCTATGTCTGCGGCCCCACGGTCTATGACTACGCCCATATCGGCAATGCGCGCCCGCCGGTGGTGTTCGACGTCCTGGTGCGGCTGCTGCGCCGGACCTATGGCGCGGACCATGTGATCTACGCCCGCAACGTCACCGACGTGGACGACAAGATCAATCAGAAGGCCGCGCGCGAGGGCGTGCCGATCGGAGAAGTCACGGCCCGCTACGAAGCCGCCTACCTCGCCGACATGGGCCTGCTGAACGTCTCGCCGCCCGATATCGCGCCCCACGTCACTGACTACATCCCGGCCATCGTCGATCAGATCCAGGCCATCGTCGACGCCGGCTGCGCCTATGCGGCCGAGGATCACGTCCTGTTCGATGTCTCGTCCTACAAGGCCTACGGCGCCCTGTCGGGTCGGAACCTGGACGACATGATCGCCGGCGCCCGCGTCGAGGTCGCGCCCTATAAGAAGAACCCGCACGACTTCGTCCTGTGGAAGCCGTCCAAGGCGGACGAGCCGTCCTGGTCGTCGCCGTGGGGCAAGGGGCGTCCTGGCTGGCACATCGAATGCTCGGCCATGATCGAAAAGACCCTGGGCCTGCCCATCGACAT
>OFRI01000457.1_pt1 | contig 10869 bp, 7 predicted proteins | sample 1543031 | NCBI WGS metagenome assembly OFRI01 (sample SAMN07774226, study PRJEB24372) | wastewater metagenome
GAGCACGCCGTTGACGTGGGTGTTGTGCACCAGCGGGTAGAAGCGCGTTTCGCCATCACGGGCGCGCACGGCGATCAGCGAGACTTCGCCGCTGAACGGCACGAAGCCTTCGAGGATGCACGGCACGCTGCCCAGCTCGGCAAAGGCGCCCACCACGTCTTCGGGCTTGCGCAGCACCTTCTGGCCCTTGCCGTCGTAACCCAGGGTACGGGTCTTCATCACGGCCGGCAGACCAATGCTGGCCACCGCGGCATCGAGGTCGGCCTGGGACTGGATGTCAGCGAAATCCGGAGTCGGAATGCCGAGGTCCTTGAACAGCGACTTCTCGAACCAGCGATCACGGGCGATGCGCAAGGCTTCGGCGCTTGGGTACACCGGCACGAACTGCGAGAGGAAAGCCACGGTCTCGGCCGGCACGCTTTCGAACTCGAAGGTGACCAGATCCACTTCATCGGCCAGCTGGCGCAGATGGTCGAGATCGCCGTAATCGGCACGGATATGCTCGCCCAGGGCCTGCGCGCAGGCATCCGGCGCCGGGTCGAGGAAGGCAAAGTTCATCCCCAGCGGGGTCCCTGCCAACGCCAGCATGCGGCCCAGTTGGCCGCCACCGATTACACCGATTTTCATCTGCTTAGGCCTCGCGTGGATCTGAGTTGTCCAGCACCGCGTCAGTTTGCTCCTGGCGGAACTGCTTGAGCGCGACATGGAACTGCGGGTGTTGGTGCCCGAGGATGCTGGCGGCCAGCAGCGCAGCGTTAACCGCGCCAGCCTTGCCGATGGCCAGGGTCGCGACTGGAATACCGGCCGGCATCTGCACGATGGACAACAGCGAGTCGACGCCCGACAGCACGGCCGACTGCACCGGCACGCCGAGTACCGGCAGGTGGGTCTTGGCCGCACACATGCCTGGCAAGTGCGCCGCACCGCCAGCACCGGCGATGATCACCTGGATGCCACGCGCCTCGGCCTGTTCAGCGTACTGAAAGAGCAGGTCCGGAGTACGGTGGGCGGACACCACTTTGACTTCGTTGGGGATGCCGAGCTTGTCGAGCATCTCCACGGTGTGGCTGAGGGTGCTCCAATCAGATTTGGAACCCATGATCACGCCAACCAGTGCGCTCATCGTCTTGCCTCATCTCAGTGCGCCAACCGGCGCGACAAAAACTAACAAGCCACGCGGTGTGCGTGGCTTGTCATGTGCAGATCAAACCAGCCAACGGCCAGTTTTTAAGGCCGGGCAGTATACCGAAAAGCCGCGCCTGTCGCGCCCCCGCGATGACCGCTGGTCCAGAGGTCGCTGACGCCCGCGAAACGGCCCACCGAAGCATTCATGGTGAACACGACACGGCAGGCGTAGCCCGGATGCAATCCGGGAGCGAACCTGTAGAGAAGCGAACACCCCGGATTGCATCCGGGCTACAAAAGATCACTCCTGGGCTTAGAGGGATGCCGCCCAGTGGTTTACTTCGCCGCGTCGATAAACGGCAAGGTGCCATTAGGCAGCACGGTGGTGGGCAACTTGCCGTCCCAGCGCTCGGCCTTGGTCAGCTCGATCAGCATCGGGTTGCTGCTCAGGGCCAGGGTCTTGGCCTTGATCGCATCGGCTTCGGCGCTACCGCGCAGGCGCGTGGCTTCGGCATCGGCCTTGGCCTGGGCGACCTTGGAGTCCGCCTCGGCCTGGGCACGGGTGACCACGATCTGCGCTTCGACCTGCTCAGTGGCGAGCATCTGCTCGCGGGTTTTCACCTCGACCTCGGCCTTCATGCGCAGGGCAATGGAGCGCTCGTAGTCATCGGAAAAGTCGATGTTCTCCACCTGCACGCCATCGATCACCACCGGCCCGGTCACCGAATCGCGGATCGCCTTGGTCACGTCGGCCACAAACTTGCCGCGGTTCTGCACCGCGCTGACCGCGTTGTACTGGCCGAACACGTTCTCCACCTGGGTGGGCACCTGGCGGCTGATCAGGCGCGAAACCAGGCCATCGAGGTCCTGGTACTGCATGTACACCTTGCCGACTTCCGCCGGCACCACGTGCCAGGACACCGAGACATTCAGGGTCGCGGTCTGCTGATCCTTACTGTAGGCCTGCAGGCCCTGATAGGTGGTGGCATTGCTCTGCACCGAGATCCGCTTGACCGTCTCGATCAGCGGAATCTTGAACGACAGACCCGGCTCGACCACGCCCACCAGGGCGCCGTTGCGCAGCAGCACGCCGCGCTCGGTTTCGTTCACCGTGTACCAGGAGCCCATCAGCGCAATCAGCAACAACACCGCCAGCAGCCCGCCAACAATGGATTTGAGGTTCAGCATCGGATTCATTCGGTTCTCCCTGTGACGTATCCGGCGTGGCTCCAGCGCCACCCGCAGCCGTTAAACCACATCAACGGTGTTTTTGCACGTCGGCGCGGGTAGGGCCGCAGGGTCGGTAGTGCTGGCGCCGAAGCAAACAAATCTAATTTGACGATTGTTTTTATCGTTAATATGCGCTTTTTAATCAATTTATTGAGCCTATCATGGGCGCCACACCCACCCAGCCCCCACAAGGAGCCATCCCATGAAAAGCCAAGCCTTCGCCAGCCTGATCCTGGCCAGCCTGTCCTTTAACGCCTTTGCCCTGCCTGAAAGCCAACCCCAGCCGTTGCTGGGCGAACTGCGCAGCAGCCAGGCCGACGAGCAAAAACTCACCCCCACTCAACCGCTGGCCGAAGGCGGCGCCGACCGCCTGAACAATCATCGGATTGCCGAAGATGGTGCCGATCGTGTCGGCCGTAAGCGCATTGCCGAGGGCGGTGCCGAACGCGTCGGCAACCGCCGTATCGCCGAAGGTGGCGCCGAGCGCTTGCTTAACACGCGCCAGGCCTGAGCCCTTAATGAGTCGGCAGGACGCGCGGATCAGTCGTGCTGAGGCGAGAGCGTGAACGGCTCAGCACGATCGGCCATGGTCAGTTGCAGGTCCTCCAGTTCGGTGAACACACTGCTCATGACCTGTACCAGATGCGGGTCGAAGTGCCCGCCGGCATTTTCGAGGATGTACGCCTGGGCACGCTCGGCACTCCAGGCCTGCTTGTAAGAGCGTGGCGAGCGCAGGGCATCGTAAACGTCACAGAGTGCGACGATGCGCCCGGACAGCGGAATTTCTTCGCCTTTCAGACCATTCGGGTAGCCGCTGCCATCCCAGCGCTCGTGGTGGGAAACGGCAATTTCCGCAGCCAGATCGGTCAACGGCGAGCGCTGTTCATCGTGCAGGATGTCGTAGCCGATCTGCGCATGCAGGTTCATGTGCAAACGCTCCTCGCTATCCAGCCGACCCGGTTTGTTGAGGATGGCATCGGGAATGCCGATCTTGCCGACATCGTGCATCGGTGCCGCCAGGCGCAGTTGCTCGATCCATTTGGCATCCAGCCCCAGCGCACGGGCAATCAGCGCTGCCGACTCACCGATGCGCAGGATATGGTCGCCGGTCTCGTTATCCTTGTAACCGGCGGCGCGCGCCAGGCTGCGTATCACTGACTGGAAGCTGGCGCGCAACTGCGCGGTACGCTGCTGTACGCGCTGCTCCAGTTGGTCACGCTCCTGCTGCAGGGCCTGGCTGGCCAGACTCAGCTGCAGGTTGTTGCGCACCCGCAGGAGCAGATCCGGCAGGTCCAGAGGCTTGCAGATGTAGTCGTTGGCACCCAGCTCCAGGCCGCGACGGCGCTCGTCGAGGCCATTGAGCGCGGTGACGATGATCACCGGCGAGCGGCTGCGGTCGCGGTTTTCCAGCTGCTGCAGGATCTCAAAGCCGTTTGGCGCCGGCATGTCCAAGTCCAGCAACAACAGGTCCCAAGAGTTGGCCTGCAACCAGGCCAAGCCTTCGACGGAATCGCTAAAGGTCTTGATCTCACGCAGGCCAAAAGCCTTGAGGCTGGACTCAAGCAGGCGCAGGTTGGCACGCACATCGTCGATCACCACCACGGTGGCAAAGCGCAACACATCAGACAGCATCGTTAGTGACCTCGTGGAGCAGCGCACTCACCAGCCCGCGAAGCTCATCCAGATTGATCGGTTTGGCCAGCAGCCCCTGGCAATCGAGCATGGCCAACCGCGCCGCTTCGGCCGCAGCAGTCAGCACCACCACCGGCAGCTCGCGGGTTTTTGCATGGCGGCGCAACTCACGCAGCAAGGCTTCGCCATCCATGTCGGGCAAATGGAAATCCAGCAACAACAGATCCGGCGGTGTCGCCAGGATGCGCTCCAGGGCTACCCGGCCATTGCTGGCCACGTGCACCTCGGCGAGGTCGCTCAGGGCCTTGCGCACCAGAAACTGGCTCGCGGGATTGTCTTCCACATAAAACACCTGACGGCGTACACGCGGGCTGGTCGCGTGCATCTCGACAGCCTCATCGCCAGGGATGTCGGTCGGTGTGGCGGTCGGCAACAACGGCAGTTCGATCCAGAAGCTGCTGCCAATGCCTGGCTCGCTGTGCACGCCCATCTGCCCCTGCATCAGGCTGGCAAACTCACGGCACAGCGACAGGCCGATGCCGGTGCCCTGGATCGCGGTATTTTCCCGCCCAAGGCGCTGGAAGGGTTCAAACAGCTGGCTCTGCAGATCAGGGCTGATGCCCAGACCCGTGTCCTCGACCAGCAGGCGAATGTGCCCGGCAGCCACCTGGTAACTGAGGGTGATATGGCCATTTACGGTGTTGTACTTGATCGCATTGGACAGCAAATTGATAAGCACCTGGCGCAGCCGCCGCGGGTCTGCCGGCACCTGCAAAGACTGGTCGGGCAAGTCGAGGTTGAGGTGCAGGTCTTGGGCCAGCACCTCGACACGAACCATGTCGGCACACTCGTTCATCAACTGGGTGACATCCACCGGCTGCAGTTCGAGCTGCGGCTTCTCGGCCTGCACACTGGACCAATCGAGAATGTCGCCAACCAGTTGGTTGAGGTGGGTACTGGCGAGCATGATTTCATCGAGGTAATCGGCCTCGCTGCTGGCGCTTTCGACCGGGTGCTCCAGGCGCAGCAACTGGGCAAAGCCGTAGAGGGCATTCAGCGGCGTGCGCAACTCGTGGGTGATGCTGGAGATAAAGCGTGACTTGGCCTGACTGGCCGCCTGAGCCTCAAGGTGCGCCTGCCGCAGATCAGCCTCAGTCTGCTTGAGCGCGCCGATGTCCACATGGGTGCCGGCCAGCATAAGCGCCTGCCCGGTCTGCGGGTCGCGCTCCACCACCCGGCCGCGACTGAGCAACCAGTGGTAATGGCCAGCGGCATCGGCGAAGCGAAACTCAGCCTCATAGCGGTCGCTGCCCGAGTCGTCGAGCAACTGCCGCGAGGTGTTCATCCGCGCCACATCATCGGGGTGCACGCGCTGGATAAACGCGTCGTCGCTGATTTCACTGCCGGGTAGGCCGAAGCGCTCAGCGAAACGCCCGCGCAAGCTGACCAGGCGGGTATCGAAGTTGAGCTCCCAGAGGCTTTCCGTGGCGCTTTCCAGGACCAGTTCAAGGCGCTGCTGGGCACTCGAACGTTGCGCTTCGCTGTGCTCCAGTTGCACGCCCAAATCGACGGCATGACCGGCCATTTCGTCCAGCTCGCCGATGTCCGAAGACACCCGCGCGGGACGCCGGTTACCGCGACCAATCTCGCGCATCATCTGTGAGATACCGGTAATCGGCTGGCGCAACTGAGTACTCAACTGCTTTGCGCGCACCCACATAAAGCTGAAAAACACCGCATAGAACAGCACCAGGCCAGCAATCAGCAGGTAGCCAATTTCCTTGTAACGTTGGGCCAGGCTGTTGGTCTGGGCAAACACGTCCGCCTCGGCCACCACCGTGAGCAAGTGCCAGTCGGTTTGCGCGATGCTGGCCCAGGCCACCAAGTGGGCCTGGCCACCGAACTGCACGCGCTCGATGCCGGCGGCCTCGCTTGCCACACGCTCTGCCAGGGCACGGGTTTCAACCCGCTTGCGCAGGTTGAAGTCCTCAGGCTTGAACAGTTCGCGGCGAATGGCTTCGGCGTAGGTGTGCTGGGTCAGTTCGTCGAGACCAAAATCATCTTCACCGGCCTTGGGCAAGGCCATGATGTTGAGGTCCTTGCTGACCAGCATGGCGTAGCCGTTCCACGGCACCTGCAGCTGGCCGATCTCTTTGAGGATGCCGTCCACAGTGATGTCGATACCCACCACGCCTTCGAGGAAATCACCGCGATAGACCGGGGCGATGGCTGAGGCCATCCAGCCCTGACCCGCCGGATCGAGGTAGACATCGGTCCACACGACCTCGCGCTGCGGGTTGTGCTTGGCATCGGCGAGGTAATAGAAGTTGTAGTCGGGGATGACCATGTCATGGGGGTACTGGTCCGGGGTGTTGAACCAGGGGTAGATATGGTTGAGGCTGTCCCAGCCGTTGAAATACAGCGCCGCCACCAGCGGGGTGTGGGTCTTGATCTGCTGCATCAGCGGGTCAAGGCGAGCCAGGCGGGCCACCTTGTCCAGGTCGTGTTTGGCCGGCGCCGTGCTGTTGGGGTAGAACACCGCCGCGCCGCCCTCGTCGCGCGGGCTGTAGCGCACGCCGTCGGCGCTCAGGGCCAGGTTGTGCACCGGGCTGGGCGCCGGCTGTTGCAGGGCCTGGGCCGTGAGGTTGCGATACAGCTCTGTCACCCCGCCGACCTTGGCCAGCTGCTCTTCCACCACACGCCCCTGGAGCGCCGCTGCGGACTTCAGCTCAGCCACGGCGCTGTCGCGCAGGTAGTCGATCTGGGTTTCACGAATCGAACTGTTGCTCAGCAGATAGACGGCAATCAGCACCGTTTCCACCAATAACAGCGGAATCAGCGCGCTTTGCGCAAAGGCCCGCCATATCCATTGACGCAAACCGATTTGAGAGTTCGATGACACAGAGGGTGCTCCGCAAGCGAGGATCACCCGTGGCGAACAACTTGCCCGGCCTGAGTGATGTCACGATGATATCAGTGAGTAGCAAAGGGGCACTTCGCCCTTAGTCGTATACGGTTCAGTCAATCTAGACCGGTTTAATCCTCGACGCCCATGCCCGCCTCCAGTTTGCGCCACAACAATCGCACCGCAGCCTTGCGCTGCAAGGCACTGCGATAGAGGCGGATCTCCAGCGGCACCTGCCAATGTTCATCACCGCAGATAACCAGTTCGCCGCGGGCCAGTTCGGCGGTTACCGACAGGCGTGGCACCCACGCCACGCCAAGGCCCTGCAAGGCCATGCTCTTCAGGCTATCGGCCATCGCCGTTTCGTACACGGTGGTGGCACGCAAGCCGCGCTGGCGGATCAGCGCATTCACCGAGCGGCCGAGAAAGGCGCCGGCACTGTAGGCCAGCAGCGGCACGCTCTGGCCGTTATCCAGGGCAAACAGCGGCGCGCCCTGCTCGTCCACCGCGCACACCGGGAGCATTTCGGTGTGGCCCAGGTGCAGCGACGGGAAGATTTCGCTGGTCAGCTGCAGCGCCGCATCCGGGTCGTAGTAGGCCAGGATCAGGTCGCAGGCGCCTTCGCGCAGGGCATGCACCGCCTCGCCGACGTTACTGGCCACCAAGCGCGTATGCAGCGGTAAACCCTCACGGCGCAGGCGTGCCATCCAGGTCGGGAAAAAGCCCAGGGTCAGGGAGTGGGCAGCGGCGATCTGCAGCACCTCGCCCGGCTGGCCCTCGATATTGTGGAGGTGGCGCACCACCTCGCCGAGCTGCTCGCTGAGGTTACGCGCGGTGACCAGAAACAGCTGGCCAGCCTCGGTCAGCTCGATCGGCGTATGGCTGCGGTTGACCAGGGTCAGCCCCAGCGCCGCCTCCAAGCTGCGGATCCGGCGACTGAAGGCCGGCTGGGTGACGAAGCGCTTGATCGCCGCCTGGGAGAAGCTGCGGGTGGCGGCCAGGGCAACGAAATCGTCCAGCCATTTGGTTTCCAGGTTCATTGCACCACCCCGATATCCGTTTGAAATTATGCACGCGCGACATTCATGGCGAGTCACGGCGACATTATGCCGATTGTGCATACCCCAGCAAGCAACGGCATTGGCCGATTCGCCGGCATAACCCCTACTCTATGGGCATCGCGGCATTTGCCGTACTGCCAAAGAGCCACACACATCATGTCAGCTGCTGCATCTACCCGTATCGAAAAAGACCTGCTCGGTAAACTGGAAGTGCCTTCTGATGCCTATTACGGCATTCAGACCCTGCGTGCCGTGCAGAATTTTCGACTCTCTGGCGTACCCCTGGCCCACTACCCGAAACTGGTGATCGCCCTGGCCATGGTCAAGCAGGCCGCCGCCGACGCCAACCGCGAGCTGGGCCACCTGTCCGCCGCCAAGCACACCGCCATCAGCACCGCCTGCGCACGCATCATCCAGGGCGAGTTCCACGAGCAGTTCGTAGTCGACATGATCCAGGGCGGCGCCGGCACCTCGACCAACATGAACGCCAACGAGGTGATCGCCAACATCGCCCTGGAAGCCATGGGCCACGAGAAAGGCGAGTACCAGTACCTGCACCCGAATAACGACGTGAACATGGCGCAGTCGACCAACGACGCCTACCCGACCGCCATCCGTGTCGGCCTGCTGCTCGGCCATGACTTCCTGCTCAACAGCCTCGACAAGCTGATCCAGTCGTTTGCCGCCAAGGGTCTGGAGTTCGGTCACGTGCTGAAAATGGGCCGTACCCAGTTGCAGGATGCCGTGCCGATGACCCTCGGCCAGGAATTCCGCGCCTTCGCCACCACCCTCGGCGAAGACCTGCAACACCTCAAGCGCCTGGCACCGCAGCTGCTCACCGAAGTGAACCTGGGCGGCACCGCGATCGGCACCGGCATCAACGCCGACCCGGGCTACCAGCGCCTGGCGGTCGAGCGTCTGGCCATCATCAGTAACCACCCGGTGGTGGCGGCCGCCGACCTGATCGAAGCCACCTCGGACATGGGCGCCTTCGTGCTGTTCTCCGGCATGCTCAAGCGCACCGCGGTCAAGCTGTCGAAGATCTGCAACGACCTGCGCCTGCTGTCCAGCGGCCCGCGCACCGGCATCAATGAGATCAACCTGCCGGCGCGTCAGCCAGGCAGCTCGATCATGCCCGGCAAGGTCAACCCGGTGATCCCGGAAGCGGTCAATCAGGTGGCGTTCGAAGTGATCGGCAACGACCTGGCCCTGACCCTGGCCGCCGAAGCCGGCCAGCTGCAGCTAAACGTGATGGAGCCGCTGATTGCCTACAAGATCCTCGACTCGATCCGCCTGCTGACCCGCGCCATGGACATGCTGCGTGAGCACTGCATCGACGGCATCAGCGCCAACGAAGCCCACTGCCGCCAACTGGTGGAGCAGTCCATCGGCCTGGTCACCGCGCTCAACCCCTACATCGGCTACGAGAACGCCACCCGCATCGCCAAGATCGCCCTCGACACCGGGCGCGGCGTGCTGGAGCTGGTGCGCGAAGAGAAGCTGCTGGACGACGCCACCCTGGCCGACATCCTGCGCCCGGAAAACATGATTGCTCCGCGTCTGGTGCCTCTCAAGGCCTGATGCTGTAACACGCTCACCAGGTCGAGGGACTAGACACCTCTCACCTTTTGAGGGCTTGGGGATCATTCCCCAAGCCCTTTTTTTTAACTGTTTGAACCTGAGAACCGTATGTATGGAAGCTGGCCGCAAATCAGCTTTCACACAAACCCGACGCCGGTAACGTCGGGTGTTTCAAAGCCTCGTTTCGTCGCTTGCACCACTACCGTGCAGACGGGCGCGTCACTGATCGGTATAGTGCCGCCCCTCTTCGCGTGAGCGGTCGTCGGTAACGAGGCCATAACCCATGCGAAACCCGAACTAATAACAAACCCGCGATATGGATCCGGGACGAAACCCTCGCCTCGCCTGTTGTGCCGCGCGCACACCGGTGTAACGCGATGTTTCCGACCATCCAGCATTTGCTTACACAATAAACAGCGAGGAAAAATCCATGCTCGAAGTCATCAACGACTTCCTCTCAGGGAAAGTACTGATCGTGCTCATTGTCGGGCTCGGTAGCTACTTCACGATTCGCTCGCGTTTCGTTCAATTGCGCCACTTCTTCCACATGTTCGCGGTGTTCCGCGACAGCCTCAAAGGCAGCGCCGGGCAACTCAGCTCGTTCCAGGCCCTGATGCTCAGCCTCGCCGGCCGCGTCGGTGCAGGCAACATCGCCGGTGTCGGCATCGCCGTAACCCTCGGTGGTCCGGGTGCGGTGTTCTGGATGTGGGTGACCGCTCTGGTCGGCATGTCCAGCAGCTTCTTCGAATGTACCCTGGCCCAGGTCTACAAACGCGCCGATGGCGACGGCCTGTACCGTGGCGGCCCGGCCTACTACATCCAGCACGGCCTGAAGCTCAAAGGCATGGCAGTGGTGTTTTCCGTTCTGCTGCTGGTCACCTACGGCTTCGCCTTCATTGGCCTGCAGTCCTACACCGTGACCCACTCGCTGCAAAACGCTTTTGCCTTCGATCCGCGCCACACCGGTATCGTCCTGGCGGTGCTGCTGGCCATCACCTTCATCGGTGGTATCAAGCGTATTGCTTCGGTGTCCGACCTGCTGGTTCCGATCAAGACCCTGGCCTACATCGGCGTGACCCTGTACGTGATCGGCACTCAGATCGAACACGTGCCAGCCATGCTGGAAACCATCTTCAAGAGCGCTTTCGGTCTTGACCCGGCCTTTGGCGGCCTGCTCGGCAGCGCCATCGTCATGGGCGTGAAGCGTGGCGTGTTCGCCAACGAAGCGGGCCTGGGCAGTGCGCCGAACGTCGCCGCCGTGGCCGCTGTGAAGCACCCGGGTGCGCAAGGCGTGGTTCAGGCTTTCAGCGTGTTCCTCGACACCTTCGTGATCTG
>OFRI01000459.1_pt1 | contig 10860 bp, 6 predicted proteins | sample 1543031 | NCBI WGS metagenome assembly OFRI01 (sample SAMN07774226, study PRJEB24372) | wastewater metagenome
CGATCGGGCGATGGGTGGCACCTACGTAGGTTTCACCGATCAGCCGACCTACGCCAAGGCCAAGGAAATCGGCAGCGATTTGCTCGATGCCTTCTTCCTGCCCTCGACTGAGGGTGGCGTCGACGAGATCCACATCGTCTACACGCACTTCGCCTCGATGATGACCCAGGAGGCCCGCATCAGGCGCCTCCTGCCGCTCGAGGTCGTCGAGGGCACCGAGGCGCCCGCCGAGATGAACACCTACTTTCCGCAGTTCAAGGCCTTCTGGGCGGCAGAAAACATCACCGGCACCATTCACAATATCTACACCCTGCGCGGCGCCCTGGTGCGAGATGCGCTGGTTTGGTCCAAACATATCAACGTCGCCCTGTACCGTTATGGCCAACAGGCTGACGTGATGTTCGCGTCCCACAGCTGGCCGCGTTTCGGCAACGAACGTATCCAGGAAGTCATGCGCACCCAACGCGACGTGTACGCCAACCTCAACAACGCCGTGCTGCACGAGGCCAACCAGGGCGTCACCATCAACGAGATTCACAACGTCTACAAACTGCCCGAGAGCCTGAAAAAGAGCTGGGCAGCACACAGTTATCACGGCTCGGAAGAGCACAATAGTCGCGCAGTGCTCAACCGCTACCTCGGCTACTGGGACGCCAACCCGGCAACCCTGATGCCGCTGTCGCCAAAAGACTCCGCACCGCTGTATGTGGAGATGATGGGCGGCGCCGAGAAGATCATGGCCAAGGGCAAGAGCCTCGCCGACCAGGGCCAGTACCGCGAGGCCTATGAAATCCTCAACAAACTGGTCTATGCCGAGCCGAACAACAGCGCGGCCAAGGACCTACTGGCGGATGTCTACGAGCAAGTGGGCTACCAGAAAGAAAGCCCCAGCGTGCGCAACAGCTTCCTCGCTGCCGCCTACGAACTGCGCAATGGCATGCCTCAAGGCGTATCGCCAAAAACTGGCGGGCCAGACTTGATTCGTGGCATGAGCACCGAGCTGTGGCTGAACTTCCTTGGCATCAGCCTGGATGGCAGCAAGTTCGACGGTCAGCACTTTGTCTTCAACCTCAAGACCCCGGACAACGGCGAGCAGTTCGTGGTTGAGTTGAGTAACTCGACACTGACCAACATCAAAGGCCAGCAGGTCAAGGATGCAGACCTGACCATCACCCTCAACCGCAGCGATCTCGAGCAGGTAATGGCCCGTAAGACCAGCTTTGCTCAGTTGATTGCTGGTGGCAAAGCCACGTTCGAGGGTGACAGCAAACCCTTTGAGCAGTTGATGGCGGCGATGACGACCTTCACCCCCAACTTTGAACTGCTGCCCGGCACCTTGCCGGAATAACGGCATCTAGCCGCAAGTGCCCGTGGTGCAATGCCACGGGCACATGGCTGTAGTTGCGCAGCACAACAAACTCCCGGCGCGACTCCCCATCGCCGACATTCGGCCGACGCTGCAATCATTTGGCAACCTTGTGGTCCTAGGATGGCTGACTAATCCAGGAGGAACCCAGTCATGAGCCGATCAGTTAGAAACATGCGCAAAGTGTTGGACGCCGTTGCCAGCCACAACGAGGCTGCGGCCCTGGATGTCATGCGCGCCGCCGAACAGATCAAGGATGAGTTGCTGCGTCAGCGTCTGCTCAACGCCATTCACCAGCTCAACCAGGATGCCGACGACTTGCGTCTGGCCCGTGATGAGTTGAACGGCCAGGCCAGTCGGCTGGGCTAGGCGCTGATGGGTTTCCCCTGACCTGAGAAAAACCACTTATCATTCAACGATCTAACTCCACCGTGGGCGGAAATCGTTGAATGTTGTCTGCTGTTGAGCGCTACCAGCTGCGCCTACGCGCCGCCCTGGCGCGTTATTTCCCGCGCACCACCGCCTACCTGCGTGCCGAGCGAGAAGCAGCCCTGGCCTTGGTCCCGGTGACAACCACGGTAAAAGGCCCGTCACGTCAGAGCAAACGTGCCAGCCAAGCCCAACCGAAGCCCGCCAGTAAGCATTCCAGCGCCACAGCGGCAGGCAAAAAATCCAAGCGTGCAATCTACGGCCCGACGCTGCTGGCGGTAACAGCGGCGCAGAGCCAGGCCATGCGGGAGCGGGTGGGCGCCGCCGTGCAGGCGGGGTTACTCAGCCCGCCCTCGGACGAGCAGTGGGCGATGATCCTCACGCGTCAACCTCTGAGCCGGATCTTCGCCGGGGCCGGCTCCGGCAAGTCGACCACCCTGGTGCTGCGGGTGGTGTTCATGCTCTGCCACGTGGGCATCGCGCCGTCGCAATTGACCGTGATCTCCTTCACCAATGCCTCCTGCGCCCAACTGCGTGAGCAATTGCTCAAGCTTCTCGCGTTTTGGGCTTATGACTTCAGCGCCAACCAGGCGCGCCAGTGCGTACGCACCTTCCATTCGGCCATGGGCGTGCTGGCCAAAAGTGAGCTGGGCAACCCGCAGTGGTTCGAGCAACTGGCCGAGCGGCCCATGGCCCGCGAACTGGACAACCCACTGACCGGCGGCCGCCTGCGCCCGGCTCAGCAGCGCCTGCTGATTGAGGCCTACCAGCAGTGCTATGCCGAGCAGCCGACCTTTCGCCAACAGGTGCATCGCCTGCTGGCGTTGCCACCGGCCAACGAAACCGGCGGACAACCGGGGCCGGCGCCACTACAGGGCTTCAAGCTGGCGGGGGAGTTCAGTGCGCTGCCGCTGTATGAGGCGTTCTATGCCCAAGCCGGGTTCTGCCAGAGCATAGGCATTCGGCTCGATCAGTTGCAGCCGGCGCGGCTGAGTTGTGCGCCGGGTGAGCGGCTGTTTGTCGAGGCCTTGCTGCAGTTCTGGGCCTATTTCCAGCGCGGCCTGCAGGCCCAGGGCTTGCAGACCTTCGATGGTGCGTTTCAGTGCCTGACCGAGCGTTTGACGGAGGATGAGTCGAGCATCGGCCTCGAAGCCCTGGCGCCCCTCAGCCATCTGTTGATCGATGAGTTTCAGGACATCTCGCCGCAGATCGTGCTCTGGCTGCAGGCCGTGCAACGTAGCCTGGTGCGCCGTGGGCAAACAGTCAGCCTGATGGCGATTGGCGACGACTGGCAGTCGATCTACGCCTGGCGTGGCAGCTCACCGGAGCTGTTTATTGATTTTGATCGCCACTTCCCCGGCAAAGGCCAGGCCAAGCACAGCGAGGTGCTGAACCTGAGCAACAACTACCGCAGCATCGAGGCCGTGATTCGCGATGGCGAGGCGGTGCTGGCGGCAGTTGCCTGTAAGCAGGTGAAAGCCAGTCATGCGTGCAAGCCCACCCAAACCGGCGATCACGGGGTGAAGCTAATCGAAGACTTCGACCTCAACCGCCAGTTGCCGGAGTTGCTGGCGCAGATCCAGGCGCAATGCGCCTATGCCGATGAGCGCCAAAGTCGCGAGCCGACCGCCGTGTTACTGCTCAGCCGGCGTAATGCGCCGTTGCAGCAGATCCAGGTACGGCTGGACAAGCAACTAGCGGTCAAGGCTTACAGCATTCACCGGGCCAAGGGCTTACAGGCGGAGGTGGCGATTATCATCGACGACGGCAGCCCAGCGCCGGCCCATCCGCTGCGCAATGCGCTGTATGCAGCCAGCGGCTTCTTCACAAGCAGTTACGACCAGGCCATGGCCGATGAAAACCTGCGCCTGGCCTATGTGGCGATTACCCGTGGCGTCAGCCGGGTGTTCTGGTACACGGCCAAGACCCAGGGCGCTAGCCAGCTGCTGGCGGCCCATCTGCGCAAGCGACGCTAGCAGGGACCATCTGCCACGATATGGCCATCGCTGAGCTGGATGATGCGTTGGCAACTGTTGGCCAGTTGCTGGTCGTGGGTCACCACGAGAATGGCGCAGCCCAACTGCTGATTGACCCGGCGGAACAACTCAAAGATGCCCTGGGCGCTGCGCGAGTCGAGGTTACCGGTGGGTTCGTCGGCCAGCAGCAGGGGCGGGCGGGTGACCAAGGCACGGGCAATGGCCACCCGTTGCTGCTGACCACCGGAAATCTGCGTGGGCCGGCGCTCGGCCAGGTCCGCCAGCCCGACCTCAGCCAACAGTTCAAGGGCCAGTTGCCGCTCCGCCCGGCTGGGTTTGCCGTGGCGGATCATCAGTGGCATCAGCACGTTTTCCAGCACGCTGAAGGCGGAAATCAGGTGATGGAACTGGAACACAAAGCCAATCGCCTGATTACGCAGCGCGGTGCGGGTCGCGTCATCGCTATCGCGGGTAGGCTGGCCGAGCAGGTACAGCTCACCGCTGCTGGGGGTGTCGAGCAAGCCGATGATATTCAGCAGGGTGCTCTTGCCTGAGCCCGACGGGCCGATCAGCGCCGCCAGTTCGCCACGGCACAGGCGCAGATTGATGTCGTGCAGCACCTGGCTGGCCAGTGGCGTACCGGCATTGAAGGTCTTGTCGAGTTGCTGCAGACGCAGCACTTCGCTGGTGGCTGGCGACGTTTGGCCCGTTTGGCCCGTTAGGGGCATCAGAGCATCAGACATAACGAATCGCCACGGCGGGGTCATAACGTGCGGCGCGGCGGGCTGGCATGGCGGCGGCGAGAATGCCGGTAAGGGTAGCGATCAGGATCGCCAGCGGGATCAGGTCAGCCGGCACCGGGATGATGAACAACTTAGGCCCCAGTAGGTTGAACACCTGCACCAACCCCCAACCCAGCGCGCTGCCCACCAGCGAGCCGAACAACCCGAGCAGTCCGCCTTGCAGCAAAAACACCCGCAGTATCTGCCCGCGAGGGCTGCCCATGGCGCGCAAAATACCGATTTCACGGGTACGTTGAACCACGCTCACCGCCAGCACGCTGGCAATGCCGAAGGCCACCGAAATGCCGACGAAGATACGGATCATCTGGGTGGTCATGCTTTGCGACGTCAGGGCATTGAGCAGTTGGCCGTTGCTGGCCATCCAGCTTTCCGCCTGTAAACCGGTGAGGCGCCCGAGGCGCTGGGCAATCTGGTCGGCCTGGAAGATCTGCGCCACGGTGGTTTCGATCACGCTGACGCCGCCGGGTAAGTTCAGCAGGGTCTGCGCCTGTTTCAGGTCGAGGTAGACGTAGCGGGAGTCCAGCTCACGCACCCCAAGGTTGAAGATGCCGGTGACGTCGACGATGGCTTCGCGGCCTTCGCCAGCATCCAGGCGCAATTTGTCGCCCAGGCGCAGGCCCAGATCCTTGGCCAGCTCGCTGCCGATCAAGGCGTGGCCGGCCTGGATGCTGACGCTACCGGCGAGCAGGTCGTCGGCCAGGGGGATGATTCGCGCATAACGCTCGGGATCGATACCCATCAGCACCACCGAGGCGCGCGCTTGACCGCGGCGGGCCAAGGCCGGGCCACTGATCAGCGGCGATACCGCACGCAGCTGCGGGTCCTGATCCAGCAGGTCGCGCACCTCCTGCCAGTTGGTAATGGAGCGCAGACGTTGGGCCCGCGGGTTATCCAGCTGCAGGGTCCATTCGGCAGGCAGGCCAGGCGGCGCGTGGTTGACCTCGTCCAGCGGCAGGATGCGGATATGAGCCTGGGTACCCAGGGTGCGTTGCACCACGTTGGCCTGCAGGCCAGTGATCAGCGCGGTGATAAACACGATTACCGCACAGCCGATGGCTATCCCCAGGCTGATCAGCAGGGTCTGCAAGCGGTTGTCGAAGAGAAAGCGCACGGCCAGGGTCCATTCGGTCCACAGCGGATTGTGCAGGCGCATGGCTTTACTCCGCGCCGCTGCCGGGCATGACCTGCTCGCGCCAGCGCACCCGCTGGCCCGCCACGGCGTCACCGCTAAGCACCTGGTCGCCAGCCTGCAAGCCCTCAAGCACTTCACTCAAGCCGGTGCCTTGCAAGCCGAGGCGCACGGCCACAACGTCAACCACGCCGTCACGCACGCGCAGCACCTCGGCGCGCTCGCCCTGGCGGGCGCGCAGGGCATCGCTGGGCAGCACCAAGGCCTGTGGGCGGCGGCCGGTTTCGATGCTCACCGAAACGGTCATGCCCTGACGCAGAAACGCCGCGGGTTCAAGCAGCGCGAGGTGCACATCGAGGGTGCCGCGGGCGGCATCCACCTGCGGGGCCATAAAACTGACCCGCGCCGCGAGTGGTTGTTGCGGATAGGCATCGGCAATTACCGTGGCGCTCTGGCCAACGGCCACCGGTGCCAGGCTCTTCTCATCCAGTGGCAGGCGAATTTCCTGGCTGTCGGCACGGGCGAGGGTGAGTAGCACGCGGCCGGGTTGGACCAGATCACCGGGTTCCACATCACGGCTCTGCACCAGACCTGAGGTCTGCGCGAAGATTTGCGTCTTGGCCAGATTGGCCACCGCCGCCGCCAGGCGTTGGCGCAGCACCTGTTCTTCGCTGCCACCGGGGGCCTGGGCGGTGGCAACCAGCTGCGCCCGGTCACGGGCCAGGCGCGCAATCAGCTCAACCTGGCGCGCTTGCTCCAGTTGCTCCACCGAGAGCAATTGGCGCTTGAACAGCTGCTCACGGCGTTGCCGTTCGCGGCTCAACTGAGCCAGGCGGTCATTCAGTTCGGCCAGGGTGGCTTGCGCCTGGGGGCGGCTGGAGTCGGTGAGCTGTCGCAGGGCGGCGCTGGCTTCGCGCAGCTTGGCCTGCTGCTCCTCGTCGTTGAGGGACAGCAACAAATCACCCACTTGGACCCGATCGCCTTCGCGCACCAAACGCTGGGCGATCACACCGGTGATTTCGCTGCCGATCTGGCTGATCGATTGACTATCGACCTCGCCGCTGGCCACCACCCGCTGCACCAGGGGCCGCTGCTCCAGGCGATAGCCCTCGACTTCCGGGCCACGCCACTGCTGCCAGACGTAGCCGCCGAGCAGCAATAGACCCAGCAGGGTCAGGCCGACGGTGCGCAGGGATAACTTGGCGGCGGACAAATGCAGATGCTCCAGAAAGGCAAGTAACAGGGCTAGCAGTGTAAGGATCTAACCAAGGCTGGCGTGCAGACATCGATCAAACAAAGTGGCATTAGTTACCAGGGCAACTGCTCGCCACTGTAAGACAGAAAGCGGCCACTGGCCTCGGCCGATTGCTGGTCGAGCACGCGCAGCAAGTCCTGGGCGGCTGCGGCCGGGCTGCGGCCGATTTCACCGCCGCGAAACGGCTGCGACAACCGCGAGTTGACCGTGCCCGGATGCAGGGCCAGCAACAGTGCATTCGGTTGGCTGCGTTTGAATTCGATGGCTGCAGTTTTCACCAGCATGTTCAACGCCGCTTTGGAGGCCCGGTAGCTGTACCAGCCGCCGAGGCGGTTGTCGCCAATGCTGCCGACCTTGGCCGACAGCAGCGCCAGGATGCCGCGCTGGCGATCGAGCAAGCCGCTGAAATGGCGCAGCACCAACGCTGGGCCGAAAGTGTTGATCAGAAAGACCTGCTGCATCTGCGCGTAGTGCACATCGGCCAAGCGCTTTTCTGGCATTAGCGGTGCAGCGCTGGTTTGGTCGCCGCCATGCAAAATGCTTGAAGCATGCAAAATGCCAGTGGCATTAATGATCAGCTGGAAAGGCCCTTGGTCGGCCACCTCTGCAGCTGCGGCCGCGATACTGGCTTCATCGGCAAAGTCGATGGCCGGTTGTGAATGCCGATGCAGGGCCACGACCAGGGAGCAGCCTGGCCTGTTGCGCAACTCGTCCACCAATGCGGCGCCGATAGCGCCAGAGGCACCGATGATGAGCGCACGAAAACCGTCGGGAAGTGATTGCATGGCGATACCTACTGGGCGGCGCATGGGGGCAGTTGATCCGCAACCGTGGTGCCACGCTGGCTGGCAATTTTCCCCGATCCCGGCGGGCTTGACCATCGCCACGGCGGGCAGGTTTGCGCTGTAGGCGCCATATGGGTGCAGCGAGTAGCAAGGCGCACCACTTGCAGGCGCCAGGTTGTCCACTCTGGTGCGCGACCAACCTTGGGCGCTGGCCGGGCAGGGCGCCAACCGCCGCGGGGCAGGGCAGCGCCGCCCTGTAAGGCCTGCAGCCCAGCCCCATGGAGACTGATTGCCGCGCTTGCCGGCCGATTGCAGCGCTACAGGCGCCATCCAGAGCCTACGGGCATGAATTCTGCAACCACCGGTTTAACTCGTTCCCTGCACTGCGGCCGGGCGTTGCCTGCCGTCGTGCGCAAACCTTCATGGAAGGCACTCGTCGATGGCCATACGTGTCGCGCTGCACCACAAAACCAGCTACCACTATGATCGCCTGGTCAGCCTGTCGCCCCATGAGGTGCGCCTGCGTCCGGCGCCCCATGCGCGCACGCCGATCCTGTCTTACTCGCTGACGGTGGCGCCGCAGGAACACTTCATCAATTGGCAGCAGGACCCTTACGGCAACTACATCGGCCGTTTTGTCTTTCCGGAAAAGTCCGGCACCCTGGAGTTCACAGTCGACCTGGTGGCGGACATGACCGTCATCAACCCCTTCGACTTTTTCGTCGAGAAGTACGCCGAGCAGTTTCCCTTCGCCTATCCGGCGCAGTTGGCGGTGGAGCTGGGCGCCTATCTGCAGGCTGACAAGCCCGGCCCGCTGCTGAGCAAATGGGTCGCGGCGGCGCGCAAGGCCATCCTTCCCGACGCTCAGCCAATTAATAACTTCCTGGTTGCCCTCAACCAGCGCCTGCAGGCCGATATCGCTTATCTGCTGCGCATGGAGCCGGGGGTGCAAACCCCGGAAGAAACCCTGCAAAAAGGCTCGGGATCGTGCCGCGACAGCGCCTGGCTGCTGGTGCAGATTTTGCGTGAGTTCGGTCTGGCCGCGCGTTTTGTTTCGGGTTACCTGATCCAGCTGACTGCCGACCAAGAAGCGCTGGATGGGCCCAGCGGCACCGCGGTGGACTTTACCGACCTGCATGCCTGGACCGAGGTGTATATCCCCGGCGCCGGCTGGATTGGCCTCGATCCCACCTCGGGTATGCTCGCCAGCGAAGGGCATATTCCCCTGGCCTGTACGGCGTTGCCGTCCTCGGCGGCGCCCGTCAGCGGCTTCACCGACAAGGCCGAGGTGACCTTTGAACACGAGATGACCATCACCCGCATTCATGAAGACCCGCGGGTGACCAAGCCATACAGCGATGAGGACTGGCACAAGATCGACCAGCTCGGCCAGCAGGTTGATGCCGACCTCAAGCAGCAGGATGTGCGCCTGACCCAGGGCGGCGAGCCAACGTTCGTTTCCATCGACGACATGGACGGCGCCCAGTGGAACACCGAAGCCCATGGCGACCACAAACGCGCCTTGGCCGGCGAGCTGACCCTGCGCTTGAAAAACCACTTCGCCCCCGGCGGCATGCTGCATTACGGCCAGGGCAAGTGGTATCCGGGCGAACCGTTGCCGCGCTGGGCGCTGAATATGTTCTGGCGTATCGATGGCCAGCCGATGTGGCTGGATGCCAGCCTGTTTTCCGCCGACGGCGATGTCGACGGCTACGGCCCTGATGAGGCCAAGCGTTTTACCGCCGAGCTGGTCAAAATCCTCGGTTTGCCGGCCAGCAGCCCGATCCCGGCGTACGAAGACGTGGTTCAGCAGGCCCATCTGGAGCAGGGCCTGCCGGACAACCTCGACCCGCTGCAACTAGACCTCAAGGCTCCAGAAGCCCGCCAGCGCCTGGCACGCCTGCTGGAGCAAGGCCTGGGGGCCGTGGTGGGCTATGTGCTGCCGCTGACCACCAAGGCCCTGGACCCGGACATTGCCCTGGGCATTGCCTGGCGCACCTGCCCGTGGCCGCTCAAGCGCGGGCGCCTGTACCTGCTGGAAGGCGACTCGCCGATGGGCCTGCGCCTGCCGCTTAACTCGCTGCCCTGGGTGATGCCGGAGGACATGCCGCAGACCTTCGACGTCGATCCTTTTGCACCGCGTGAAGCCCTGGCAACCACAGCGGCAAAAAGCGAGAAGCGCCCGGTACTCAGCCGCAAAACGGCTGCCACGGCGGAAAAACCCTTAGCGCCCGCCGATGTGATTCACACCGCCCTGTGTGTGCAGGTCCGTGATGGCCGCCTGCATGTGTTTATGCCGCCACTCAAGCGCATCGAAGACTATCTGGCGCTGGTCACGGCCATCGAGCACAGCGCCGCCAAGCTCAAGCTCAAGCTGCGCATCGAGGGCTACCAGCCGCCGCGCGACCCGCGCATCAAGCTGCTTAGCGTGACCCCAGACCCGGGCGTGATTGAGGTCAACATCCACCCGGCCGCCAGTTGGAACGAACTGGTCTACACGGTTTCGACCCTGTATGAAGAGGCGCGTCTGACCCGTCTGGGCACCGAGAAATTCATGCTCGATGGCCGGCATACCGGCACCGGCGGTGGCAACCACGCCACCCTCGGCGGTGCAACCGCCGAAGACAGCCCGCTGCTGCGCCGCCCGGACCTGCTCAAGAGTTTGATCACCTATTGGCAGAACCACCCGGCGCTGTCCTACCTGTTTTCCGGCACCTTTATCGGCCCCACTAGCCAGGCGCCACGAGTCGACGAGGCCCGCGACGACAACCTGTATGAACTGGCGATTGCCTTTCAGCAGATGGACCAGATCCTGCCGACCATGCACCCCGGCGACAAACCCTGGATGGTCGATCGGCTGTTGCGCAACCTGCTGGTGGACCTGACCGGCAACACCCACAGGTCCGAGTTTTCCATCGACAAGCTGTACTCGCCGGACGGGCCTACCGGGCGCCTCGGGCTGGTCGAGTTTCGCGCCTTCGAAATGCCGCCCCACGAACGCATGAGCCTGTTGCAGATGCTCTTGCTGCGCGCCCTTGTAGCACGTTTCTGGCGCGAGCCGTACCAGGCCAAGCTGGTCAACTGGGGCACCGCACTGCATGACCGCTGGATGCTGCC
>OFRI01000460.1_pt1 | contig 10846 bp, 13 predicted proteins | sample 1543031 | NCBI WGS metagenome assembly OFRI01 (sample SAMN07774226, study PRJEB24372) | wastewater metagenome
GCATCAAAAAGCTTCATCATGCCAAACATATTTCCGTGGTCGGTAACGGCGACGGCTGGCATTCCGGATTCTTGCGTTTTTTTAACAAGATCAGGAATTCGGGTGAGTCCGTCCAACAAACTGTGTTCGGTATGAAGATGTAAATGCACGAAGGACATGTGTCCATTTTCGCCTACTTAAGAGGTCTCTTTTGAAATGACTTCTCGTCGAGTTACCTTCGGTAGCGAGGAACTGCCCTTTAAAAACAGCATCCCTAAACTGCCGCTCAGAATTGAAAGGGAAATGGACCTGTCTAGATCCCGATATACCCGTAAGTACTGAAGGGATATGCAATAATCTAAGTGCAGTCATTGTTGCTGATACTTGCCAAGTTGTCTAGCTAAGGAGAAATTTATGCCCGAAGAATCTGCCTGTCCTTTTGGACATGGGTCCAACCCCGCAGCAGGAGCCGCTAAAAAACAAACAAACCGAGATTGGTGGCCTAATCAATTAGACCTGACCCCGATCCACCTGCACTCGCCTAAGAAAAATCCTATGGATATGGATTTTAATTACGCGAAAGAGTTTAAAAGTTTAGATTTGAAAGCCGTCATTAACGACTTAAATATTCTAATGAAATCCTCACAGGATTGGTGGCCAGCTGACTACGGTCATTATGGTCCCTTTTTTATCCGTTTGACCTGGCACAGTGCAGGTACTTATCGAATTGGTGATGGTCGCGGCGGTGGAGGGGGCGGAACTCATCGTTATGCCCCTCTCAATAGTTGGCCAGATAACGGAAATTTAGATAAAGCTCGTCGCTTGCTTTGGCCTATCAAACAGAAATACGGTAAAAAACTTTCATGGGCAGACATCTATATTTTGGCAGGAACCATTGCCATGGAATCCATGGGTTTAAAAATTTACGGTTTCGGTGGTGGTCGTGAAGACGTGTGGGAGCCCGAGGATATTTACTGGGGATCTGAAAATAAATGGCTTGCTGATGAACGCTATAAAGGAGATCGCGAACTACAGAACCCTTTAGGCGCTGTCCAAATGGGACTGATTTATGTCAATCCAGAGGGACCTAATGGCAACCCTGATCCACTCGCCGCTGCCCGAGATATTCGTGAAACCTTCAAACGCATGGCGATGAACGATGAAGAGACCGTAGCACTTGTAGCTGGGGGCCATACCTTTGGTAAGGCACACGGAGCAGGAGATCCATCACACGTTGGCCCAGCACCAGAGGCTGCGCTTGCGCGAGACATTGTCAAACGTGGGCTGATTGCTTCGCCAATTTTGTTGGGCATCTCGGCGGCATTTTGGGGAGCCGATGGTGCATATTCATGCGCCTATGCACTGGCAATCGTGTTCGGAAATTTTGGTTTGGCGGCCACACTTGTGGCTTACGCAGCTCGAATTTCATATGCGTTGATGATGGCATCGATGATGTTCGGTTATTTGTTGCGTATGGGTCTTGTTGCCGTCGCAGTTTTTGCAGTACGCAATCTTGATTGGGTCGAATTCGTGCCACTCGGCTTGACAATTATTTTGGCGCATTTAGGTTTGCTCTTTTGGGAAATGCGATATGTTTCTTTGTCGCTTGCTTTCCCAGGTCTTAAGCCGAAGAAACAAAAAGATAACCAGTCAGCACAACAAACTGAAAGCGTTTCAAGATGATCATTAACAGTATTTTGTCGTTTGAGTTTCCACCGATCAACGAGTTGTTGCGTTGGCGCGATGTCGTGCCTGGTTTGAACAAAGTCGGCTTGATCGCAATCGCGTCGGCACTTATCGGCACGCTCATTTTTCTTTCAGCAGCATGTAAAGATCCGAAAGTTGCGCCAAAAGGCACTCGCAACCTCGCAGAAGTGATCGTTGAATTCATCGAGAACAACATCATCATGCAAACCATGGGTCGCGACGGCTTGGGCTGGACGCCATTTTTGTTGACGCTGTTTTTGTTCGTTTATCTGTGCAACGTTCCAGGAATTATTCCGTTCATCCAGATGCCGGCAACCGCGCGAATGGCAATCCCGATGTTTTTGGCTGTGCTTGTATGGGTTGTCTTCAACGCCCAGGGCATTCGACACCAAGGACCGATTTGTTACTTCAAGAACTTGATGTTTCCGCCAGGTGTGCCGAAGGCTCTTTACATTTTGATTACACCAATCGAATTGATTTCAACTTTGATCATTCGTCCGTTCTCGCTTGCAGTGCGACTTTTCGCCAACATGCTGGCAGGTCACTTGTTGCTCGTAATTTTCGCGCTTCTCAGCGAGGCGTTGTTTCAGGCTCGCGACCGAATTCTGATTCCGATTGGAATTTTCCCGTTCTTCATGCTTGTCTTCTTGACCGGCTTCGAAGTTCTCGTTGCGTTCTTGCAGGCGTACATTTTCACAATTCTTGCGGCGGTTTATATTGCCGGCGCAGTACATCCAGAGCACTAAGTAATTAATTAATAACAACCAGACAGGAGACACAAAAAATGGAAGCACTATCAAAGATCGTCAAAGCGGCAGCTGATGCCGCGACTGGCGACGAGAAGAACATTGCAGCCGCAGGTTCCGCAGGTTTCGCCTACGGTCTTGCTGCAATCGGACCCGGAATTGGCATCGGAATGATTTTCGGTAGCGCAATTGAAGCAATGGCTCGTCAGCCAGAAGCTGCCGGCATGGTTCGCACCACGATGTTTCTTGGTGTTGCGTTTACTGAGGCGCTCGCGCTGATCGGTTTCGTAGTTGTAATTCTTCTGAAGTACGCATAAGAGATTTCATGCTCACAGCGTTTGTCAACATCAACTCGTTTTCGCAGGTGCGCGTCTCGTTCGACGCCGTCTCTGCGGAGACAGGTAGCGAAGAGGGTGCACCAGTAGGACCTGGCCCGAACCCAATCTCACCAGAGATGAAAGAGTTGGTGTGGGGCGCTGGGTCGTTCATCGTGTTCTTGATCTTGATGCGCTTGTTCTTGGTACCAAAAGTGCGCAAGGGCATGGCGAGTCGTTATGAGTCGATTCAGGCAGATCATGAATATGCATCAGCGACCCGTGACGGCGCTCAAGCAGATGTTGCTCGCTACGAATCGGCAGTTGCTGAAATTCGTAGTGAAGCGGCGCGTCGACTTGAAGCTGCTCGGCAAACACTCGATAAAGAGCGAACTGAAAAGATCGCTCAAGTTAGTGCTCGTATCGCCGAGCAACGTGCCCAAGCCGAAGCTGAAGTCGCTGCGTCTCGGGCCGCTGCTCAAAGCCAAATTGTTTCGGCAGTAACCGCTGTGACGACTCGCGCGACACAAATTGCAGTCGGGGTGTCTCCCGATTCTGCAGTGGTGTCGCGTTCGGTGCAGCAAGCAATGGAAGGAAAACGCTCGTGAATTTACTTTTGGCGGCATTGATCGCTGTTGAAGACCCAACTCAGACGCATCACTGGTTGTTGCCTGAGACCGCCGAAATTATTTACGGTGGTTTGGCTTCGGTAATCGTGTTTGCCGGACTTTTCAAGTTCGCCGGACCGATGGTTAAGAAGTCGATGAAGGCTCGCACTGAGAAAATTCAAAAAGAGCTGGACGGCGCAGCATCGGCTCGCTCGAAATCAGAGACTGATGCGACCGATATTCGTCGTGCGTTGGGCGACATCGAAGCTGAGCGTAAGAAGATTTTGGCTGAAGCCGAAACACAAGCCACAGCAATTCTTGCTGACGGTCGTGCTCGATTGATTAAAGAAGTTGCCGAACTCGAAGCCAAGGCTGCAACTGATTTAGCTGCAGCGCGAGGTCGCAGTGGCGAAGAGTTACGTGGCGAGATTGGTCGTTTGTCAAGCGCGGCAACTTCTGTTGCAGTAGCTGCAAGCCTCAACGATCGTGCCCAACAAGATTTGATCGAGAGTTTCATCAAGAGCGTGGGAGCATCAAAATGAGCGACGCCCGCATTGAGGCTTACAGCCGAGCATTGTTTGAAGTTGCCCAAGCAGAAGGCAACTTGGCGATAGTTGAAGATGAGTTGTTTCGCATGGCACGGGCAGTTGAGTCAAACGAGCAACTGCGTGCGACTTTGACCGACGCGACGATTCCGGCTGATCGCCGTCAACAAGTTGTCGAAAAACTTTTGGGTGGAAAAGCCAGCAACACCAGCGTGCAACTTGTGTCGTTGATTGTCGGCGCAGGACGTGGCCGCGACTTGCCAGCGATTGTTGATCGCCTTGTGCAGCGTGCATCAAGCGAGCAGCAACGTGAAGTTGCCGAAGTTCGTAGCGCTGTTGCATTGTCTGACGATCAGACAAAACGCCTGGCAGAAGCCCTGAGCAAATCAACTGGTCGCAAACTGAATCTCAAAGTCGTGGTTGATCCATCAGTTTTGGGTGGATTAGTTGCGACTGTTGGTGACGAAGTCATTGACGACACAGTTCGCACTCGACTTGAACAAATTAAGACCCGAATCTGAAGTTCTGAAAGGACATACACAACATGGCTGAACTCACACTCTCTGCGAGCGACATCGCAGCAGCGATTACCAAAGGTCTCGACGGTTACTCGCCGTCGGTCGAGGCACGCACCGTTGGTCGTGTTACAGAAGTGGGCGACGGTATCGCTCGCGTAAGTGGCTTGCCTGATTGCGCAGTCAACGAGTTGCTTGAATTCGAAGACGGCACGATTGGCTTGGCTTTGAACTTGGACGAAGATTCAATCGGTGTTGTTGTGCTTGGTGAAGCCGAAGCAATCGAAGAAAACCAAACCGTAAAAGCAACTGGTCGAATTTTGTCGGTGCCTGTTGGCGACGCGATGCTTGGTCGAGTTGTAAATGCTTTAGGTCAGCCAATTGACGGCAAGGGTGAAATCGTTGGTGCGATCATGCGCCGCGTTGAAGTTCAAGCACCCGGCATCATGGGTCGCAAGCCAGTGCACGAGCCGCTTCAAACCGGTATCAAAGCGATTGACGCGATGACACCAATTGGTCGTGGGCAACGAGAGTTGATCATCGGTGACCGCAAGACAGGAAAGACAACAATCGCGATTGACACGATTCTTAACCAGCGCGGTCTTGGTGTGAAGTGCATTTACGTAGCGATTGGTCAAAAGGGTTCGACAATTGCGCAAACCGTAGAAGTTTTGCGCCAATACGGAGCACTTGAGTACACGGTTGTTGTTGCAGCACCCGCTTCAAACCCTGCGCCGTTCAAATATCTCGCACCATATGCAGGTTGCGCAATCGGCCAGCAGTGGATGGAGAACGGCGAGCATGCGCTAGTCGTATACGACGACTTGTCGAAACAAGCAGAGGCGTATCGTCAAATTGCATTGTTGCTTCGTCGCCCACCAGGTCGCGAGGCTTACCCAGGCGACGTGTTCTATCTGCACAGCCGTTTGCTTGAGCGCGCCGCAAAGTTGAGCGACGAGCGTGGTGCCGGTTCGTTGACTGCGTTGCCAGTGATCGAAACAAAAGCAGGCGACGTGTCGGCGTATATTCCGACGAACGTAATTTCAATCACCGACGGCCAGGTTTATTTGCAAGACAACTTGTTTAAATCTGGTGTGCGACCAGCCGTAGACGTAGGTATCTCGGTGAGTCGTGTAGGTGGCGCTGCTCAAATCAAAGCGATGAAGAGCGTTTCAGGAACACTCAAGCTCGACCTTGCACAGTTTCGTGAACTTGAAGCATTCGCAACTTTCGGTAGCGAACTTGACGCGATTTCAAAAGCCCAACTCGAGCGCGGATATCGCTTGGTTGAGTTGTTGAAGCAACCACTCAACTCGCCGATGCCGGTTGAAGAGCAAGTCGTTTCGATTTTTGCCGGCACGAAGGGCTACTTGGACACGATTCCGGTTGCTGATGTGCGTCGATTCGAAAACGAATTGCTTGAACACATGCGTTCACGTCATAGCGGTTTGCTTTCGGGTATCCGCCAAGAACCAAAAGCTGATGTGCCAAAAGATTTGGCTTCAATCGTTGCTGCATTCAAAGCTGGCTTCGTGCCAACCAAGAAATCGGGCGCTGTTGATCCAACAAAAACTAATGCTGGTGAAACTGGCGATGCGGCGAGCGCAAAAACGCTCGCGACTGAGTAGGTCTAAACCAAAATGGCAGGCGGGCAAGAGCGCATATTGCGCAGTCGGATCAGATCGGTTCAGGCAACCAAGAAGATCACGCGCGCAATGGAACTTATTGCTGGCTCACGCATTGTCAAAGCTCAACAACGAGTTACCGCAGCCGTGCCATACAGCGAACGCATCACTGAAGTTGTCAAAGACTTGGCAGCGGGTGGCGCGGGAAGCTCGTCGGCGTTTTTGAAAGCGCGCCCTGAGATTCGAACGGCTTGCTATGTTGCGATCACTGCAGACCGTGGTCTTTGTGGTGGATACAACTCGGGCATTTTGCGAGCAACCGAAGGTGAAGTCAAAGCCGACGTTTTGGCGTCGAAAGATTATGTGGTCGTGCCAGTTGGTCGCAAAGCTGAAAACTATTTCAGGTTTCGTTCGTATAAGACATCGCGTAGTTTTACAGGCTTTTCTGATGCGCCGAAATACGAAGATGCCAAGGCAATTGGCCAGTTTGTGGTCGATTTGTATTTGCGCGGTGAAGTTGATCGTGTCGAGCTTGTCTACACCCGATTTGTTTCGTCTGGGCGACAAGAAGTTGTGCGTCGGCCGCTTGTGCCGCTTGAGAGAGATGTAATTGCTGGTGGCGACGGCAAGTCGGCTTCGGGTGGTAATTACGAGTTCGAACCAGATCCAGAACTTATTTTGCAAACGTTGTTGCCGCGATATGTCGAGGCACGTATTTATGCGGCGCTTTTGAATGCTGCCGCCAGTGAGCACGCTTTTCGTCAACGCGCGATGAAGTCGGCAACTGACAACGCTGAAGAGTTGATCAAGAATCTGTCGCGCATCATGAACCGCGCGCGCCAAGATTCGATTACGACAGAAATTATGGAAATTGTCAGTGGCGCCGAAGCACTTGGCTCTGACGACAAAGACGATGTTGTTCGCGAGATGGCAAGTAATTAGTAACGATTTTTAAGCGAAATAAAAAGGGAGAAAAAATGAGTACAGCAACAAATACAGATCGAAAAGACGGGCGAGTAGTAGCAATCGCTGGTCCAGTTATCGACGTTGAGTTTCCTCGTGGCTCGCTGCCAGAACTCAATCAAGCACTTGAGTTCACAGTTACTGTTGACGGCAAGCCGAACGTGATTTTGGCTGAAGTCGCACAGCAACTTGGTGGCAGTCGTGTTCGCGCAGTTTGTATGAAGCCAACCGACGGTCTGCGTCGAGGCACGCCAGTGCGCGACACGGGTCGTGGCATCACCGTGCCAGTCGGCGACAAGACACTTGGCCACGTATGGAACGTGTGGGGCGACTGCCTTGACGGCAACAACGACGATTTCAAAGATGTTGAGCGCTGGGAGATTCACCGTCCGGCACCGGCATTCGACACGCTCGAACCATCGAAGCGTCAGTTTGAAACGGGCATCAAAGTTATTGACTTGCTCACCCCATATTTGGCTGGTGGAAAAATCGGTTTGTTCGGTGGTGCAGGTGTAGGTAAAACAGTTTTGATCACCGAGATGATTAACCGCGTGGCCTCAAAGCACGGCGGTGTGTCGGTGTTCGCAGGTGTAGGCGAGCGAACTCGTGAAGGCACCGACTTGCGTCTTGAGATGGAAGAGTCGGGCGTGTTCGAAAAAGCAGCCCTAGTTTTCGGCCAGATGGACGAACCACCAGGCGTGCGCTTGCGCGTTGCGCTTTCGGCATTGACAATGGCCGAATACTTCCGTGACGTAAAAAACCAAGACGTGTTGTTGTTCGTTGACAACATCTTCCGTTTCGTACAGGCCGGTTCTGAAGTTTCTACATTGCTCGGCCGTATGCCGTCAGCAGTGGGTTACCAGCCGACACTTGCCGATGAAATGGGTCAGTTGCAAGAGCGAATTACGTCAACACGTGGTCGATCGATTACATCGTTGCAGGCTGTTTATGTGCCTGCCGACGACTACACCGACCCAGCACCGTTTACGACGTTCGCTTTCTTGGATGCAACAACTGAGTTGTCGCGACAAATCGCATCGTTGGGCATTTACCCAGCGGTAGACCCACTCGCTTCAACTTCAACAATTTTGACGCCAGAAACTGTCGGCGAACGTCACTACAACGTGGCTCGTCGTGTTCAAGAAATTTTGCAGCGTTACAAAGAACTGCAAGACATCATCGCGATTCTTGGTCTGGATGAACTTTCAGAAGAAGACCGCATGACTGTTTCGCGAGCCCGCAAGGTTCAGCGTTTCTTGTCGCAGCCGTTCTATGTTGCCGAAGTTTTCACCGGTGTTAAGGGTGAATACGTACCGACCGCACAGACAGTTGAAAGTTTCGAAGCGATCATCAAGGGCGACCTTGACGATGTGCCAGAACAAGCTTTCTTGAACGTCGGTGGCGTTGATCAAGTTCTTGCCAAAGCCAAGTCGCTTCAAGATTCGGCAGCGTAAGTTTCAATCACCATGGCTGAGAGAAGTTCGCTAAAAGTTGAGGTGGTTTCACCAGAACGCGTTTTGTTTTCTGGTGAAGCACGTCAAGTAATCACGCGTACTTTGGATGGCGGTGAAATTGCGTTCCTTCCGGGCCACACAACTTTTTTGGGTGCACTCGTCGAGAACCACACACGCATCTACTTGGCTGACGGCAAAGTGCAAGACGTAGCGGTGCATGGCGGTTTTGTTGATGTTGCGCCAGATCACGTGACGATATTGTCTGACAGCGCCGAGCTTGCAGAAAATATCGACGTCGCTCGGGCGCGCGCAGCACAAGAGCGAGCCCAAGAAGCAATGCGTGGTGAACACGACGCCACAGTTGAGGGTGCCTTGCGTCGAGCTCATGCACGACTTGCCGCAGCAGGTGGAAGCTCAAACTCCGGAGGGTCGGCTCACTAACGAGCCGTAGCCTGCAGTAATGGCAAGATATCCGTTCACCTGTGCTTTGGTGACGGGCGCGTCGAGTGGCATTGGCTACGAGATGGCAATTCAACTTGCAACTTCAGGCGTGCAAGTAATCGCGGTTGCTCGTCGGCGTGATCGACTCGAACAGCTCGCTGCACAATTCAAAAATATCGAAGTGATGGTCGCCGACTTGTCAACCCCAGAGGGTGTGGGTCAAGTTGAGTCGCGAATTTCTGATTCTTCAAAGATGGCAATTGATCTGGTTGTAAACAACGCAGGTTTTGGTTCGTCAGGTTTGATGCACGAAGTTGATGTCGATCGGTTATCACGCGAGATTGGTGTCAACGTTTTGGCGCTAACTCGGTTGTCGCATGCGGCGGTGAATGCAATGGTGCCTCGGGGTCGCGGCTATCTGTTGAATGTCTCAAGCATCGCGAGTTTTCAGGCGGGGCCGTCTTCGGCGGTTTACTCAGCGACGAAGGCTTTCGTCACGAGTCTGACCGAAGCATTGCACGCAGAGTTGAGTGGCACCGGTGTTCGTGTCACGGCGTTGTGTCCTGGGTTCACTCGCACTGAGTTTTCAGATGTGTCTGGCACTTTGAGTATCGCAACCCAGGTGCCTGAGTTCGCATGGCTTGATGCAACTGACGTTGCCCGCGCTGGTTTGCGTGATGTGGCGCGAGGTCGCACACTGAGTATTCCTGGAGCAATTTATAAAGGATTAGCTGCCGTGTCGAGCGCATTTCCCCGCGCACTCGTGCGCCGCATCACCGCTTTTGCCACCGGCTCTCGCTGAGCACTTAGCTCGTGGGTTGCGAGAAATAAGGTTGGAGTTATGCGAAGGTTGAGCGCAATTTTTGTTGTCATGTTCACTGTTTCGTTGGTCGCCACTGGAGCAGGAGCGAGTGGTGCTTGGGCGAATGGTGAGCAGGGTGGTCGGGCGAAGGTATTGATTATTGGTGACTCGGTGTTTGATGCGTTTGATCATGTGGCGAGTGCGCGCGAACAGTTAGATAGCCAGCAGAAAACAATTTTTGCGGTGCAGGGCTGTCAGAAACTTCTTGAACCTGGTTGCATGAAGTGGGTCAAGTTGAGTGCGCTAGATCAACTGCGAAAAAATGCCGGCAAATTTAGCGATGTTGTCGTGATTGGAACGGGGTATAACGATCGCATCGGTACACCGTTTCGCGAGGCAGTTCTTGCAATCACAAACGAAGCAGCGACACAAGGCGTTGATGTGGTTTGGATTACATACCGACAGGTGCGCCACGTTCGAGGTAAGGCAACGACAATGAACAAGCAACTTGTCAAACTTGACCCGAAGATCGAAAATTTGTCTCTTGCTGATTGGAATCTGTTCAGCGAAGGCAAAGAAAAGAGTGGCTGGTTTCGCGGAGACCGTCTTCACCTGGTCTCGCCAGGGGCGAACGGACTAGCGCAGTTAATAAACCAAGCTGTCAGTGAAGTGATCGCCAAACGCGAACTAGCTAAAACGAACTAGCGCAAACTACTGAAACTCTGCCGAAGAGTATTGACCGATGCGGTCAGCGCGATGTTGCGTGTCGATCACGCGCACCGTGCCACTTCGACTGCGCATTACCAAACTTTGTGATGTCGCGCCGTATGAGTCGTAGCGCACACCGCGAAGTAGTTCTCCGTCGGTGACACCGGTTGCAGCGAAGAAAACATCATCGCCACTGCAAAGATCATTTACAGTCAAAATCTTTGACAAGTCGTAGCCGGCGTCTTTGGCAACCTTGGCTTCAGCATCATTTTTGACCCACAGTCGACCCAAGATTTGCCCACCCAAACTCTTTAGCGCTGCAGCAGCCGTTACACCTTCAGGTGTGCCACCAATGCCCATCAACACGTCGACACCGACATGCGGTGACGCGGCGGCGATTGCGCCTGCGATGTCGCCGTCACTAATCAGGTGGATGCGG
>OFRI01000461.1_pt1 | contig 10831 bp, 11 predicted proteins | sample 1543031 | NCBI WGS metagenome assembly OFRI01 (sample SAMN07774226, study PRJEB24372) | wastewater metagenome
GCGCACGGCCGCGGTAGACAACAGGCTGACCGCAGTCAGGGCCAGCAGAAGACGTTTGAACATGGTTCGCTACCTTGTATTGAACAACCAATGAAACGGCAAAAGACCCTAGCGCACCACGATGCCGCGGCTGGCCAGATAGGCCTTGGCCTCAGGCACAGTGTATTCGCCGAAGTGGAAAATGCTCGCCGCCAGCACCGCCGCTGCCTTGCCTTCAAGAATGCCGGCAGCCAGGTGTTCGAGGTTGCCGACACCGCCCGAGGCAATCACCGGGATTCCAACTGTTTCACTGATGGCGCGCGTCACACCCAGGTCATAACCGCTCTTCACACCATCCTGATCCATGCTGGTGAGGAGAATCTCGCCGGCGCCCAGGTCTTCCATCTTCTTCGCCCACAGCACCGCGTCCAGGCCCGTAGGCTTGCGCCCGCCATGGGTGAAGATTTCCCAGCGCGGGGTTTCACCCGGCTTGGAAACCTTCTTCGCGTCGATGGCGACGACGATGCACTGCGAGCCAAAGCGTGCCGCTGCTTCGCCAACGAACTCCGGGTTGAACACCGCCGCCGTATTGATCGACACCTTATCGGCGCCGGCATTCAGCAGGTTGCGGATGTCCTGCACGGTGCGCACGCCGCCACCGACAGTGAGCGGAATAAACACCTGACTGGCCATGCGCTCAACCGTGTGCAACGTGGTGTCGCGCCCGTCGACGCTGGCGGTGATGTCGAGAAAGGTAATCTCGTCGGCGCCCTGCTCGTCATACAGACGGGCGATTTCCACCGGATCACCGGCGTCACGGATGTTCTCGAACTTGACGCCCTTGACCACCCGACCGTTGTCGACGTCGAGGCAGGGAATAATGCGTTTAGCCAGCGCCATAGTGGTGTCCTCAGCCTTGGTAGGTGTCGCAGAAGGCTTGCGCCTCGGCCACATCCAGGGTGCCTTCGTAGATCGCCCGACCGGTGATGGCGCCGATGATGCCCGGGGCTTTGGCGGCCAGCAGGGTCTGGATGTCGCCGAGGTTATGGATGCCGCCAGAGGCGATCACCGGAATCTTGGTGGCATTGGCCAGCGCCGCGGTAAAGCTCACATTGCAGCCCTGCATCATGCCGTCTTTGGCGATGTCGGTATAAACGATGGCGGACACACCGTCGGCTTCAAAGCGCTTGGCCAGGTCGATTACCTGCACGGTGCTGATCTCAGCCCAGCCGTCGGTGGCGACGAAACCATCCTTGGCATCCAGACCAACAATCACCTTGCCCGGAAACGCCTTGCAGGCATCTGTCACGAACTGCGGGTCTTTAACCGCCTTGGTGCCGATGATCACGTAGCTGACGCCGGCCTTGACGTAGGCCTCGATGGTTTCCAGCGAGCGGATGCCGCCGCCGATCTGAATCGGCAACTGCGGGTAGCGCTTGGCGATGGCGGTGACCACTTCGCCGTTAACCGGCTGACCTTCGAAGGCGCCGTTCAGGTCGACCAGATGCAAACGCCGGCAACCGCCATCCACCCACTTGGCTGCCATGCTCACCGGGTCATCGGAAAACACCGTGGAGTCGTCCATGCGGCCCTGGCGCAAGCGCACGCAGGCGCCGTCTTTCAGATCGATAGCGGGAATAATCAGCATCGGGTGAACCTGTTCAAGTCGATAAATGGGGTAACGGGTCAGCTCTTCTCGAGCGACCACACGTCGCTTTCGAGGCTGGCGAAGCGCTCGGACAGCAGCGCCTGCACATCGGCAACCGCTTTGTTGTAGTAGTGCGGGGCAATCTCGCTGCTGAACAGATCGAGCACTTCCTGCACCTCGAAGCTGCCCAGTTGCAGCTCGAAGCGCTCATCGAGAAAGCGCTTGAGCAACTGCAACGCGGCCTGTTCCTCACTGGCCTGCAGGCGCAGGATCGGCGCCTTCGCCTTGCCCCGGCTCATTTACCAGCGACCATTCCAGCTGGCGAAGTTCTGCAGCAATTGCAGGCCGTGGGTGTGGCTCTTCTCCGGGTGGAACTGCACGGCAAAACGCGAGCCTTCGGCCAGCGCCGCGGCGAAATCCTTACCGTAGTGCCCACGCCCGGCCACCTGAGCCGGATTGCCGGCCTCGATGTAGTAGCTGTGCACGAAGTAGAACCGCGCCAGATCGGGGATGTCGTGCCACAGCGGGTGCTCAATGCTTTGCTGCACCTGGTTCCAGCCCATGTGCGGCACTTTCAGCTGCTCGCCGTCCTCGACCATGCCCTTGCCGAAAAAGCGCACCTGGCCAGGGAACAGGCCGATGCAATCAACACCGTCGTTCTCCTCGCTACGCTCCATCAGCGCCTGCATGCCGACGCAGATGCCGAGGAACGGCCGGTCGGCACTGACTTCCTGGACCAACTGGTCGAAGCCCAGGCGCTTGATCTCAGCCATGCAATCGCGGATCGCGCCGACACCGGGGAACACCACGCGGTCGGCTTCACGAATCACCGCCGCATCGCTGGTCACCAGCACCTTGCCAGCGCCAACGTGCTCCAGCGCCTTGGCCACCGAGTGCAGGTTGCCCATGCCGTAATCGATTACTGCAACGGTCTGCATTTACAGGCAACCCTTGGTCGACGGCATCTGCCCGGCCATGCGCGGGTCCAGCTCGATGGCCATGCGCAGAGCGCGGCCGAAAGCTTTAAACACGGTTTCGATCTGGTGGTGGGTGTTGGTGCCACGCAGGTTGTCGATGTGCAGGCTGACCAGGGCGTGATTGACGAAGCCCTGGAAGAATTCCTGGAACAGATCCACATCGAAGCCGCCGACCACCGCGCGGGTGAACGGCACGTGCATCTGCAGGCCCGGACGCCCGGAGAAGTCGATGACCACGCGCGACAGCGCCTCGTCCAGCGGCACATAGGAGTGGCCGTAACGGGTCATGCCCTTCTTGTCGCCGATGGCCTTGGTAAAGGCCTGGCCAAGGGTGATGCCGACGTCTTCGACGGTGTGGTGGTCGTCGATATGCAGGTCACCGTGACACTCGATATCCAGGTCGATCAGGCCATGACGGGCGATCTGGTCAAGCATGTGTTCAAGGAAGGGAACGCCGATGGCGAACCGCGCCTTGCCCGTGCCGTCCAGGTTGATCGAGACCTTGATCTGCGTCTCCAGGGTGTTGCGCTCGACGCATGCCGTACGTTCGGCCATCACCAGCTCCCAAAATTGGCTTGCGGAAAAGGTCGACATTATAGGCGGGCCGAGCCTTTGGCGGCTACCGGCGACGGTCGGCCAGGTTTACACTCGCGCGCCATCCCGCCGCCCGAGGAGTCGCCCATGCCGGTTTACGTCGAATTTGTCCGCCAGCCCAGCGCCCAGGACCGCAGTGATCTGGCCAAGATCTACGCCGATGCGCCCGCCTGGTTGCTGGCCCCGCACGCTGATGCCGACACCCTGATTGCCGCCGGCATCGCCAGCGGCAGGCTGATCGCCGGCCGCTTCAACGACCGCCTGCTGGGCGCCGCGTTGCTCGAACAGGGCGCAGATGGCTGGCGCCTGTCGCATTTGTGCGTGCGCCAGATCACCCGCCAGCGCGGCGTCGGCCGCCGCTTACTGGATGAAAGCCAGCGCCTGGCCAGCGCAGCCGGTCGGCCTCTGCACCTCACCGCGCCGGCCGGTCATCTGGAAAGCCAGGCCCTGGCCGCACGCACCGGCCTGTTGCTGGAGAGTTACTGAACCACCGCCCGAAATGGCGCGACCCGCAGCAGATAGTGCAAACAGAGCAAGCTGCCCAGGCAAAACCCCGCCACCGCGACGCCGACCCACCACTGCGCCGGGGCCAGATAAGCGCCCCAGGCCAGCGCCAGCAGGGCCACGCTCAGCAATCGCACGGCTTCCAGACGCCACAGTCGGCGCCCCTCGAACAGTCGCCCCAAACTGATGCAACCAACCACGATCACCACCGCCAGCAGCCAGGGTTCCCAGGCCGCAGCCCGCTTGACGCTGGCGAGAAAGGCCAAGGTTAGGGCGTTGATCGCCAGAAACTGAATAAACGCGTACAGCTTGAGGTTGGCCGGATAAACGCAGGCAAAAATCTGCGCCCCCATTTTTGGCCACGGCCGCTGGCGCACATCGGCAGGACGCCAGCCGGTGGGCATCCACCACAGACGCAACTTATCCCACCATGAGTGAGTGGCCCGCGCATCGGCCCAGAGCAGGCGCCACCAACTGAGCTGCAGGCGCAGCGGATCGAAGCTGTTGACGGGCGTAGTCACCCCGTAGCGCACCGGCTCACGCTCCTCGGCAAAGGTGCCGAACAGCTTGTCCCAGACGATAAACACCCCGCCGTGGTTCTTGTCGATGTAGCAGTCGTTCTGGCCGTGGTGCACACGGTGATGGCTGGGCGTGACAAATATCTGCTCCAGCCAGCCCAGGCGCTCGATGTGCTGGGTATGAATCCAGAACTGATAGGCCAGCTGAATCCCCAGCAAAATCAAAAACAACGGCAATGGCACGCCGAGCAGGGCCAGCGGCAAATAAAACGGCCAGTCGAAGGCGGTTTGAAAGGCGCCTTTGCGCAGCGCCGTCGACAGGTTGAAGTCTTCACTGGAGTGATGGGGTTGATGGGCGCCCCACAGCAGGTTGTAGCGATGCAGGCTGCGGTGCGCCCAGTAGAAGCACAGGTCCACCGCGACAAAGCCGCCCAACCAGACCCAGGGCGAGCCCGCATCCAGCTCCAGCACGCGCGCATGCTCATACAGCCAGGCGTACGGGATCAGCAGCAACAAGCGCAGCGGCCCCTCCAGCACCAGCCGCAGCACAGCGCTATTGATGCTGGTTACGCTGTCTGCCAGACGCCAGGTGTGACGCCCCGTGTGGCGTTCATAGGCGAGCTCCAACAGTATCAGCAGGATGTACAACGGCAACGCCATTACCGCGATATTCACGCTCATTTTGACCCGTACTCGACTTATTCTTGTCACCCAAGCCTAACCCCCACCGCCGTGATGCGCATGGCCGTAGCCGCCAAAGCGCGCCACCAAAGACGCCATCTCGGCCCATCTACCCGGCACAGGGAACCGCGCCAGCACTTCAAGCCTCCAAGGCTACTGACTCGCGGCCGCAAACCGTGGCCCGCGCATTTGCCATCTGTCGATGGTGACGCGCGCGGCCGACGGTATACTCGCGGCCTCACCTGTATGGCTCTCACCACAAGGATTCGTCCATGAAAGCGCTCGGCAAAGTTCTGGGTCTGATATTTCTCGGATTATTGCTGCTGGTTGTCGCCCTCGGCTTCGCCCTCACCCAGCTGTTCGATCCCAACGACTACAAGGACGAAATCCGCCAACTGGCCCGCGACAAGGCCAACTTGGAACTGAGCATCAACGGCGATATTGGCTGGAGCCTGTTCCCCTGGCTGGGCCTGGAGCTGACCGACACCACCCTGGCCAGCGCCGCCACGCCGAACCAGCCGTTTGCCGACCTGCGCCTGCTCGGCCTGTCGGTGCGCGTGTTGCCGCTGCTGCGCAAAGAAGTGCAGATGAGCGATATCCGCATCGACGGCCTCAACCTGACCCTGCAGCGCGACGAAAAAGGCCATGGCAACTGGCAGGACATCGGCCGCCCCGCCAAGCCCGCCAAAGCGCCTGATACCGGCACCGCCCCCGCCAGCCCGGCAACCGCCAGCAGCACCGAAGCCACCACCAGCCAGCCGCTGCGCCTGGACATCGACAGCCTGACCCTGAGCAACGCGCGCATCGACTACCGCGACGCCAAAAGCGGCCAGCAGTACAGCGCCGAGAATATCCAGCTGAGCACCGGCGCCGTGCGCGAAGGCGCCAGCATCCCCGTGCAACTGAGCGCCTTCTTCGCCAGCAATCAGCCGGTGCTGCGCGCCCGCGCCGAGCTGCAAGGCCAGCTGCGCTTCGACCGCGCCCTCAAGCGCTACCAGCTGGAAGACCTGAAACTGTCCGGCGAAGCCTCGGGCGAACCCTTCCAGGGCAAAACCCTGACCTTCGCCACCCAGGGTCAGTTGCTGCTCGACCAAGCCGCACAGATCGCCGAATGGAACGGCCTGAAACTGTCGGCCAACCAGCTGCGCGCCCTCGGCGAACTCAAGCTGCGTAACCTGGACAAACAGCCGGCCCTCGAAGGCGGCCTGTCGATTGCCCAGTTCAACCTGCGCGAGTTCCTCGATGGCATTGGCCAGCCCGTACCAGCCATGAGCGACAGCAGCGCCCTGGGCAGCGTCGAGCTGGTCAGCCGCCTGCAAGGCAGCGCCAACAGCCTGACCCTGCAGGAGCTGACCCTAAAACTGGACGAGAGCACCTTTACCGGCAACCTGAGTGTCAGCGACTTCGCCAAGCAGGCCGTGCGCGCCCAACTCAAGGGCGACCGCCTGAACCTCGACCGCTACCTGCCGAGCACCAGCAAAGAAGGCGCCAGCGCCCGCCAGAACGAGGTGAAAAACACCCTGGCCGCGGCCGGCCAGGCCGGCACCACCGACCTGCCCCAAGCCCCCAGCCAACAGGCCTGGAGTGAAGTCAGCCTGCTGCCCATCGAACGTCTGCGCCGGCTGGATGCCCAGTTCGACCTGAGCCTGGGGCAACTGACCCTGAAGCAATTGCCGATGACCACGGTCACCCTCAAGGCCAGCGGCAAAGACGGCCTGCTCAGCCTCAGCGAACTGCGCGGCGAGCTGTACAACGGCAACTTCAACCACAGCGCCAGCCTCGACGTGCGCCCGGACAGCCCGCAGCTCAAGGTGCAGAAAAACATCAGCCGAGTGGACGCCGCCAAGCTGCTCAAAGCCTTGGGACAAAAACCCACCATCACCGGCACCCTCGACCTCAACGCCGACCTGCAGACCCAAGGCAACAGCCAAAAGGCCTGGATCGACAACCTCAACGGCAACGCCCACTTCAACCTGCGCGACGGTGTACTCAGCAACGCCAACCTCGAACAGCAGCTGTGCCAGGCCATCGCCACCCTCAACCGCAAAAGCCTGAGCGGCGAAACCCGCGGCAAGGACACCGCCTTTGAGTCCCTCGGCGGCAACCTGACCATCACCAACGGCGTGGCCTACAACCCCGACCTCAAGGCCCGCATCCAGGGCCTGAGCGTGAATGGCGACGGCAGCCTCGACCTGCGCGTACTGGGCATGGACTACCGCGTCGGCATCATCATCGAAGGCGACAAGAGCGAAATGCCCGACCCGGCCTGCCAGATCAACCCACGCTATGTCGGCCTCGAATGGCCCCTGCGCTGCCGCGGCCCGCTGGAACTCGGCGCCAAAGCCTGCCGTGTGGACAAGGAAGGCCTGGGCAAGGTCGGCGCCAAACTGGCCACAGAAAAGCTCGGCGAGAAGATCGAAGAAAAACTCGGCGACAAAGTCAGCCCCGAGCTGAAAGATGCCCTCAAAGGCCTGTTCAACCGATGACACCTGAGCAATTCGGCAACGCCGTACTCGACTGGTACGACCAGCACGGGCGCAAAGACCTGCCCTGGCAGCAAGGCATCACGCCCTACCGGGTGTGGGTTTCGGAAATCATGCTGCAGCAGACCCAGGTCAGCACCGTGCTCGGCTACTTCGGCCGCTTTATGGATGCCCTGCCCAACGTCCAGGCCCTGGCCGCCGCACCGGTCGACGAAGTGCTGCACCTGTGGACCGGCCTCGGCTACTACACCCGCGCGCGCAACCTGCAGAAGACCGCGCAGATCGTCGTCGCCGAGCATGGCGGCGAGTTTCCCGCCTCAGTCACCCAGCTGACCGAACTGCCCGGCATCGGCCGCTCCACCGCGGGCGCCATCGCCAGCCTGAGCATGGGCCTGCGCGCGCCGATTCTGGACGGCAACGTCAAGCGCGTACTGGCCCGCTACAGCGCCCAGGAAGGCTATCCCGGCGAGCCCAAAGTAGCGGCACAACTGTGGGCCCTGGCCGAACAACTAACCCCCGCCGCACGGGTCAACCATTACACCCAGGCGATGATGGACCTCGGCGCCACCCTCTGCACCCGCAGCAAGCCCAGCTGCCTGCTGTGCCCGCTGCAGCGTGGCTGCCAGGCGCACCTGCTGGGCCTACAAAGCCGCTACCCGATTCCCAAGCCGCGCAAGGTCCTGCCGCAAAAAAGCACCCTCATGCCACTGCTGGCCAACCGCGACGGCGCCATCCTGCTCTACCGCCGCCCGGCCAGCGGCCTGTGGGGCGGCCTGTGGAGCCTGCCCGAGCTACTCGCCGGAGAAGAACTCGACGGCCTGGCCCTGCAGCACGGCCTGATCCTCGGCGAACGCCAGGCCTTGCCGGCCCTGACCCACACCTTCAGCCACTTCCAACTGGCCATCGAACCCTGGCTGGTGCACGTCGAACAGGCCAGCAGCGCCGTGGCCGAGGGCGACTGGCTCTGGTATAACCTCGCCACCCCGCCGCGCCTGGGCCTGGCCGCACCGGTCAAAAAGCTGCTGAAACGCGCCGCCGACGAATTAAACGCAGGAGAGTTGTCATGACCCGCACCGTGAATTGCCGCAAGCACAAACAAGAACTGCCAGGCCTGGAGCGTCCGCCGTATCCGGGCGCCAAAGGCGAAGACATCTTCAACAACGTCTCCAAACAAGCCTGGGACGAGTGGCAGAAGCACCAGACCATGCTGATTAACGAACGCCGCCTGAACATGATGAATGTCGAGGATCGCAAGTTCCTCCAGGGCGAGATGGACAAGTTCCTCTCGGGCCAGGAATACGCCCTGGCGGAAGGCTACGTGCCGCCCAGCGAGTAAGGCATTTGGGCGTAAGCGACGGTAATAGTTAAATATTTTCCAGCTCGCGCTTGACAGACCGACGCAAAATCCGTCTAATGCGCCCCGTTGCCCAGATAGCTCAGTCGGTAGAGCAGGGGATTGAAAATCCCCGTGTCGGCGGTTCGATTCCGTCTCTGGGCACCACTAATACCGAGAAACCCCAAGCGAAGTTAAATTCCTTGGGGTTTTTTATTGCCTGCAATCCCTGCCCACTGCTGCCAGCAGATGCAGAGTCGATGCCCCGGCAACCCGCTGACACCTGTTCGCAACGACAGACCACGCCGCAACGGCCAGGATTTTGTGTTGGCGCGACAGCCAGCATTAGCGATGCGACAAGCTGTCACATGGCTGGCACTTAGCCCTGTTTGGCCGCTTGGCGCTCGCGGAAGCGCTATGCTAGCTTGACGCCTCGCCAGGAAGGCCAGCCCGCTGCCGGAGCGCATTCGAACAAGAAGAGGACACCCCATGGCCGAGGCCACGCCCGCGCTGGAAATTCGCAACCTGCATAAACGCTATGGCGATCTCGAAGTGCTCAAGGGCATCTCCCTGACCGCCCGCGACGGCGATGTGATCTCGATCCTCGGCTCGTCTGGCTCCGGCAAGTCGACCTTTCTGCGCTGCATAAACCTGCTGGAGAACCCTCATCAGGGCCAGATCCTGGTTGCCGGCGAAGAGCTCAAGCTCAAAGCCAGCAAGAATGGCGAGCTGGTGGCTGCCGACAACAAGCAGATCAATCGCATGCGCAGCGAAATCGGCTTCGTGTTCCAGAACTTCAACCTCTGGCCGCACATGAGCGTACTCGACAACATCATCGAGGCACCGCGCCGTGTATTGGGGCAGAGCCGCGCTGAAGCCACCGAAATGGCCGAAGCGTTGCTGGCCAAGGTTGGCATCGCCGACAAGCGCCACGTTTACCCCGCCCAACTCTCCGGTGGCCAGCAGCAACGGGCCGCGATTGCCCGCACGCTGGCCATGCAACCGAAAGTGATCCTGTTCGATGAGCCAACTTCGGCCCTCGACCCGGAAATGGTACAAGAAGTGCTTAATGTGATCCGCGCGCTCGCCGACGAAGGTCGCACGATGCTGCTGGTTACCCACGAGATGAACTTCGCCCGCCAAGTCTCCAGCGAGGTGGTATTTCTCCACCAGGGGCTGGTTGAAGAACAGGGCTCACCCGAGCAGGTGTTCAACAACCCCAGTTCGGCGCGCTGCAAACAATTCATGTCCAGCAATCACTAACGGAGCTCTATCGCATGCAGAACTACAAAAAAATCCTGCTCGCCGCTGCCGCCACCCTGGCTTTTGGCAGCAGCGCCATGGCCGCCGAAAAAATCAAAATCGGCACCGAAGGCGCCTACCCACCGTTCAACCTGATTGATGCCAGCGGCAAACCGGGCGGCTTCGACGTCGACATCGGCATGGCCCTGTGTGCCCAAATGAAAGCCGAGTGTGAAGTCGTTACTTCCGACTGGGACGGCATCATCCCGGCCCTGAACGCGAAGAAATTCGACGCCATCATCGCGTCCATGTCGATCACCGAAGAGCGCAAGGCTGCAGTCGATTTCACCGACGCTTACTACACCAACAAGCTGCAGTTCATCGCCCCTAAAGGCGGCGACTTCAAAATCGACAAAGCCAGCCTCAAGGGCAAAGTGATCGGCGCCCAACGCGCCACCATCGCTGGCACCTGGCTGGAAGACAACATGGCTGACAGCGTAGAAATCAAACTCTACGACACCCAGGAAAACGCCTACCTCGACCTGACCTCGGGCCGTGTTGACGGTGTGCTGGCTGACAAGTTCGTCAACTGGGAATGGCTGAAGAGCGATGCCGGCAAAGGCTTCGAATTCAAAGGCGACCCAGTATTCGACAACGACAAGATCGGTATTGCCGTGCGCAAGGGCGACCCCCTGCAAGGCAAGCTGAACGAGGCACTGAAAGCCATCGTGGCTGACGGCACCTACAAGAAGATCAACGACAAATACTTCCCGTTCAGCATCTACTGACCTGCCTGACCGTCGCGACTGCGGGCGCGACAGTCCCTAGCAAAGCCTGCCTACCCCATGACTATCGATCTATACGGATTCGGC
>OFRI01000462.1_pt1 | contig 10814 bp, 8 predicted proteins | sample 1543031 | NCBI WGS metagenome assembly OFRI01 (sample SAMN07774226, study PRJEB24372) | wastewater metagenome
GGCCGCGCCATTGGGGTTTCGTTCCGATATCAATGGCTTACGCGCCTGGGCGGTGATCTTTGTCGTGCTTTATCACTTCGGTGTGCCTGGGGTAACGGGCGGCTTTGCCGGCGTTGATGTGTTCTTTGTGATTTCCGGTTATCTGATGACGGCTGTGGTCGTCAAAGGCCTGCGGACCGGGCGTTTTAATCTGTGGCAATTCTATTTGGCGCGGGCACGGCGAATCTGGCCAGCGTTGATCGTGCTATGCGCGGTGTTGCTGGCGCTTGGCTGGTTTGTGTTGATGCCGGAGGAATACCGCGCGTTGGGCAAGCATGCGCGTGACAGTCTGTTGTTTTCCTCAAACCTGCGCTATTTGAAGGAGGCGGGCTACTTTGCCGTGGCCTCCGAGCAGAAGTGGCTGCTGCACACTTGGTCGTTGTCGGTTGAATGGCAGTTTTACCTGATATTTCCGCTGATCATGGCCGCGCTGTGGCGTTTATTGCCTCGGGAGAAAAGCCTGTATCTAGCCATCGGCGGCCTGTTTTTCGGATCGCTGGTATGGAGTGTATGGAGCAGCCTATTTGAGGCGGAGCGTGCTTTTTTTGTTTTGAGCAGTCGCGGTTGGGAACTGCTCGGTGGTGGTCTGGTTTTTGGCCTGAGTGAGCGGCTTGTGCTCAGCGCTGTTCAGCGCCGGGTAATGTTGTTCGTCGGCATGCTGATAATGTTCACGGCCATGTTCTGGCTCGACTCCAGCAGGGTCTGGCCGGGTGGCTGGGCGCTGTTGCCGGTGATGAGTGCGGCCTTGTTGATTCTGGCTAACGCTGAACATACGCCGCTTCTGCATGCGCCGGTTCTGCAATGGTTTGGTAGCCGCTCCTATTCACTGTATCTATGGCATTGGCCCGTCGTAGTCGGTTTGGGGCTGTTGGACGGTGGGCAGACGTATTTGCTAATGGTCGCTGGCATGCTTGTGGCGCTGTGCTTGGCACATGTCTCGTATCAGTATGTCGAGGAGCCTACACGCCGACTTATGGGGCGCCATCGCGGATGGCCTCTAGTTTGCCTGCTGATTGCTAGCCTGGCGCTGGTGGCCAGCGTTGCTCAGTGGGTTCGTAAAAGCGAATTCAGCAATCGGCTACCCACGCCTGTCGCGCAAATGGCGGCGCAGGCCCGGAATCATTCTCCGCGGCTGCAAGAGTGCACCCACGATCAGCCGGAATGTTTTTTTGGTGGCGACGCCATTCGCGCCATCGTCATTGGCGATAGCCATGCCGGTGCGGTGGTTGAAGCGGTCAACGACAGCCTGATGAATACAGCTCAGGGAGTTTATTTGCGCGCAAGCGCCGGCTGCCTGCTGGTATTCGGTGCGCGCAAGGACAGTTCCAGCTCCCAGGAATGTACGCAATTACAGGCGTGGGCTCAGCAGGCGCTACCGGGCCTGTATCCCGGTGTGCCGGTGTTGTTAGTCATGCGTACCACCGCCTATGTTAAAGGCGGGATGCCGGGAGAACCGGGTCAGCTGGATAACCAGCCGGAGTACCACTTCGCCAAGCCCTACAGCTCACCGCAGCCTGCATTTTTGGCGGAGTTTCGCGCGAACTACGTCGCTAGCGTCTGCGCGCTCACCGCCCATCATCCTGTGTATTTGCTGCGGCCAATACCGGAGATGCCAGTGAGCGTGCCGGATGCTATGGCACGCGATGTACTTTTGGGGCGTGAGCGGCAGTATCAGCTCTCCCTGACGGATTACCAGCAGCGGCATGCGTTCACCTGGAGCGTACAAGACCAGGCCCGCGCTCAGTGCGGTGCGCACATACTCGACCCGTTGCCTTTTTTGTGTAGCGATACAGTTTGTCCGGCGGCGGTCGATGGCACTGCGCTGTATTACGATGATGATCACCTGAGTCGGGCCGGATATGCGCGATTGATTCCGCTTTTCCGGCAAATCTTCAGCAGTCCTTGAGGCTGTGCGTCACGGCTGGGTTAAGCCCTGTCATACTGGCTGGCGTCATTAGAGAGTGCTTAGTGACGCGTCCTAAATTATGTTTTGTGTGTTTGCGGAGTCTCCATGAAGTTGTCCATGCCCCGTTTCGACCAGGCCGCCGTATTGGTGGTCGGTGATGTCATGCTCGACCGCTACTGGCATGGCGGCACTTCGCGGATTTCCCCGGAGGCGCCAGTGCCCGTGGTCAAGGTTGAGCAGATCGAAGATCGTCCGGGCGGCGCGGCCAACGTCGCGCTGAACATCGCCGCCCTCGGTGCGCCGGCGCTGTTGGTGGGGGTGACGGGGGCCGATGAGGCGGCTGATAGCCTGAGCAACAGCCTGGCTGCTGTGGGGGTGAAAACCTCGTTTCAGCGCATCGCCAACCAGCCGACCATCGTCAAGTTGCGGGTTATGAGCCGTCACCAGCAATTGCTGCGTATGGACTTCGAAGAGCCGTTCAACACTGATGCGGCTGCGCTTGCTGTTGAAGTCGAAGCGTTGCTCGATGGCGTCAAGGTGCTGGTGCTGTCGGACTACGGCAAGGGCGCGTTGCAGAACCATCAGGTGCTGCTGCAGGCGGCGCGCTCGCGCGGCATTCCGGTGCTGGCCGACCCCAAGGGTAAGGACTTTTCCATCTACCGCGGAGCCAGTCTGATCACCCCGAACCTGCATGAGTTTGAAGTGGTTGTCGGTACCTGTGCCGATGAGGCCGAGTTGGTGGCCAAGGGCGCCAAGCTGATGCGAGAGCTGGAGCTGGGCGCCTTGCTGGTGACCCGTGGCGAGCACGGCATGACCCTGTTGCGCCCCGAACATCCGGCTCTGCATTTGCCGGCCCGCGCCCGTGAAGTGTTCGATGTCACCGGTGCCGGTGATACGGTTATTTCCACCCTGGCTGCCAGCCTGGCTGCCGGTGAGGAGCTGCCTCACGCCGTGGCCCTGGCCAACCTGGCCGCCGGCATTGTGGTCGGCAAGCTCGGCACCGCGGCCATCAGTGCGCCGGAACTGCGTCGCGCGATTCAGCGTGATACCGGCTCCGAGCGTGGGGTGCTGAGCCTCGATCAACTGCTGTGCAGCATTGAGGATGCTCGCGCCCACGGCGAGAAAATCGTCTTCACCAATGGCTGCTTCGACATCCTGCATGCCGGCCATGTGACCTATCTGGAGCAGGCCCGCGCCCAAGGTGATCGCCTGGTGCTGGCGGTCAACGACGACGCGTCGGTCAGTCGCCTGAAAGGCCCCGGCCGGCCGATCAACTCGGTCGACCGACGCATGGCGGTACTGGCCGGCCTTGGCGCGGTGGACTGGGTGGTGAGCTTCAGCGAAGACACCCCGGAAAATCTGCTGCGCGCGGTCAAACCCGACGTGCTGGTCAAGGGCGGTGATTACGGCATCGACGGCGTGGTGGGCGGCGATATCGTGCGCAGCTACGGCGGTGAAGTGCGCGTGCTGGGGCTGGTGGAAAACAGCTCGACCACGGCGATTGTCGACAAGATTCGCCAGCGTCCGTAAGTCGCCGTCAGTGACTGGCTGACCTGCCGTAACGGGGCGGCTAGACGGTCATAGGCGGGTCGGGGAGGGCGGTGCATGATCGCAGCACCTCCACCCCGTTGAGCTGCTGCCCATGAAATTCGACGTACAAGGCCAGGCCCTGAGCGTGCTCAATCGGCTGGCACAGGCCCATTGGCCTGACCGGCTGAAACTGCGCAAACCTTTCGAAAAACTGATCTATCGCGGCAGTCGCGCCAGCTTCCGTCTGGCCGCTGAGCGCGCGGCAAAAACCGCCCGTGGCCCGCGGCCACTCGACCCGGATGCGCTGTTCGACCTGTCGTTGTCGGACGAGCAGCAGATGCTGGTGGAAATGCTCGACGGTTTCGCCAGTGAAGTGCTGCGCCCTGCGGCCCACGATGCCGATGCGGCGGCGATTGTGCCGGCTGAGCTACTCAATCAGGCCCAGGCTCTGGGGCTGACCTTTTATGGTGTCAGTGAACAGCACGGCGGCATGGCCGCTGAGCGCACCACCTTGACCAATGCCTTGATTGCCGAGGCGCTGGGCAAGGGCGATTTGTCCCTGGCGGCGGCCTTGTTGGTGCCGTTGTCCGCGGCCAACTGCATTCGTCGCTGGGCTAGCGCCGAGCAGCAGGCGCGCTGGTTGCCGGCCTTTGTCGGCGAGCAGGCTGCACCATTGACGGCGATTGCCGTGAGTGAGCCGACGCCCTTGTTCGATCCGCACCAGCTGCGTACTAAGGCCAAACGCAAGGGCTCCCACTATGTGTTGACCGGTGAGAAATGCCTGATTCTGCGTGGCCTGGAGGCCAGTCAGCTGATCGTCGCGGCGCAGACCAGTCAGGGCCCCGCGCTGTTTCTGTTGGATGCCGCGAGTGCTGGCGTCGAGCGGCGTGCTGAGCCGGGCATGGGCCTGAAAGCCGGTGGTACGGCGCGCATCTTGCTCAAGGGCGTCAAGGTGCCTGCGGAGAATCGCCTGGCTGCCGAGCACTTCAATTATCAGAGCTTCCTCGATCACGCGGGCCTGGCCTGGTGTGCGCTGGCGGTGGGTACGGCGCAGGCGGCGTTGGATTACGTGATTCCCTACTGCAATGAGCGTTTGGCTTTCGGTGAGCCAATCAGCCATCGCCAGGGCGTGGCCTTTATCGTCGCCGACATCGCCATTGAGCTGGATGCCATGCGCCTGATGGTCTGGCGTGCTTGCTCGCGGGCCGAGCAAGGCTTGCCGTTCCAGCGTGAGGCTTATCTGGCGCGCCTGCTGTGCGCCGAGAAGGCCATGCAGATAGGCACCGACGCCGTGCAGTTGCTCGGCGGTCACGGCTTCACCAAAGAACATCCGGTTGAGCGCTGGTACCGCGATTTGCGCGGTGTGGCGATCATGGCCGGCGGCTTGCAGTTATAAGGGGCGAGACTGATGAATCTGGAAACTCCAAAGAAATTCCGTGGCCTGGTGACCCAGGCCCATCAGGTGGCGGCCAATTATTTTCGGCCGATCTCGCGCAAATACGACAAGGCCGAACACGCCTATCCGCAGGAGCTCGACCTGCTCGCCGCGCTGCTGGACGGGATGAACGCCGGCTCGCCGGATGCGATTGGCGCGACCTCGGCGAGCAAGCGTGGAGCCTCGGCTGAGCAGGCTGCAGGCAACAAGAATGGCGGCAACCTGTCGGCGCTGCTGGGGGTCATGGAGCTGTGCTGGGGCGATGTGGGCCTGTTGCTGGCCATGCCGCGCCAGGGCTTGGGCAATGCGGCGATCGCAGCGGTGGCCAATGAAGAGCAGTTGCAGCGCTTCAAGGGTAGCTGGGCGGCCATGGCGATTACCGAGCCCGGCTGTGGTTCAGACTCGGCGGCGATCCGCACTACCGCGACCAAGGACGGCGAACACTACATCCTCAATGGCGAGAAAATCTATGTCACCTCCGGCGCGCGCGCCGACTCGGTAGTGGTCTGGGCCACGCTGGACAAGGGCTTGGGGCGTGCGGCGATCAAGTCATTCGTGGTCGAGCACGGCACGCCCGGCATGAGTGTGGCGCGGCTGGAGAAGAAGCTCGGTATCAAGGCCTCCGACACGGCGGCTATCAGCTTTATCGATTGCCGGGTGCCTGCCGCCAACTTGTTGGGCAACCCGGAAATCGACGTGCAGAAGGGTTTTGCCGGGGTCATGGAGACTTTCGACAACACCCGGCCGTTGGTGGCCGGCATGGCCATTGGCGTGGCCAAGGCGGCGCTGGATCGCACCCGTGAGTTGCTGAAGAAAACCTGCAAGCTGGAGTACTCCAAACCCCTGCTGAGCGTTAGTCATGCCGAGGCGACCCTGTATCGCCTGGAGGCCGAGTGGGAGGCCGCGCGCCTGCTGACCCTGAAGGCCGCGTGGATGGCCGACAACAAATTGCCCAACTCCAAGGAGGCTTCGATCGCCAAGGCCAAGGCCGGACGGGTAGCCAACGAAGTGACGCTGAAATGCGTCGAGCTGACCGGCGCCTTGGGTTATGGCGAGGATGAACTGCTGGAGAAGTGGGCGCGCGACTCGAAGATTCTCGACATTTTTGAGGGCACCCAGCAGATCCAGTTGCTGATTGTTGCGCGCCGCTTGCTCGGCAAAAGCTCCAGCGAGTTGAAGTAAGCGTGTAGCAAATCCGCCCCCTCTCCCCAGCCCTCTCCCGTAAACGGAAGAGGGGGCGGTGTGCGTTTAATTCGCGAATGTGCTTCTTGGACTGAATCGCCCCGGATTGCATCCGGGCTACATCTTAGGCCTAGAAACAAAAAGCCCCGGTTATCCGGGGCTTTTGTTTTAGGCCGTTTGGCGCTTCAGCCAATCGGCCCAGCTGATGCGCTCATCACGCACCAGCCAGCCGTCGCGCTCGGCGAAGCCTTCGGACAGCCATAGGTTGTCGGTTTTGCTCGCCTGCAATTGGCCTTGTTGCAAGGTGAACAGCTCGCCTGTGGCGCGGCCGTTGCGCAGGGCGATCAGGTGCAGGTCGGGCTGTTCGCGTGCCAGGCGGGTGATTAGGTCGCAGCCTTCCAGTTGTTCATCGGCGTGAAACAGGCTGAGGTCACGGGCCAGGCTCGGCAGCTCCAGCCGCAGGTTGTAGACCAGTTGCAGCGATGCGGTCGGCAGGTGCACGTAGGCCAGCGGACGCTCCAGCAAGGGCAGGCTGTCGCGAAAAACCGGATGGGTCGAACCGATCTGCGCCTGCAGGCCAAAGTGCAGCACGTCTTCGTAGTCCAGGCAGTCGGCGTAGGGCGTTGGCAGCCAGGTCTGGGCGAAGCGTCCGCCGAGCCAGCCGGATTCGCTTTCCACCAGGCACTCCTCGGCGACCTCTTGCAGCGCGGTGAGCAGCGGCAGGTTCAGCTCGTGGGCCGGTACGTAACCAGAAATCAGTTTGAGTACGGTGTCGCCGCGGTCTTCGCGTTGCTGGCGCACCACCACCCAGTAATCTTTGCCCTCCAGTTGCAGGGTCAGGCGCACCGACACCCCGAGGTTGGCCAGCTCCACAGCAAAGTGTTGGCTGTCGGCGATCTGCAGTGGCCGACGGCGGGCCTGCATCTGGCTGAAGCTCAGCGGTAGGCCGATACCTTGGTAGCTGAGCTGATGGGCACTGGCTTCCACGTGCAGGGCCAGGGTTTTGAAACTTTCGGGGTCCTTGCGGGCGAGGGTCTGCGGCATGGGCGACTCCAGATACGGCGCGCGGGGAACGGATGAGTCAGGCTAGCAGGCTCGGTGCTTCACGGGGCTGCTGGCCGACGAACAGGTCCGATTCTAGCGACTTGCTGAGCGACCAGTACTGCGACCGACGGTCGCGCCTGGCACTGCTTACTTCAGCCCGTGAATCACCTTGGCCGCCGTCGCCACGTTATGGGCGAGGTGCACAGGATTGATGGTGCCAACAATCGCGCTGTTGACCCCCGGATGGCTGAACAGTAACTCGAAGCTGGCGCGTACCGGGTCGACGCCCGCTGCCAGGCAGGCGTGGCCGCTGGCCAGGGCTTTTTTGATCAGGATTGCCTTGCCGTGCTCGGCGGCGTAATCCAGCACCGGCTTTTCTGTCTGCTCATTGAGGTTGTAGGTGACCATGGCGCAGTCGCCTTGCTCCAGGGCCAGCAGGCCGCCGGAGACGGTCTTGCCGGAAAGGCCGAAGGCGCCGATCTTGCCTTCGCGCTTGAGCTCGGCAAGGGTGGCGTAGATGCCGCTGTCGTGGAGGATGGCCAGGTCGTTGCCGTCGGAATGCACCAGCACCAGTTCGATATGCTCGGTTTCCAGGCGCTTGAGGCTGCGTTCTACCGAGAACCGGGTATGGGCCGGCGAGAAGTCGAAGAGCGAGGCACCGTTGACGAACTCTTCGCCGACCTTGCTGACAATCACCCAGTCCTGGCGCTGGCCGCGCAGCAGCGGGCCGAGGCGTTCCTCGCTGATGCCGTAGGCCGGCGCGGTATCGAGCAGGTTGATGCCCAGCTCGCGGGCCTGGTGGAGCAGGGCGCGGGCAGCGGCGTCATCGGGGATACTGAAACCGTTGGGGTATTTCACCCCTTGGTCGCGGCCCAGTTTGACCGTGCCCAGGCCTAGCGGCGAAACCGTCAGCCCGGTACTGCCCAGTGGGCGATGCAGGCCGTGCAGGGTGGCGAGGGTCATGGCAGCAACGCATCCCACACCGGGGTGGCCACCGTCGGACGCGGCAACTCAGGCAGCGCTGCATGTTGGCCGGGCTGAATGGCGTCGCGTTTAAGGGCAGCCAGTACGCGATCGGCGAAGTCCGGGGCCAGCGCCAGCTTGGTTGGCCAACCCACCAGGAGGCGCTCTTGCTCCGCGAGGAAGGCGTTGTCCGGGCGCGCCAGGCCGGATTGGGCCGGCTCGGCGCGATCCACGCGCAGGGTTGCCCACTGGGTGGCGGTCTGGTCGACCCAGGGCAGCAGGTCGGCCATTTCCTTTTGTGCTGCTTTGATTTGCTCGGCTTCGTCGCGGGCCACGGCCTCGGCTTCGGCCAAGTCGCCGCCCAGGTACCAGACCCATTGGCCGTCGGCCGCCGGATGGGTGGTGACCGTTACCCGCGGCTTGGGTCCACCGCCCAGGCAGTGCGCGTACAGCGGCTTCAGCGCCGGGCCCTTGGCCAGCACCATATGCAGTGGGCGCAATTGCTGGGTGGGCTGACTGATGCCGAGTTGCTTGAGCAGTTCGGCATTGCCGCCGCCGGCGCTGAGGACGATGCGTTGTGCGCGGATCTCACGGCCATCGACGCGCAGGCCAACCAGTGCCTGCTGTTCACGCAGCGGCTCAATTTTCTCGGCGGCCAGCAGGCTGTCGCCAGCCAGTTCAGCCAGACGCGCGATCAGGCTCGGCACGTCGAGGACCAGTTCAGCCAGGCGGTAGACCTTGCCCTTGAATTTGGGGTGTTGCAGCGCAGGCGGCAGTTGCTCGCCCTTTACCTGGTCGACCCGGCCGCGCACGGCCTTGCTGGCGAAGAAGCTGGTTAGGTTGCCGGCCAGGGTGCCCGGCGACCACAGGTAGTGGGCCTCGGACAGCACGCGCACGCCGCGCAGGTCCAGCTCGCCGCTGCCGCTGAGGGCTTCGCGCCAACGTCTGGGCATGTCAGCAATCGCTTCCGAGGCGCCGGTCAGGGCGCCATGCAGGGCGTACTTGGCGCCGCCGTGGATGATGCCTTGAGATTTCACGCTCTGCCCGCCGCCGAGGCTGGCATTCTCCACCAGCAGGCTGGCGTAGCCGAGCTGGCGCAGGCGCGCATGCAGCCAGAGACCGGCGATACCGCCGCCGACGATCAACACGTCCGTGGAAAGGGCCTGGGACATAGCGCGTAGTGCCTTGCTCGGGAAAACAGGCCGGCAGTATAACCGCCTGTTAATGACCGGCGGTGCTGGAGAACAACTGCATCACCATCACACCACCGACAATCATGCTCATGCCGAGCATCGCCGGCCAATCGAGCTTTTGCCCATAGATAAACAGTGCGGCAATGCTCACCAGCACAATGCCCATGCCCGACCACACCGCATAGGCCACGCCAATTGGGATGGTCTTCACCACGATCGACAGCAGCCACAGCGACAGGCCGTAACCACACACCACGAGCAACAGCGGCAGGGGCTTGTTGAAGCCGTCCAGGGCTTTCATTGAGGTGGTGGCCACCACTTCGGCGGCGATGGCGATGCCAAGAAACAGGTAGCCGGACATGTTGCAGTACTCCTTTGCTGGAGCGGCGATTCTAGGCCTGCACATGATGGGGTAAAGTTATTACCTATCTGAATAGGAGATCGCTATGCGTTGGAACCTTGAGCAGTTGAGCTTGTTCGTACGCATTGCCGAGGGTCGCTCGTTCTCCGCCGTAGGCCGCGATCTCCAGCGCGCCCAATCGGCGGTGAGCAATGCCATTGCTTTGTTGGAGGCGGATCTGGGCTTGCTGTTGTTCGAACGCAGCAGCGGCCGCCAGCCACGCCTGACCGCTGCCGGGGTGACGCTGCTGGAGGAGGCACGGGAAATTTTGCGTCAGTGCGAGCGCCTGGAAGGGAGAGCTCAGGGGCTGGTGCGCGGCGAAGAAGTAATCTTGCGTCTGGCTCAGGACGAAGCCATGCCTTATCAGCCAGTCCTCGACAGCCTGGAAGCACTGGCTCAGCAGTTCCCCTTGCTTGAAGTGCAACTGGCCAGCGGCGCCCAAGGCGAGGTGGCGCGCAAACTGCTGGAGCGACGCGCCGATCTTGGCCTGTTGTTTCACCATGAGCGTATGCCTGAAGCGCTGGAACGCCAACGCTTGGGCGCGATTGAAATGGTCACCGTATGCGGCGTCGGCCATGCCTTGGCGACGGCCAGCTATGTCGACCGTCGCGAGCTGGCCCGGCATCGGCAGCTGTTGATGGCGCCGCAGGACAGCCACTATCCCGGCGGTGAGCAGATTAGTCCGTCGGTCTGGCGCACCGACAGTTTCTACACCATGGCCGAACTGCTGATGCGCAACCTGGGCTGGGCCTGGTTGCCGCGCCATGTGGTGCAGTACCCGACGTATCAAGGCCAACTGGTGGAATTGAACAGCGATTGGGTGCCGCCACCGCTGGTGGTCGAGCTGGTCTGTCGGCGTGATGAGGCGCTGGGGCCGGCCGCGTTATGGCTGGCGGAATGCTTTGCCCAGCACCTGGAGGCCATCGGCTGATCAGTCCCGACCACTCTGTTAAGCTGCGCGCCATGAATAGAAGCCTCTACACCCTGCTGTTTCATCTCGGTCTGCCGCTGGTGGCCGGGCGTCTGGCCTGGCGCGCCTGGCAGGCGCCGGCTTATGCCAAGCGTATTGGCGAGCGTTTTGCCTTTGGCCTGCCACCGCTCAAACCGGGCGGTATCTGGCTG
>OFRI01000466.1_pt1 | contig 10772 bp, 10 predicted proteins | sample 1543031 | NCBI WGS metagenome assembly OFRI01 (sample SAMN07774226, study PRJEB24372) | wastewater metagenome
CCCTGTAGAGGCCGCCGAACTGGACCTGGATGCGGAAGTCGCCCGCCACCGGCCGCTTGTTGACCGCATGGCTGAACCGATCGCCGAAAAACAGCAGCGAGGTCTCGCCCTCGGTCTCGATCGACTTCAGATAGGGCTGGATCATCGCCGCGCCCTCGGGCGCATCGCTCAACACCTCGCCCGGCGTCAGGCGCAGGGTGCGAAACGCCCCGGCCGACACCGTGGGTTTGACGATCAGCACCGACGCGCCCGTCTCGGCGAAGGCGGCGTCCACCTGATCCTGGTTCACGCCGTCGGTCCATCGCGTCGGCGGGATCGGCACGCCCCTGTCCGCCAGACGCGCCAGATAGGACTTGTCCGAGTTCCAGCGCAGAACCTGCGCCGGATTGGCGACCGGCAGCCCCTCTTCGGTCCAGGTCGCGCAGGCCTTCAGCCAGCGCCCATGGTCGCGGTGATACCCCCAGGCGATGACCGGCAGGATCAGGTCATAGGCCGCGAGGCCCGACACATCCTCGACATGACCGGTCCAGGGCGTTGCCGTGACCATCGTGCCCGTGCTCTCCAGCGTCGCCTTCAACCGTTCCAGTACCTCGGGCCAGCGGCCGACATAGGTCTTGTCGGCGGGATCGGGGGTCAGGACAGCGATCTGGGTCATGCGGTCCTCATACCGAAGCGACACGGAGGATATAAGGGCTTCCTTATATGATTTCGGGTGACGTGCGGGCGTTGACCGGCTAAGGCGCGACCATGACCCAGAACACCGCCCAATATGACGTCTGCGCCGTCGGCAACGCCATCGTCGATGTCCTCAGCCCCTGCGACGCCGCCTTCCTGACGGCCCAGGACCTGGCGCCCAACTCCATGCAGCTGGTCGACGCCGAACGCAGCGCCGCCCTGTATGACGCCATGGCGCCGGGCGTAGAGGCCTCGGGCGGTTCGGCAGGCAACACCGTGGCGGGCGTCGGCTCGTTCGGCGGTCGCGCGGCCTATATCGGCAAGGTCGCCGACGATACGCTGGGCCAGGTCTTCAGCCACGACATCCGCGCCGCCGGCGTCCACTTCGACACCCCGGTTCTGACGGGCGGGGCCGACCAGGGCTTCGGCACCGGCCGCTGCCTGATCAACGTCCTGTCCGACGGGGCGCGCACCATGGCGACCTTCCTGGGGGCCGCGAACCAGTTGTATGCCGACGACATCGACGAGGCCCTGATCGGCGCCAGCGAGATCGTCTATCTGGAAGGCTATCTGTTCGATCCGGCGCCCGCCCGCGCCGCCTTCGAACGCGCCGCCGCCGCCGCGCACAAGGCCGGCCGCAAGGTGGCCATCACCCTGTCGGACACCTTCGTCGTCGCCCGCTGGCGCGCCGAACTTCTGGACTTCATCACCCAGTCCGCCGACATTGTCCTGGCCAACGAGGCCGAACTGGGCGCCCTGTTCGAGACCGAAGACTTCGACGCCGCCGCCGCGAAACTGGCCGCCATCGTCGAGATCGCCGCCGTCACGCGCGGCGAGCACGGCTCGGTCGTGATCAAGGGCGACGAGCGCGTCGTCGTCGCCGCCTATCCGGTCGACAAGGTGATCGACACCACCGGCGCCGGCGACCAGTACGCCGCCGGCTTCCTGCTGGGCCTCGCACGCGGGCTAACGCTGGAAGAGGCCGGCAAGCTGGGCTCACTGGCCGCGTCCGAAGTCATCGCCCACTGGGGCCCGCGCCCGATGGTGAAGCTGATCGATCTGGCCTCCGAGCACGGGCTGAAGCTGTAAGACCCAGTGTCTCCTCCCCACGCAGTGGGGAGGTGGCTCGGAGCGAAGCGAAGAGACGGAGGGGCTCTTATCGCATCGCCAGCGTCTGTGGGACTTCAACAGGCCCTCCACCACGCTTCGCGTGGTCCCCCTCCCCACACAGTGGAGAGGAGACGTTCGTCTTTAGCTTTTCCACCTCAGCGTCATAGGCTGGATCGGGTTCACGAACGGCCGATCCTCCGCCCGGCTCTTCGCCCATTCGCGCTTCAGCTGCTGATACCATTTGGCCTGTTTGTCGGCGTCGTCGATCCAGATCAGGGCGGGGTCGTAGCGCAGGCCTTCGTTCTGCAGGTTCACCATGCCGCCGTCCTGTTTCAGGAAGGCGACGACCCCCATCCGCAAGAAGGGCTTGGCCAGGCCGAATACCCAGTGGTCGGACCAGAAGATCTGGGTGATCCGCGTTTTGGTATCGGTGATCGGCGTCAGGCAGGTCAGGGCCAGGACCTGTTTTTCGCCGACCTGAATGTGCTCCCAGCGGAAGCCCGGCAGGCGGAAGGTGATCTCGGTCGCGGGCGCGCCGCCCAGGATCTTGTAGAGGCGGCTGTTCGACGAGGGGGCGTGGCGCACCATGGCCCAGCCGAACGCGGTTGGGGCGAAGGCCTTGGACTTCTCGTGCATCGAATGTTCGGATCGCCACCACCATTGCTGGTGGACGTAGGGGCCGTGGGCGGGGTCCATCAGGCCGACGACGGCGTGGTCGATATGGCTGTCGAAATCCATCGCCTCGACCAGCTTGGCCTCGCCGCCGACCACGCCGGGGAAGAGCGGCGGCTCATGGTCCGGCTCCATCGGATTGCGGGCGTCCGACGCCATCCAGACGAAGACGATCCCTTGGCTCTCGCGCACCGGATAGGACCGCACGCGGATGCGGTTCGCCTCGAACGCCTGATCCTCGACCAGTGAAGGAATGGCGGCGCAGACGCCGTCGGGCCGGAAGCGCCAGCCGTGATAGGGGCATTCGACCGTCTCGCCCTCGCCAGGCTTTTCGACCAATTTCCCCGCCGACAGGGGCGCGGCGCGGTGGGGACAGATGTCGCGCATCGCATAGACCTGGCCCGCGCGGGTGCGGCCGATCAACACCGGCTCCCCCATGATCTCATAGCGTTTCAGACTGGCCGGGGCGACGTCGCGGCCCAAGGCGACGAAATACCAGGCGTCGGTGACGAACCCCTTGCCGAATGGCTGCGCGCCGGCTTTTGAGGGGGCGGGTTCGACCTGGGGGGACTGGACGGGAGCGGCGTCGGCGGGCTTCATGCCGACTGTCTAACAGAGCCGCGCGGCGCCTGTCTCATGTCACCTGACAGAGAACTTTACATATCAAAGTCAGCGCGGCATAAGCGGGCGTCAAAGGGGAGTTTGATCATGACCATCGTATCCATTCTGAACCGCAGCGTCGGCGCCGCAGCAGCCGCCGCCTTTATCGCTGTGGCTCCAGCGGCCTTCGCGCAGGATGGGCACGGCGCCCACGCCGAAGGCGGCCATGCTCACGGCCATCAGCACGCCGACTTCCAGTCCAACCGCATCCACGTCCGCGTCGATGGCGACGCCGGCGGGCGCGACATCATCCTGATCCCCGGCCTCAGCTCGTCGCCGGAGATCTGGCAGGGGACGGTGGATCATCTGGGCGCCGGCTGGCGCGTGCATCGCATCCACGTCCAGGGCTTCGCCGGCGCGCCGGCTGAGGGCAATGCGCAGGGCGCGACCCCGTCGCCCGTCGCTGCGCCTGTCGCCGAAGAGATCGCCCGCTACATCCGTGAAAAGGGCCTGACCAAGCCAGTCGTCGTCGGCCATTCGATGGGCGGCACCATCGGCATGATGCTGGCCGCGCGCCATCCCGATGCGGTCGGCAAGCTGATGGTCGTGGACATGGTGCCTTTCATGGGCGCGATGTTCGCCGCGCCGGGCGCCTCGGCCGAAAGCGTGACGCCGGTCGCGGACCAGATCTGGGCCGCCCAGGCCAACAGCCCGCGCGAGGCCTATGTCGCCCAGGCGACCGCCAGCATCAACGGCATGATCAACACCGAAAGCCGCCGCGCCGAGGCGTTGGAAGATATGCGCGAAAGCGACCAGAAGGTCTCGGCCGCCGCCTTCCGCGAGCTGATCACGACGGACCTGCGTCCCGAACTGTCCAAGATCACCGCCCCGACCGAGGTGCTGTACGTCAAGTTCAACGATCCGCGCATGACGCCCCAGATCACCGACAGCATCTATCGGATGTCGTTCGCCAATCTGAAGGACGCCCAGCTGAAGCGGATCGACAACAGCGCCCACTTCATCATGTTCGACCAGCCCCAGGCCTTCTACGCCGACCTGGACGCCTTCCTGGCGAAATAGGCGCGGTGACCCACCCGTCCGCGAAACGAATCGTCAGCCTTTATCGGGACAAGGCCGACGACTGGGTCCGGGATCGGGGCGCGACCCTGTATTCCGGCGACGGCGGGGTGGACGAAGCGGTCTGGCTGGATCGGTTCGTCGCGGGCTTGCCCGCAGCGGCGAAAATTCTGGACGTGGGCTGCGGTTCGGGCTGGCCGATTGGGTCCGCTCTGCTGGAGTGGGGGCATCAGCTGACGGGCGTGGATGCGTCGTCGGGCCTGATCGCCCATGCTCAGGCGACGCTGCCGATGGGCATGTGGTCGGTGGCGGATATGCGCGATGCGTTTCCGCCGGGTCCGTTCGACGGCGTTCTGGCTTGGCACAGCCTGTTTCATCTCAGCCCCGACGATCAGAAAAAGGTGCTGCCGAAGCTGGCCGCGAGCGTCGCCGAGGGCGGGCGGCTGATGTTCACCTCGGGCCCGGCGTACGGCGAGACCATCGGACAGTGGCGGGGCGAGCCGCTCTATCACGCCAGTCTTGAGCCGGAGGCCTATCGCGCCCTGCTGGCCGACGCCGGATTGCGCGTGGAATACGACGGGGCGGAAAGCGGCGTTTGGCTGTGCAGGCGCGCCTTTCTTTCGGCGAAATAGCCGCTCACGATCCCGTGAAGTCGGCGGGACCGTTTCGGCGGGCGTTCATACGCGATACACAGCCGATGAACGAGAACTCGCCCAGCGCGGCATCTGAAGGACGGACATGGCGGGACCGGTGAATGCGGGCGGACCACAGGCGCAGGGCAAGCCCCGCCGGTCGGCCCTGGGACGGTTGTTCTACTGGAGCGCCGTGCTGGCGGTTTGGGGGCTGATCTTCCTGGTCGTCTTCTTCGCCGTCTTTGCGCGCGGCCTGCCGGACACCTCCAGCCTGTATCAGGTCGATCGCCAGCCCTCGATCACCTATCTGGATCGCAATGGGGCGTTGATCGCGACGCGGGGCACCCAGATGGCGCCGCCCGCCGATCTGGACGCGCTGCCGGATTATGTGCCAGCCGCCTTCATCGCGATCGAGGACCGGCGCTTCTATCACCACCCCGGCTTCGACCCCATCGGCATGATGCGGGCGATGGCGACCAACGTCCGCGCCGGTCGGGTGGTGCAGGGCGGCTCGACCCTGACGCAGCAGCTGGCCAAAAACCTGTTCCTGACGCCCGACCAGAACATGCGCCGCAAGGTGCAGGAGCTGATGCTGGCGGTCTGGCTGGAGATGAAATTCTCCAAGAAGGAGATCCTGGCCCTCTATTTGAACCGGGTCTATTTCGGCGCCGGCGCCTACGGGATCGAGGCGGCGTCGCAACGCTATTTCGACAAGTCGGCCAAGAACCTGACGGTCGGCGAGGCCGCGCTGCTGGCCGGCCTGCTGAAGGCGCCCTCGCGCTATTCGCCGGTGTCCGAGAGCGAACGCGCCGCCGCCCGCGCCACCGTCGTGCTGAACGAGATGGAAGAGGCCGGCGTCATCACCGCCGCCCAGCGCGAACAGGCCGTGACCCAGCCGGTCATCGTCTCGCGCACTCTGGCGACCCAGCACGCCCAGTATTTCATCGACTGGCTGGACAAGTCGATCCGCAGCCTGGTCGGCGAACCGACCGAGGACATGGTGGTCGAGACGACCCTGGACCTGACGCTGCAGACGGCCGCCGAACGATCGGTGCGCCGCATCCTGGATCGTGACGCCGGCAAGGGCGTACAGCAGGCGGCTCTGGTCGCGCTGGACGGCGACGGCCGGGTGCGCGCCATGATCGGCGGCTCCTCCTATGCCGACAGTCAGTTCAACCGCGCCGTCGACGCCAAGCGCCAGGCGGGTTCGGCCTTCAAACCCTTCGTCTATCTGGCGGCGGTCGAGGCCGGCTATACGCCCCAGACCCCGGTGGTCGATCAGCCGATCACCATCGGCAACTGGTCGCCCCGCAACTATTCCGGCACCTTCAGCGGAAACATGACCCTGGCCCAGGCCGTGGCCCAGTCGACCAATACGGTCGCGGCCTACGTCGCCGATCAGGTCGGGCGCGACAGCGTGGCCCGCGCCGCGCGGCGTCTGGGCATCGAAAGCCGCATCGGCCTGGAGCCGGCGATGGCGTTGGGCGCGGTCGAGGTCTCGCCGATCGAGATGGCCACCGCCTATGACGCCTTCGCCAACGGCGGGCGCCGCGTCGACGCCTATGGCATCAGCCGCATCCGCACGCCCCAGGGCCGCGTCATCTACCAGCGGCAGTCGGGCCAGAGCGGTCAGGCGATCAATAATCCGTCGCTGTACTACATGAACCAGATGCTGCGCGGCGTCGTGACCAGCGGCTCGGGCCGGTCGGCGGCGATCTCGGGCCGCGACCTGGCGGGCAAGACCGGCACGACCTCGGACTACAAGGACGCCTGGTTCGTCGGCTATACCGGCGGCTTCGTCACCGCCGTCTGGGTGGGCAAGGACGACAATACCGCCATGCGCGGCGTGACCGGCGGCTCGTCGCCCGCCGCCATCTGGAAGGGCTTCATGGAGGCGGCCTTGCCGCGCCTGGACGCCCCCGCCATCCCCAATGGTCCGCCCATGCCGGAGGGCTGGATGGCGCCCGATCCGGTCGGCGACCTGATGAGCGGCCTGGACCAGAACGGCCTTCCCATCGAACCCGTCGATCCCCTGGCGGGCGAGCCCTATGTCCCGGACGACCAGGCGCCGACGCAGCCGCCGTCGCCGCAGCCGTCCAGTCCCGCGTCGCCCAAGGGCGGCTATCGCGATGCGCCGAACCCGCAGCAGCCCGAGGGCCGCCCGGCGCAGGAGCGCAAGGGCGATGCCCTGTTCTTCTGATCGCGACGACAACGGCGCGTAAAAAAGGGAGGCGACCCGGCGGTCGCCTCCCTTTGTATTTCAGGCCTGGGTCAGCGGGGGCAGGACAGGTCGCCTTCCTGACATTGGCTGAGGGTCCGCAACTGGCGTGTCCGCTCGGTCGTCAGACGCGCGAGGCAGGTCGAATGCACCATCGGATAGGCGGAACCGCCTTGGACGCCGGACGCCTCGAACCGGCATTGCTGATCGCGGAAGCTGATCCAGGTGCGTTGGGCGGTGCGCAGCAGGGTGCGGCTGGCGGGCGACAGCCGTCCCATCGTCGTCGTGTACTGGCTGTTCAGCGCACGATCGGCGCGCTGCAGCTCTTGAGCGGCGCTGGCGTTCATCGTGGCCTGCGACTGGGCGCTGGCGGACGAGGCGGCGGTGACGGCGAGGCCGAGCGCGATCGACAGGGTGATCATCGTTTTCATGGGGCGTTCCTGAGTGGGCGGGCCATGCTGAAACGCGCCCGGCCGCCGGGGTTTCCGCTTACCGCCCCACGGCGTGAAGCGCGGCGCCGTAATCCTTCAGCCATTTGCGCCAGGGTTTGTGGTCCCCGACAAGCCGTTCGACCACGGACCAATAGGCCGGGCTGTGGTCGGCGTGGACCAGATGGGCGACCTCGTGGGCGGCGAGGTAGTCGATGACCGGGGGCGGGGCCATGATGACGCGCCAGGAATAGCGGATGGTGCGGTTGTGCGGGCTGCACGAGCCCCAGCGCGACCGGGTGTCGGCGATGCCCATCTTCACCGGGCCTTGGCCTAGCGCGCGCAAGTGGTGGTCGGTGCGTTCCAGCAGGGTGTCTCGCGCCTCGCGCTTCAGCAGGTTTTCGACGCGGCGGGCGTAGGCCTCGCCCTCGCCGCCCGAGCGGATGATCGTCCCGTCCTCGACCAGACGCGCGGCGCCCCCGCCGGGCACGGCCTCAAGCCGCACAGGCCTGCCGCGCAGGGAAATGACCTGGCCCGGTTCCAGCGGGCGGCTCTTGGGGCGGACGGCCAGGCGTTCGCTGATCCAGACGGCCTTGGATCGGGCGAAGGCGACGGCCTGGCTCAGGCCGCGCTCGGTCGGGGCGATGACCACGGCCTCGCCGGCTCGCGCGTCGATCCGCACCGACAGACGTCGCGCACGTGGATTGACCGACAGTCTGAGGACGGGACCGGCGCCGGCCCCGCTTTCGTCAAGCGGCAGCCGCTGACCGTTGCGGTATGCCACCGGCGGCCTCGTTCTGGGCGATGAAATCGCGTACGCGGGGATAGATCTCGTCACGGAAGCGACGGCCGTTGAACACGCCGTAATGGCCCACGCCCGGCTGGACGTAGAGGACGCGGCGATCTTCGGGAATATTGGGGCACAGGCCGTGCGCGGCCTGGGTCTGGCCGACACCGGAGATGTCGTCCTTCTCGCCCTCGACGGTCATCAGGCCGATGTCGGTGATCCTGGACAGATCGACCTTGCGCCCGCGATGCTCCAACAGGCCCCGCGCCAGCAGATGCTGCTGGAAGACGATGTCGATGGTCTGGAGATAGAACTCTTCGGTCAGGTCCAGCACCGACAGATATTCGTCGTAGAATTCCTCGTGCTTTTCGACCTCGTCGCCGTCGCCGGCGATCAGGCTGGTGAAATAGTTCCAGTGGGCGTCGCGGTGGCGATCCTCGTTCATCGACATGAAGCTGTAGAGCTGGACGAAGCCCGGATAGACGCGCCGCCCGAAGCCCGCATAGGGCAGGGGCACGGTGTGGATCATGTTCGACTTGAACCAGGTGAAGGGCTTTTCCTCGGCCAGCTGGTTCGTCACGGTCGGCGACAGGCGCGCGTCGATGGGCGACCCCATGAAGGTCATCGACAGGGGACGGTTTTCGTCCTCGTCCTCGGCCATCACCGCGCCGGCGGCCAGCACCGGCGGGCCGGGCTGGCATACGCCGACGACGTGGGCGCGGCCGCCGATCTCGGCCAGCATCAGCCGGACGTGGTCGATGTAGTCGAAGAAGTCGAACCGCCCCTCCAGCATCGGCACCTGGCGGGCGTTGACCCAGTCGGTGACATAGACGTCGTGGTCCTGAAGGAAGGCCTCGACCGTGCCGCGCAGCAGGGTGGCGTAGTGGCCCGAAAGCGGGGCCACGATCAGGACGGCTGGGCCGGAGGCGGGCTTCTTGGCGCGCTTCAGGTCGCCGATGTTGCGGGCGAAGCGGACCAGGCGGCACCACGGGCTCTGCCAGATCACCTGTTCGGTGGTGCGCACCGGCTTGCCGCCGATGTCGATGGTTTCCAGCTTCCAGGCCGGCTTGCCATAGCGCCGCGTCACGCTCTCGAACAGTTCTGCCGAGGCGTAGGCGGTGCGGCCGATGGCGGTGTCGGCCGCCGGGTTGAACGGCGAGGTCCAGAAGCTGCGGGCCAGTTGCGCGCCGACCCGGAACGGCAGGGCCGACTGGTAGGCGAGTTCATGAAAGGCGTAGAGCATGACGATCCGATACGGCCGAGCGCCGTTTGTGCAGGGCAACATATAATGCGTCACCCTGCAAAAGGATTATGGGGTCGCTGCTAACCCCGCGCCATCGCCTGTTCGATGATCCTGGTCGTCTTGTCCGGCCCCATTCCATAGGCGACGGCGGTGCGGAACTTGCCGTCCGGGCCCATCAGATAGACGGTCAGGGAGTGGTTCATCGTATAGCCCTCGCCCTCGCCGACCTTCTGGTAGAAGGCCCGATACTCCTTGGCGACCTGGGCCGTCTGTTCCGGCGTGCCGGTCAGGCCGATGACGCCCTTGGGGAAGCCGTCCGACGACAGATAGTCCTTCAGCAGCTTGGGCGTGTCGCGCTCCGGGTCGATGCTGATGAAGACGATCTGCAGGTCCTTGGCCTTGTCGCCCATGCGCTCCTGAACGGCGTTCAGCACGCCCAGCGTCGTCGGGCAGTAGTCGGGGCAGTAGGTGAAACCAAAGAAAACCAGGGTCCACTTGCCGTTCAGGATCGTCTGATCGACCACCTGACCATCCTGGTTGGTCAGGGTGAAGGGTCCGCCGACGGTCGGCTGACCTGTTCCAGTATCGGCTACTTGCGCCGTCTGCTCGCGTCCCTTGACCACGACCATGGTGATCAGACCCAGGGCCAGGGCGATGACCGCGCAGGCGGCGGCGAACAGAATGACGGGACGACGCGGCATCGACTTCTCCTGTGACGGCGAGGATGCGGCCGTCAGCTTGGCGGTCTATAGAAGAGGCGTGAGCAGCACAGAAGCCCCCTCCCTGTCGCAGGCCGTGAAGGTCCCAGGCCACCCCGGCCCCATGGAGGCCCTGCGCGAGCGGCCCCGGCGCGGGCGCGGGCTATCGCTGCGGACCCTGATCGTGCTGCGCTGGCTGGCCGTCTTCGGCCAGACCTGCGCCATCCTGACCGCCTATTTCGCCCTGCACTTCCCCCTGCCCCTGTGGGAATGCCTGCTGACCATCGGCGCCGGGGTGGTGATGAACCTGGCCACCATGGCCCGCGCCCGCCGCATCGACTGCAGCCTGCCCAACGGCCCGCAGACGGCGGCCCAGCTGGGCTTCGACATCCTGCAGCTGGCCACGCCGGAAGAGATGCGCGGACGGGTGTCGTCGATCAACGGCATCTTCATCAGTTCGTCCAACGAGCTGGGCGCGTTCTATGCCGGCACGATGGCAAAGCTGCTCGGCCTGGTGCCGGCAGTGGTGCTGGGTGGGTTCGCGGTGCTGAGCGTGGCCGGGATCACCGCGTGGAAGAACCCGACGTTGCGGAAACTGAATCTTCGCGACCTGCAATGATCACGGCGGCGCC
>OFRI01000470.1_pt1 | contig 10693 bp, 10 predicted proteins | sample 1543031 | NCBI WGS metagenome assembly OFRI01 (sample SAMN07774226, study PRJEB24372) | wastewater metagenome
CGTGGCCATCGATGGGGCCGATGTAGTTCCAGCCCAGCTCTTCGAACAGGGTGCCGGGGACCAGCATGCCTTTTGCGTATTCTTCGGTGCGGCGGGCGATTTCCCAGGCGCCGGGCAGGCGCGACAGCACTTTCTTGCTGCCTTCACGCATGCTCGCGTAGGTGCGGCTGGAAAGGATCTTCGCCAGATAGTTCGACAGACCGCCGACGTTGCGCGAGATCGACATGTCGTTGTCGTTGAGGATCACCAGCATGTTGGCGTCGACTTCCGGCGCATGGTTCAGCGCCTCGAACGCCATGCCGGCGGTCAGTGCGCCGTCGCCGATCACCGCAATCGCCTTGCGATCGCTGTTCTGCAGGCGGGCGGCGATGGCCATGCCCAGCGCAGCACTGATCGAGGTGCTGGAGTGGCCGACGCCAAAAGTGTCGTACTCGCTCTCGGAGCGGCGCGGGAAGGCGGCGATGCCGTCCTTCTGGCGCAAGGATTCCATGCGCTCGCGTCGACCGGTGAGGATCTTGTGCGGATAGGCCTGATGACCGACGTCCCACACCAGCCGGTCGTCCGGGGTGTCGAAGACGTAATGCAACGCGATGGTCAGCTCGATGACGCCCAGGCCTGCACCGAAATGCCCACCGGTCTGGCCGACCGTGTAGAGCAATTCCAGGCGCAACTCATCGGCCAGGGTTTCCAGCTCGGCTTCGCCTAACCGGCGCAGGCCGTCCGGCGTATTCGCGCGGTCGAGCAGGGGCGTGGTCGGGCGCTTGCGGGGAATCTCATGAAACGTCGTGGGCATCAGGCGAATCGTTATAGGTATAAAAGATGCGGCAGTTTACCTGATGCATCGCCCCCTGCCCACGCGTTGGTCTTTTTTGGCGGATTCGCCGTCAGCTGCGGCGCTCGACGATATACCGGGCCAGCTCGCGCAAGGGCTCGGCTGCCGCGTCAAACGGTCGCAGGGCATGCAGGGCCTGATCGCGCAGTTCCAGCGCGTAGGCTTTTGCCGCATCGAGACCGAGCAGGGCCGGGTAGGTCGGCTTGTCCCGGGCAATGTCGGCGCCCTGGCGTTTGCCGAGGGTTGCGGTATCGCTTTCGACGTCGAGGATGTCGTCCTGCACCTGAAAAGCGAGGCCGATGGCCTGTGCATAAGTCTGCAAGGCGCGCAGTTCGTCCGGCTCGGCACGGCCGCTGGCCAACGCGCCGAGTTTGACGCTGACTTCGATCAGCGCGCCGGTCTTGTGCCGGTGCATGAATTCGAGGGCGGTCTGGTCGAGTTTCAAACCCACCGAGCCGAGGTCGATGGCCTGGCCGCCGACCATGCCGGCGGGCCCGGCCGCGCGGCTAAGGGCGGTGAGCATGCGCAGGCGCAGGGTGGCATCGGCCGGGTTGTCGGCATCGCCGCTGAGTACGTCGAAGGCCAGGCTCTGCAGCGCATCGCCGGCGAGGATCGCGCAGGCTTCGTCGAAGGCGATGTGGGTGGTTGGCTGGCCGCGGCGCAGGTCGTCGTCGTCCATGGCTGGCAGGTCGTCATGCACCAGCGAGTAGGCGTGAATCAGCTCCACCGCGCAGGCTGCCGCGTTGGCGCGGCTGGCGTTGCCGCCGAGGGCTTCGCAGGCGGCATACACCAGCAGCGGGCGCACCCGTTTGCCACCATTGATGACGCTATAGCGCATGGCTTGGTAGAGGCGTTGCAGTTGCGGCAGCGGTGCTTCGAAGAGGGCGGCGAGGGCGTCATCGACCCGCGCCTGGCACTGGCTCTGGTACGCGTCGATCATGCCGGCTGATCCGCGTCGAAGGGGGCTTCCTCCAGCTCGCCGTTGCGTTCGAGGAGGATCTGCACCTTCTGCTCAGCCTGGCTCAACGCCGCCTGGCAGTCGCGGGTCAGGCCGATGCCTTGCTCGAAAGCGCTGAGGGAGTCTTCCAGCGACAGCTCGCCGTTTTCCAGGCGCTCGACCAGGGTTTGCAGGTCGGCGAGGGACTGTTCGAAATCGGGCGTGGCTTTTTTGCGGGCCATGGTGGCTCTCTCGGCGGTGCTGGAACCGGCGCGACACTAGCAGAGCTAGGCCCCGCGGGCAAATCCAGGGGCCTGCTCACAGGTCTTGGCCGGCTGCGGTTTGGCCGAGTAAAAAACCTGCAGGCGCTGACGGTTGTTTGTCGTTCTGGGCTTTAAATCTTGAGGCAATAAAAAAGCCGGCTTGTGGCCGGCTCTTAGGGGGAGGGTTTGGCTTATTTTTGGTAAGCCGCAACCGCCTTTAAAATCTCGGCGCGGGCCGCGTCAGCGTTGCCCCAGCCTTCAACCTTGACCCATTTGCCTTTTTCGAGGTCTTTGTAGTTCTCGAAGAAGTGCTTGATCTGTTCCAGCAGCAGGGCTGGCAGGTCGGTGTATTCCTTAACGTCGTTGTACAGCTGCGACAGTTTTTCGTGCGGTACGGCCAACAGCTTGGCGTCGCCGCCGGCTTCGTCGGTCATGTGCAGTACGCCGACCGGACGGGCGCGGATGACCGAGCCTGGGGCGACCGGGTACGGGGTCACGACCAGCACGTCGAGGGCATCGCCATCGTCAGCCAGGGTGTTGGGGATGTAGCCGTAGTTGGCCGGGTAGAACATCGGCGTGGCCATGAAACGGTCAACGAACAGGCAATCGCTGTCCTTGTCGATTTCATATTTGATCGGCGCGTGGTTGGCCGGGATTTCGATGGCGACGTAGATGTCGTTCGGCACGTCTTTGCCGGCCGGGATCTTGCTGTAGCTCATAGGGTGACTCCCAAGGATGGGCCAAAAAAGTGGCGCGATTATAGGCATATTCGCGCGCCGTTGCTATGCCGAGAACCTACGCCATTGGTCGTGTATCTGCTGCATGGGTGTGACCGTGCAGTCGCTGCAGTCGGGCCAGTGGATCCTGGCGGTAGAAGGCGTGCAGCTGCTCGTAAACCTGTGGGTAGGCGGCCATCAGCAGGTCGGGGGCGCTGAAAAAATATTCGCTGCACACGGCAAAGAACTCGGCGGGATTCTCGCCGGCGTAGGCATCAATGGGCGGTTCGCGGTGCGGATGCTGGTCGAGTTGCTGGTTGAGGTGGTCGTAGGCGCTCTGCATGACGTGGGCCCAGTCGCTCTGGCGCATGTCGCGGTGCAGGGGCGGCAGGCCGTTGGCGTCGCCGTTGAGCATGTCCAGTTTGTGCGCCAGTTCGTGGATCACCAGGTTGTAGCCATCCCACTGGCCGCTCTGCTGCACGCCGGGCCAGGCCAGAATCACCGGGCCTTGCAGCCAGGCTTCGCCGCTGTGCTCGGCGTCCCACTCGTGGACTACGCCGCTGGCGTCGCGGTGTTGCTGGGGGCTGCGAAAATCGTCGGGGTAGAGCACCAGTTCGTGAAAGCCCTGGTACCAGTCGAGGTCGGCCAGGTGCAGCAGCGGCAGTTCGGCGAGGGCAGCGAGACACAAGCGGTCATGATCGCTGAGGTTGACGCCGGGCAGGGCACTGAGGTGCTTGGCGTGCAGAAACAATACAGCGCGCTGGCGCAAGCGCTGGTCTTCGACGGCATCGAGGCCGCCGAGGATCGGCAGTTGCGCGTGTACCGCTGCCCAAGCGCTATCGGCGACCGGGTGGCGAGCCAGCAGGCGGCGCTGGCGCCAGGCCTTGAACGACCACACGGGAGGCGGCTAGTCAGTCATCCAGCTCGAGGGTGTAGTTCTTGAACTTGCTGTCTTCGCGAAAGCCGATCGACTCGTAGACCTTCTGCGCCACTTCGTTGTGGATGCTGGTGGACACGCGCAGGCGCACGGCGTTGGTTTCCTTGGCCAGCTTCTTGGCTTGCTGGATCAGGCGGTCGGCGACCAGCTGGCGACGGGCGTCTTCGGCCACGAAGATGTCGTTGAGGATCCATACGCGCTTGAGCGACAGCGAAGAGAAACTTGGGTACAGCTGGCAGAAGCCCATGAGCTTGTCTTCGTGATCGGCCATGGCCAGGTAGATCACCGACTCTTTGCGGGTCAGGCGCTTCTCCAGAAAGCTGCGCGATGACTCCGGGTAGGGCATGGCGTCATAGAACTCACGGTATTTCACAAACAGCGGAGTCAGCAGGTCCAGGTGCTCCGGTGTAGCTTGGACTATGCGCATGGTGAGCCTCTTTTCAGTGGAGTAGGGCTAAAGGCATATGCAGGCGCTATGCCACAAACGTTTCTGATGCTGCCGAATCTAGGTAGAAAGCGCAATCCAAGCAAGCGTTTGATTTGTAGGCTTTATGCAACGCTATAGCGCTGAGGTTAAGGCAGAAACCCGTGTGCAGACCATAGCCTAGGCGCTGCTCGGCTAACCGTCGCGCTGGTCGCCCTGCGGCGCCTGCGGTAACCTGCGGGCCTGTTTCCGCAGGCCGTGTCGACCTCTGTTGAGGGCGCATTCATGGCCGCTTTTGAGGTCAAGCATGCACATCCATATTCTCGGTATCTGTGGCACCTTCATGGGCTCGCTGGCCGTGCTGGCCAAGGAGTTGGGCCACCGGGTGACCGGCTCCGACGCCAATGTATATCCGCCCATGAGCACCCAGTTGCAGGCTCAGGGCATTGAGCTGACCCAGGGGTACGATGCCGCTCAGCTCACGCCTGCCCCGGACCTGGTGGTGATCGGTAATGCCCTGTCGCGGGGCAACCCGGCGGTGGAATATGTGCTGAATCAGGGCCTGCCCTATGTTTCCGGCCCGCAGTGGCTGGCCGACCATGTGCTGCAGGGTCGCTGGGTACTGGCCGTGGCTGGCACCCATGGCAAGACCACCACCAGCAGTATGTTGGCCTGGGTGCTGGAACATGCCGGCATGAGTCCGGGCTTTCTGATTGGCGGTGTGCCGCAGAATTTTGGCATTTCTGCGCGTCTGGGCGGCACGCCGTTCTTTGTGGTCGAGGCCGATGAGTACGACAGCGCCTTTTTCGACAAGCGCAGCAAATTCGTCCACTACCGCCCGCGCACCGCGATCCTGAATAACCTGGAGTTCGACCACGCGGACATCTTCCCGGATCTCGCGGCCATCGAGCGGCAGTTCCACCACCTGGTGCGGACCATTCCCGGTGACGGCCTGATTATTCATCCGCAGGGCGAAGCCGCCTTGCAGCGGGTGATTGGGATGGGTTGCTGGACCCCGGTGCAAACCACCGGCGAGGGTGGCCAGTGGCAGGCGCGCCTGCTGCAGGACGACGGTTCGCGCTTCGAAGTGCGCTTCGACGGCGTGGCTCAAGGTGTGGTTGAGTGGGAACTGACCGGCCAGCACAACGTCGCCAACGCCCTGGTCTGCCTGGCGGCGGCGCGGCATGTCGGCGTGGTGCCGGAACTGGGCATCGCCGCCCTGAGCGCCTTTATGAACGTCAAACGGCGGATGGAGAAAGTCGCTGAAGTCCGTGGCGTGACCATCTATGACGATTTCGCCCACCACCCGACAGCCATCGCCACCACCCTCGACGGCCTGCGCAAACGCATCGGCGGCGCGCGCTTAATTGCCATCGTCGAGCCGCGTTCCAACTCGATGAAGCTCGGCGCCCACCGCGACGGCTTGCCTGAGTCGGTGGTGCAGGCCGATCACGTGTTCTGGTACGCACCAGCCAACCTCGGCTGGGACCTGGCCGCGACGGTGGCCAGCAGTACGGTGCCGACCACGGTGTGTGACTCGCTGGAGCAGATCATCGCCGCCGTGACCGCCTTGGCCACGCCGGGTACGCAGATTGTGGTGATGAGCAACGGCGGCTTCGGCGGCCTGCACGGCAAGCTGGCCGAGGCGTTAGCCGAATAGAGGGTGAAAATTCGCGCTCAAAGCGTCGTGAGCGCAGGTTAGGCCAGGCGAAAGCCTGCGAGAAAGCGGAGTTTACAGCTGTAAATGAGCATTTCGAGTAGGCTTTTAACGCAGCATAAGCAAGCGCAACAGCTTTGAGAGTGAATTTATGAGTAGCCCAGATCGCGTCACCTTGGCCATGACCGGTGCCTCGGGCGCCCAGTACGGCCTGCGCCTGCTGGATTGCCTGGTGCGTGAAGAGCGCGAGGTGCACTTCCTGATTTCCAAGGCCGCGCAGCTGGTGCTGGCCACCGAAACCGATGTCACCCTGCCGCCCAAGCCCCAGGCCATGCAGCAGTTTCTCAGCGAATACACCGGCGCCAGCGCCGGGCAGATCCGCGTGTATGACAAGGAAGACTGGATGGCCCCGGCGGCTTCCGGCTCCGGTGCGCCCACGGCGATGGTGGTGGTGCCGTGCTCGACCGGCACCTTGTCGGCGATTGCTGCTGGCGCCTGCAATAACCTCATTGAGCGTGCCGCCGACGTGGCTATCAAAGAGCGCCGGCAGCTGATTCTGGTGCCACGTGAGGCGCCGTTTTCCAGCATTCATCTGGAGAACATGCTCAAGCTGTCGAACCTCGGGGTGACCATCCTGCCGGCCTCGCCAGGCTTCTATCACCAACCGCAGAGCATCGACGACCTGATCGACTTCGTCGTCGCGCGCATTCTCAATTGCCTGAATATCCCCCAGGACATGCTGCCGCGCTGGGGCGAACAGCACCGTGGTAGCCGTGATGAATAAGGCTGCCCGCATGCTCGATTGGCCCTGCGCCGTAGCCCGGATTTTATCCGGGGGGATTCCCCGCGCCATCCCGGATTGCATCCGGGCTACGGCAGTGGTCAAGGACGGCGGCGATGAATAAACCCCTGGCGCTGCTGTTGGTGGCCAGTCTGCTGCTGCCCGGCTGCGCCAGCGTGCGCACCGCCGACGCGGCCAAGCAGGGTGCGCCGTTGATCTATTCCGGCACCCGCCTGGACTGGTACAGCCTGCATGGTGGCTGCTGTCCAATGGATCGCTTCGGCGCCGAAGCGCCTAAGCATGCGTGGCTGGATTTGCCGTTTAGCATGCTGCTGGACACGCTGTTTCTGCCCTTCACCGTGGCCGCCGAGCTGGGCGTCAACCTCGGTGTGCAGGGCGGTCTTTAGCGGCGGGTAAAACGGTCCATAAATAGTGACCTGGGCCGTTCGCGGTCGAGACCGCTCCCACACAGCGTGCTTGCTGCACATCCTGTGGCAGCTGTAAGGCTCTGGTGTTGTTACTGCTGCAAGCCTTTCACCGCCAACCAGCTTTCGCTCAGGCTGTAGCGGCCATTTTCATCGCGGGCTACGCGGCCCATGGCCACTTGCGGGTCGTGGGTGAAGACGATGCGGCCGTTGCGCGCCAGCAGGCTGTCGAGCAGGCATTCCTTTTCTTCGATCAGGCCTTCGGGAAAGCGGTCGTAACCCATGGTGATCGGCAGGTGCACCCAGGGCGCACCGGGGATCAGGTCGCCGGCAAACAGCACCGGGCCGTCGGCCATGCTCACTTCCGGAAGCATTTGCCCAGGGCTGTGGCCATCGCTCCAGTGCAGGTGCCAGCCGGCGCCGAGCAGCGGGGTGCTGGTGCATTCGTCCAGCAGGTGCAGGCGGCCGCTGGCCTGCAGCAGCTCCAGTAACTCGGGAATAAACGAAGCGCGGTCGCGCGGGTGCGGGCGACTGGCGCGCTGCCAGTGGCGCTTGCCGGTGATGAACTGGGCCTTGGGGAACAGTAGGCGCGGCGGTTGGTCGGCCTCCCAGGCGGCGAGCAGGCCGCCGGCGTGGTCGAAGTGCAGGTGGGTGAGCACCACGATGTCGATGTCGGCATCGCTCAGGCCCAGCTTGGCCAGGTTGTCGAGCAGCACGTGGCGGTCTTCCTGCACGCCGAAGCGTTGTTTCAGCTCGGGGCTGAAGAAGGCGCCGATGCCGGTCTCTATCAGGATATTGCGCCCCGGCTCCTGCACCAGCAGGGCGCGGCAGCCGAGGTCGATGCGGTTGTCGGCGTCGGGTTGCACCCAGCGCTGCCACAGGACCTTGGGGGCGTTGCCGAACATGGCGCCGCCGTCGAGCTTCTGGGTGTTGCCATTAAGGGTGGTGAGGGTGCGCATGACGGTGTCCTGTAAGGGCGGGCAGCACAGTGGACGTCAGCCCGGAATAAAAAAGCACGGCGCCCCGCGGGAGGCGCCGTGCCAACGCTCAATGGTTTAGCCGGTTAGTGGTTGGAGGCCGCCGCGGCGCCCAGGCCGGTTTGTGCACGCACGAACTGGTCGTCGAAGGCGGCGCGCTCTTTGGCCGCGCGTGGGCTGCGGTCGAGCTTGGAGACCACGACGATGACCAGGAAGGCCAGTGGCATGGAGAACAGCGCCGGGTGGTCGTAGGGGAAGATCGCCTGGGCATTGCCCAGCACGGTGACCCATACCGCCGGCGACAGGACGACCAGCAGCATGGCGCTGACCAGGCCGGTGAGGCCGCCGAGCAGGGCGCCCTTGGTGGTCAGGTCCTTCCAGTACATGGCCATGATCAGCACCGGGAAGTTGGTCGAGGCGGCCACGCCGAAGGTCAGGCCGACCAGGAAGGCCACGTTCATCTTCTCGAACAAAATACCCAGGCAGATGGCGATGATACCCAGGCCGACGGTGGCCATGCGGGTGACGCGCATCTCGTCCTTCTCGCTGGCCGTACCTTTCTTCAGCACGGTGGCGTAGAGGTCATGGGAGATCGCCGAGGCGCCGGCCAGGGCCAGGCCCGAGACCACCGCGAGGATGGTGGCGAAGGCCACGGCCGAGAGGAAGCCAAGGAACAGGTTGCCACCCACGGCCTTGGCCAGGTGCATGGCAACCATGTTGCCGCCGCCGATCAGGGCGCCGCTGGTGTCGCCACCGACGAAGAACTGCGGGTCTTTGCCGACGATGACGATGGCGGCAAAGCCCAGCACCATCACCACCAGGAAGAAGAAGCCGATAAAACCGGTGGCGTAGAACACCGACTTACGCGCTTCCTTGGCATTCGGCACGGTGAAGAAGCGCATCAGGATGTGCGGCAGACCGGCGATGCCGAAGACCAGGCCGAGAGACATCGAGGCGGCGTTGATCGGGTCGGCGAGCATGCTGCCTGGTCCCATGATCTTGTCGCCGATGGCGTGGGCATCCACCGCCTGGGCGGCGAGGGTTTCGAAGCTGAAACCGAACTCGGCCATGGTCAGGCCCGCGAGGGTGGTGCCACCGGCCAGCAACAGCACGGCCTTGATGATCTGCACCCAGGTGGTGGCGATCATGCCGCCGAAGATCACATAGACCAGCATCAGGGCGCCGACCACCATCACCGCGGTGGAGTAGTCGAGGCCGAACAGCAGCTTGATCAGCTGGCCGGCGCCGACCATCTGCACCACCAGGTAGCAGCACACCACGGTCAGCGAACCGAAGGCAGCGAAGGTGCGAATCTGCGTCTGGTCGAGGCGGTAGGAGACGATATCGGCGAAGGTGAAGCGACCGAGGTTGCGCAGGCGTTCAGCCATCATAAAAGTGATCAGCGGCCAGCCGACGAAGAACGCCACGGTGTAGACGAAACCGTCATAGCCCTTGGCAAACACCAGGCTGGACAAGCCCAGTAGGGTGGCGGCGGACATATAGTCGCCGGCAATCGCCAGGCCGTTCTGGAAGCCACTGATGCCGCCACCGGCGGTGTAGAAGTCGGCGGTGGATTTGGTCTGGCGTGCGGCCCACCAGGTGATGGCCAGGGTGCCGAGAACGAAGACGAAGAACATGCCGATGGCATGCAGGTTGAGCGGCTGTTTTTCCGCCGTCAGCAGCGGTGCGGCGAAGGCAGCCATGGGCGCCAGGCACAGGGCGGCGAGGCTCAGGGAGAGAGTGCGGCGCATTATTTCAGCTCCTCCAGCAGTTGCGCGCTGAGCGCGTCGAACTCGGTATTGGCGGTGCGTACGTACCAGCCGGTAAGCAGCCAGGACACCACGATGATGGACGCGGCCACCGGGATGCCGACCGAGAGCATGCCGCCCTGGCTCAGCGGCGCATGCAGCCACTGCGGGGCAAACGCCACCACCAGCATGAAGCTGTAATAGGTGCCCAGCACTGCGGCACTCAGCGACCAGGACAGCCGCGAGCGGCGGCGCACCAGTTGCTGGAATTTCAGCACTTCCATCCCGGCAAACGCGCCACCCAGATTCAGCAATTGCCGCCCAAGATTGAGCGCCCATTCCACCTGCACCACGCCTGGCAGCACCGGGGCCTCGGGGAAGTGGCCGCTAAAGTAGGCCAGATCCGGGGGCACACTCAGTTGCAGGCTCCACTCGCCTTCGCTTTCGATTTGCTCGAGGACTTGCGGCGCTTTCGGGCGCGGGGCCAGCAGCAACGCCTCGACCTCGGCCTGCGGCAGTTTGCCTTGGCTGTTCAGCGGCAATTGCCGCACCAGACGCCAGCGTCGTGGCAGGGCCAGCGCTTCACAGTGTTGGCTCAAATGCTTGCGCAGGCCTTCAGTCAGGCTGCGCCGGCCGTGTTCACGCAAGGCAAACAGGCCTGATTCGCTGAGAACCAGCAGTGCACCCAGCGATGCACGATTTTCCTGCACCACGCCCAGCCGCGCTTCGGCGACCCAGGCGTGGGCGACCAGGGCTTGCTCAAGCATTGGCAGGGAGATGCGTTTTTCTTCCAGTTTGACGATCCGGTCCAGACGTCCGAGCAGCTCGAAACGACCGTCGGCGGCGATGCGCGCGGCATCGGCGGTGTGTTCGATGTGGCCGGCAGGTAGATAAGGCGACGCAATCAGCAGTGCACCGTCGGCGTCCTGACTGAGTTCAACACCGGCGAACGGCTGCCACAGTTGTTCGCCCTGACGCCAGGCGATGCCGCCGGTT
>OFRI01000471.1_pt1 | contig 10688 bp, 5 predicted proteins | sample 1543031 | NCBI WGS metagenome assembly OFRI01 (sample SAMN07774226, study PRJEB24372) | wastewater metagenome
ATCCCTATGGCAAATTACCTTAATTGATCCGATGGAAGTTCCTGGAGTTACCTCAGCTCCACTTATAAGAAAGATAGTAGCTAGCGCCTTTTCTTTGCTGCTCTTGTGATAGGTCGTTAGCGTTCCAATTTTTTCCTTACTTAAATCTGAGGCTTTTAAGCTAAATACCGAGGAATTAACCTCCCACCACTTACATCCGGTTTCAGAGGCAACAAAAACTGCGCCACAAGCAAACTCTTCACAAGTTTTAACAAGTGGCTGAAGTGACTTCTTTGCAGAAAGAAGGCCGAGTACATCTTTACCGCTTGGAACTTTGGCATAGACACCTTCTTTGCCTTTAAAACCTTCAGGAGGCCATTTGGCTGCAGGTGAGGGAATGGGCTTAGCGGTTTTCTTTGCAACGACTTTGATCTGATCTGCTTGGACATTTGCTGTTGAAAGCAGAGTTGCGGCAAGGCAGGTGATCAAGACCTTTACTAGCTTTGATTTCACGGAGGTAATCTTGCCTTAATTGAGAGAGAATATCCCTGTGAGTCCTCGGAGAAATAGACCCAAGCAGCGTGGTCGCAAGATAAAAAGTGATGAAGAGAGTGATTCCCCCTCGCATCAAAGCATTGAAGAGCATAGCGAAGGCATCTATATGGTCCGCAAAATCACCGGCTCATCTTCCAATAAGCCATACCGCTGCCCAGGTTGTGATCAATTAATTCCTATGGCAACCCCACATATCGTTGCTTGGATTGAACATGATGTGGAGTCTCGCAGACATTGGCATAGCGCTTGTTGGAGTAAGAAAGATAAGAGAAAACCAAAAATCGAGAGAAGTAGAAACGCCCCTAGGTTTTAACGTCTGCGACGTTTATGCAAAATCTTTGTTAACAACATAACTATTCGATCAGCTCTCTGGCTTCTATCAAAAGTTGTGAAATTAATTGGAATTCTAAATCTAGGCTTGATTATCGCTCTTGGATAGGTGAATTCAAGAAGGCCCTCTGCGCCATGAGTTCTTCCATATCCGCTATCTTTAATGCCACCAAAGGGAAGAGAACTTACTGCGGTATTTGAAAAAGCTGAATTAATTGAAACCATTCCACACTTAAGTAGTGAGGCGATTCTCTTGCCATTCTTCTTTGACCAGACAGCAGCACCAAGGCCATAGTTACTAGCATTTGCTAGATCAACTGCCTCATCCATATTTCTAACAGTATTGATGATTAAAGTGGGGCCAAAAGTCTCATCAATTATCGCTTTTGAATCCTCAGGAACATCGGCCAAAATCACAGGGCTAACAAAATTGCCTTTTACAGCAGACTTATCGCCAAAGAGAAAGCGTCCGCCACGTTTTTCAGCATCATCGATATGGGCTTTGATGACCTTTAGTTGAGAAGGCATAGTGGCAGGTCCATAGTTGGCGCCATCCTCATAGCCTGCTTTGATCTTTGTCGCCTGCTCCACAATTAAAGTAGAAAATCTCTCAGCAACATCTCTATGAACATAGACCCGCTCTGCTGCAATACAAGATTGACCAGCATTAGCCATAGCGTGCCAGAGCGTTACTTCAGCGGCTTTCTTCAAATCAGCATCGCGATCAATTAATACAGCATCTTTTCCACCGCATTCAAGTAGCACTGGAGTCATATTAAGCGCGCAGGCTGCTGCAACTAATTTTCCAGTCTTGGTCGATCCAGTAAAGGAAATTTTGCCCACTTTTGACTTTGTAAGTGCAGCTCCAGTTTCAGGTCCACCAGTTACTACTGTGAAGATATCTGCAAAGGGAGCAATACGTTTCCAACTCTCTCCAAGCCATGCACCAACTGCTGGAGTAAATTCACTTGGCTTAAAAACTACGGTATTTCCAGCTGCCAAGGCATAGGCGATAGAGCCAATAGGAGTAAAAAATGGATAGTTCCAAGGTCCAATAATTCCGATTACACCAAAAGGGGATCTCTGAACTTTCGCCGCCATGTTAAACATCAATAAACCTGAGGGGCGTGATTGATCACTTAACACTTTTGGCGCATATTTTGCTGCCCAGCCAATATGTTCTATTGCAATGCTGACTTCAAGGCGAGCATCACTTAAAGGCTTTCCTGTCTCGCGATGGATTAGATCTGCGCTGCTTTCAATCTCGCGCGTTAAAATCGATGCCCAATCGCGAAGAATTATTCCGCGTTTTCTAAAACTTAACGAAGCCCAATGCTCACTTGCAGTATTTGCTTTAGCAACAGCCTCATCAACTTCTTTGGCAGATGTTTGGGGAAAAAGGCCAATTACATCACCGGTTGCTGGATTTAAGGATTCGAAGGTTTTCATACTCAGGGATAAACTTACAGGCATGGCGGAGTTGATACGACCCAGCACAGTTCTGCCCGCCGAGCGCAGCGCTATTACCTTTCTCACCAGCGATGGGCTCGAGCTAATAGGTGAGATAGCTAGACCCATCCAAGATAACTATGGAATTGGCCTGCTCTGCCTTCATCCTCTTCCAACCCATGGCGGGATGATGGATAGCCATATCTATAAAAAAGCTGCAAATCGCCTTCCACACCTAGCAGGAATTAATGTGATTCGCTTCAACACTCGTGGCACCAAAAGTGATCAAGGATTGAGTGAAGGTCAGTTTGGGGAGGGAGTTACTGAGAAAGAGGATGTCATTGCTGCAATTAATTACTCATTTGATCGACTTGGAATAAAGAAGCTCTGGGTAAGTGGATGGTCTTTTGGAAGTGATTTAGCTTTGAAGTATGCAAGAGATAAAAGAGTAATGGGGCTAATACTTCTCTCACCACCACTTAGATTTTCAACCGATGAAGACCTTGCTTTCTGGGGGCAAGATGGCAGAGCTGTAACTGCGCTAATTCCAGAGTTTGATGATTACTTAAAGCCAGATCAGGCTAAGCAGCGATTTGCTCCAATTCCTCAAGCAGAACTCATCGCCATCAAAGATGGTAAGCATCTCTGGGTCGGAGAGCCTTTTGTTCATAGAGTTTTAAGTGAAATAGTTAAAGTCATTTCTCCAGAGCGTTTGCCTCTACCGCTTGAGATTTAATTCAAGCATTATCAGTTTTTGGAAAGACCACTTCATCCATAATTAGCAATATCGCAGCAGCGATTGGAACAGCAAGGATTCCGCCAACCAAACCAAGAAGAGAGGTTCCAAGAAGGGCTGCAACGATTGTCACTAAGCCTGGAATGGCAAGTGAGCGTTTCATGATTCTTGGCGTAATAATGAAGTTCTCGATCTGAACATATGCGGTATAAAGAATTAGAGCAAGAAGAGCCTTACTTGGAGATTGAGTAAGGGCGACCAAAATTACAATGCTTGCACCCAGGAAGTGACCAATTAAAGGAATCAAAGCTACAAACAATATGACCATCGAGAGAGCTGCTGCATAGGGCAGAGCAAGTCCAAGGGCTAGTGCAAAAACAAATAAAGCTGCAAGGCCAGCGATTAATACCTGACTTCCCACAAAGCTTCCAACTCGAGAGATTATGGCATCTCCAATGCTTGATACTCGTGCTCTTCTTGATGCTGGAGCTAGGCGATAAAAGATTTTGGTCACCGCTGGCAGAGAGGTAAGAAAGTAGAGAGTGAGAACTAAGACAGTTAGAGTTGAAAATGCTCCAGATAAAACTGTTCTACCAACGCCAAGAACTCCTCCAAATGCGCCAGTTAGTATCTTTCCATCTGATATCCACTCTTCAAATTTCTTCTCAAGTGAATCAATAAATCCGTAATCGATATTAAGTTGATTTAAGGTGGCATTACTTCTTAGTGAATCAAGTAATTGCGGGGCACTTTCGATAAACTCATTGGCTTGAGTTGCAACTGGTGGAATTACGATTAAGCCAAATAAGGCAATAATTGCCAAGGCGACTACAACCACAACAGCTACAGCTGATGATCTCTTTAGTTTTCTTGATTGCAGGGCATCGACTGTGGGATTTAGTCCCATAGCAAGGAAGAGGGAGATAATTATTAAGACAAATACTTGGCTTGCCGATTGAAGTGCTCGAAGCAGGGTTATGGCTACTAAGGCACCTGAGGCTGCAAGAAAGCCAAAATAGAAGGGGTGTTGCGTGTTAAGTGGAGCACCTTTTTTTCCAAAATCTTGAACTTCTTGAACTTTAGATGGTCTTGCTCCAACTTTTTTAAGAACTCCTCTAATTTTCGCCATACATCTAGTCTAAAGCCTGAAAGAATGCAGCAGTGGCAGCGACAGATAAACAACTACATATAAAGGGACTTGGCGAGGAAATCTCAGCCCTATATAACCTGCCCTGGCATACTCCATTGGAGCATTGGCCAGAAGATGAAACTCTGGCAGCGCAACGCGGCATTTCTCGTCATATTGTCAGATTGGTTCGCTCAACACCGGATCCTGCTAGTGAAATATATGCAGTAAAAGAAACAGTTGAAGAGTTTGCTGTGCGGGAATATGAAGCCTTGCGTGAATTAAGCCTTAGGGGGGCGCCAGCGGTTGCTCAAGTAGCGATTGTTACCAATGAAACCATTGCGCCGCTGTATCTGCAGTCGCTGCTGACGACACTGGCGGGGCACGATGTCACCTCGGTGATTTTGCCTGATGGCGAAGCCTTCAAAACCTGGGAAACCCTGCAGCTGATTTTTGATGGCTTGCTGACTGCGCGCCATGATCGTCGGACGACGGTTATTGCTCTGGGCGGCGGCGTGATAGGTGATATGGCAGGTTTTGCTGCCGCTTGTTACCAGCGCGGCGTCGACTTTATTCAAGTTCCTACCACGCTGTTGTCTCAGGTCGACTCATCCGTTGGCGGCAAGACAGGAATCAACCACCCGCTGGGTAAGAATATGGTCGGTGCGTTCTATCAGCCCAAGGCAGTGATCATTGATATATCCAGTCTGAATACCTTGCCTGCCCGTGAGTTGTCAGCAGGTTTGGCTGAGGTCATCAAGTATGGCTTGATTTGTGATGAGCCATTTATGGGTTGGCTTGAGCTCAATATGGCGGGTTTGCGCAGCCTCGATCAGGCGCTTTTGGCGGAGGCTGTGGCGCGTTCCTGTGCGGCCAAGGCCCATGTTGTCGGGCAGGATGAGCGTGAGTCTGGCCTGCGAGCGACCCTGAATCTTGGCCACACCTTCGGCCATGCCATCGAAACCCATATGGGCTACGGCGTGTGGTTGCACGGCGAGGCGGTTTCGGCCGGGACGGTGATGGCGCTGGAGATGTCCTGCCGTTTGGGCTGGATCACCGCGGCTGAGCGTGACCGTGGCGTGCGCCTTTTGCTGCAGGCCGGGTTGCCGGTTGTGCCGCCGGAAGAAATGACGCCGGATGATTTTCTCGAGCACATGGCGGTGGATAAAAAAGTGCTCGATGGACGCCTGCGTTTGGTGCTGTTGAAAGGCCTAGGCGCGGCCGTGGTAACCAGCGAGTTTCCTCGCGAAATTTTAGATGCCACCTTGCGCGCAGATTACCGCGCCTTGGTTAATCAGCTTAGCGATTGATGAGAACTCTATGACCAGTTTGCATGCCGACGAGGCCTTCCTCGGCCATTACCAACTCAGCCATGACCCCTTTGCTGCAAGGGTGCCCGGGTTCAAGTTTTTCCCGGCGCAACGCAAGCCAGTGCTGGGCCAATTGCATCATTTGGCGCGTTACAGTCAGCTGTTGTTAGCCGTAACCGGTCCCAAGGGCAGCGGCAAGACGCTGCTGCGCCAGGCGCTGGTGGCCAGCACTAACAAGCAGGCAGTGCAGAGTGTGGTGGTCTCGGCGCGCGGTGCGGTCGAGGCTGGGGGTGTGTTGCGTCTGCTGAGCCAGGGTCTGAATGTGCCCCAGGCCGATGTGCGTGCCGTGCTGTCGCGGGTTGCTCAGTTAACCGCAACCGGCCAGGAAGTCTATCTGCTGGTTGATGATGCCGAGCAACTGGATGATGCGGGCTTGGAGGCGATGCTGGCGTTGGCTGCCGGCAATGCCGAGGGGCGAGCGCATGTCTTCCTGTTTGCCGAGCACAGCCTGATTGCTCGCCTTGAGCTGTTTGCGGATGGCGCGGAGTGTTTTCATGCCATTGAGTTGCAGCCTTACGATGAGGCTGAAACTCAGGAGTACCTAGCGCAGCGATTAGAAGGTGCTGGGCAGGGTATCGAGTTGTTCACCGCTGAGCAGATCGCTGATATTCATCTGGCTTCTGGTGGCTGGCCGGGCGCCATCAATCTGCTGGCTCGCGAGGCGTTGATTGATGCGATGTTGGCGCAGCGAGGCGCGGGAAAAAACGCGTCTTTTGGCTTCAAATTACCCGTCAAGCACTTGGTCGCCTTGCTGGTGGTGGCTGGCGGCGTAGCGGCGGCCTGGATGATGCAAGAACGTACCGAAAGCGTGCCTGTGGCGCCGATCAGTGCGCAATTGCCGTTGGGGCAGGAGCCTGTTGCGGTAGATGCTGCGGCGCCAAACGTGGCGGCGGATGCTGCAGGGCCGAAGATTGATTTTGCTGGCTCAAGCCAACCATTGCCGTTGCCGTTGGTGGGTGAGGCGCAGCCAGTCATTCGTGAGCCACTGGCGCAAGCTGCAGGGCTGGCGGAGAGTGAAGACGGCGGGGCGCTGGACTCATTGCCGGCGGTTGCGCCAGCCACTGCCGTTGCGCCAGTTGCTGCGCCGGTGATCGAGCCTGCCAAGCCTGCTTTGTCGGCTGTACCAACTGTTGCTCCGGTCGCCGCTCCCGTGCCGGTCAAGCCTGCTGCGGTGGCGGTGGCTCCTGCGGTTAAGCCGCAGCCGGCGCCTAAGCCTGCGGTCAAGGCGGTTGTTAAACCGTCGGTACCGGCCGTCAAGCCGGCAGCCGGTTCGGGTTGGTATGCCGCCCAGGCATCCAATCGCTATGTGGTTCAGGTGCTGGGAACTGGCGTTGAGGCCAATGCCCAGGCGTTTGTGCGTCAGCACGGCAGTGAATACCACTACTTCAAAAAGGTTCTGCAAGGTAAGCCGCTGTATGTGGTGACCTATGGCAGTTTTGCCACCCGTGCAGCTGCTCAGGCGTCGATCAAGGCGTTGCCCGCCAAAGTTCAGGCTGCCAAGCCGTGGCCGCGCACCATTGCCAGCGTGCGGCAGGAAATGAAGTAACAGGTGTCTCTGACTGGCGGGCCCATGGTTCGCCAGCTGACTGGTGAGTCGTTAACATGGCTGGTCGGTCGTTTCCTTCTGCAAGGCGACATAAGCGTGCAAGGCTTCGCCATGCCGATTTGTGACCCCTATGGTGGATGTGTACAATGACCTCCCTTTTGCCTGCGCAAAGCTGGCGCATTGACCTGCGCGCATGGTAAGTGCTTGATTTAGTACAAGTTTGTCTGGTGAGAATGTCTATGAAAGCAGGTCTGTACCATCCTGATGAGTTCAAGGATAACTGCGGCTTCGGCCTGATTGCCCATATGCAGGGCGAGGCAAGCCATCACCTGCTGCAGACAGCCATTGAAGCCCTGACCTGCATGACCCACCGCGGCGGTATCAACGCCGACGGTAAGACAGGTGACGGCTGCGGGCTGCTGATGCAGAAGCCGGATGTGTTCCTGCGTGCCGCGGCGCAACAGGCGTTTGCGGTCCAATTGCCAGCGCAATACGCAGTCGGCATGGTTTTCCTCAACCAAGACGAGAACAAAGCCAGCGCAGCCCGCGAGAACATGAATCGCGAAATCCTCGCCGCCGGCTTGCAGCTGATCGGCTGGCGCAAAGTGCCGGTGGATACCAGCGTGCTTGGCCGTCTGGCGCTTGAGCGTCTGCCGCAGATTGAACAAGTGTTCATCGGTGGTGAAGGCCTGGGCGACCAGGATTTCGCCATCAAGCTGTTCAGCGCCCGTCGTCGCTCTTCGGTGGCCAACGCGGCCGACACCGAGCATTACATCTGCAGCTTTTCGTCGAAGACCATCATCTACAAAGGTTTGATGATGCCGGCGGACTTGCAGCAGTTCTACCCGGACCTGGGTGACGAGCGCCTGCAAACCGCGATCTGCGTGTTCCACCAGCGCTTCTCCACCAACACCCTGCCGAAGTGGCCGCTGGCCCAGCCATTCCGCTTCCTGGCGCACAACGGTGAAATCAACACCATCACCGGCAACCGTAACTGGGCTCAAGCCCGGCGTACCAAGTTTGCCAACGACCAGCTGCCGGACCTTGATGAGTTGGGCCCGCTGGTCAATCGCGTGGGTTCCGACTCCTCGAGCATGGACAACATGCTTGAATTGATGGTCACCGGCGGCATGGACCTGTTCCGTGGCGTGCGCATGATCATTCCGCCAGCCTGGCAGAACGTTGAGACCATGGACGCCGATTTGCGCGCGTTCTATGAGTACAACTCCATGCACATGGAGCCGTGGGATGGTCCGGCCGGCGTGGTATTGACCGATGGTCGCTATGCCGTATGCCTGCTCGACCGTAACGGTCTGCGCCCGGCACGTTGGGTCACCACCAAAAATGGCTACATCACCCTCGCCTCGGAAATCGGCGTGTGGAACTACCAGCCCGAAGATGTGCTGGCCAAAGGCCGTGTGGGTCCGGGGCAGATCCTCGCCGTGGATACCGAAACCGGCCAGGTGCTGAGCACTGAAGATATCGACAATCGCCTGAAATCGCGCCACCCCTACAAGCAGTGGCTGCGTCAGGGCGCGGTGCGCATTCAGGCGTCGCTGGACGATGATCAGGGCGTGGCCAGCTACGATGCTGACCAGCTCAAACACTTCATGAAAATGTTCCAGGTCACCTTCGAAGAGCGTGATCAGGTGCTGCGGCCATTGGCCGAGCAGGGCCAGGAAGCCGTTGGCTCGATGGGCGATGACACGCCGATGGCCGTGCTGTCGCAGCGTGTGCGCTCGACGTTCGACTACTTCCGTCAGCAATTTGCTCAGGTCACCAACCCGCCGATCGACCCGTTGCGTGAAGCGATCGTGATGTCGTTGGAAATCTGCCTGGGTGCTGAGCGCAATATCTTCGAAGAGTCGCCAGCTCACGCCAGTCGCGTGATCCTCACCTCGCCGGTGATTTCGCCGGCCAAGTGGCGCGCGCTGATGAACCTCGCCGAGCCTGGCTTCGAGCGTCATGTCATCGACATGAACTACGACGAAACCCTGGGCCTGGAAGCGGCCGTACGCGCTATGGCGGATCAAGCTGAAGAAGCTGTGCGCGCCGGCAAGGCCTTGCTGGTTCTGACCGACCGCCACATTGCCCCAGGCAAGCTGCCGGCCCATGCCTCGCTGGTGACCGGTGCCGTGCACCATCGCCTGACCGAGAAAGGCCTGCGTTGCGACTGCAACATCCTGGTAGAAACCGCCACCGCCCGCGATCCACATCACTTCGCCGTGCTGGTGGGTTTCGGTGCTTCTGCCGTGTACCCGTTCCTGGCCTACGAAGTACTGGCCGACCTGATTCGCACTGGTGAAGTGCTGGGCGATCTGGATGAAGTGTTCAAGCACTACCGCAAGGGCATTTCCAAGGGCCTGCTGAAGATCCTGTCGAAGATGGGCATCTCCACCATCGCCTCGTACCGTGGTGCGCAGTTGTTCGAAGCCGTGGGCCTGGCCGACGAAGTGGTCGAGCTGAGCTTCCGTGGTGTGGCTAGCCGCATCAAGGGTGCGCGTTTCGTCGACATTGAAGCCGAGCAGAAGCTGCTGGCCGCCGAAGCCTGGAACAACCGCAAGCCGATCCAACAGGGTGGTTTGCTCAAGTTTGTCTACGGTGGCGAGTACCACGCCTACAACCCGGACGTGGTCAATACCCTGCAGGCCGCTGTGCAGCAGGGCAGCTACGAGAAATTCAAGGAATACACCACGCTGGTCGACACCCGTCCGGTGTCGATGATCCGCGACCTGTTGCAGGTCAAGCTGGCCGAACAGCCGCTGGCGCTGGATCAGGTCGAGCCGCTGGAGATGATCCTCAAGCGCTTCGATTCGGCCGGGATTTCCCTCGGTGCCTTGTCGCCGGAAGCCCACGAAGCCATCGCCGAGGCGATGAACCGTCTGGGCGCGCGCTCCAACTCCGGTGAGGGCGGCGAAGATCCGGCCCGCTACGGCACGGTGAAGAGCTCGAAGATCAAGCAAGTGGCTACCGGCCGTTTCGGTGTTACGCCGGAATACCTGGTGAATGCCGAAGTGCTGCAGATCAAAGTCGCCCAAGGCGCCAAGCCTGGCGAAGGTGGTCAGTTGCCCGGTGGCAAGGTCAACGGCCTGATCGCGCGTCTGCGTTATGCCGTGCCGGGCGTGACCCTGATTTCGCCGCCGCCGCACCACGACATCTACTCGATTGAAGACTTGTCGCAGCTGATTTTTGACCTCAAGCAGGTCAATCCCAAGGCGCTTGTGTCGGTCAAGCTGGTTGCGGAAGCGGGCGTTGGTACCATCGCTGCTGGCGTGGCCAAGGCTTACGCCGACTTGATCACCATCTCCGGTTACGACGGTGGTACCGGTGCTTCGCCGATCAGCTCGATCAAGTATGCGGGCGCACCGTGGGAGCTCGGCCTGGCCGAGACTCACCAGACCCTGCGCGGCAACGACCTGCGCGGCAAGGTCCGGGTGCAGACCGACGGCGGCCTGAAGACCGGCCTCGACGTGATCAAGGCTGCCATCCTTGGCGCCGAGAGCTTCGGCTTCGGCACCGGCCCGATGGTCGCCCTGGGCTGCAAGTACCTGCGCATCTGCCACCTGAACAACTGCGCCACCGGCGTCGCCACTCAGA
>OFRI01000478.1_pt1 | contig 10574 bp, 8 predicted proteins | sample 1543031 | NCBI WGS metagenome assembly OFRI01 (sample SAMN07774226, study PRJEB24372) | wastewater metagenome
AAAAGTAATTCTTGCCAGCGGTTCTGTGCCGCGCACGATTAAGGGTTTTCCAATTGGCGGATCAATCATGACTTCAGACGAAGTTTTGATGCTGAGCACCATCCCAAAACGCATCGCGATTATTGGTGGCGGTGCAATCGGTTGCGAGTTCGCCTCAACTTTTGCCGACTTGGGTTCAACTGTGACGATCATCGAAGGTGCGCCAAAAATTTTGCCGGGCCTTGACCCAGATGTCGCCAATGTCGTCGTTAAAACTTTCGCCAAAAAACAAATAACTATTCGTACGGGTGCCGTTGTTGCAGGTCAAAGCAAACAACCTGATGGTTCAACACAGATCACATTTACAAATGGTGATCCAGTTGTTTGTGATGTCGTCATCATGTCGATTGGTCGACGTCCGTTTGCTGACGAACTCGGGCTCAAAGGCACTGCAGTCAAAGTTGACGACCGTGGCTTTGTTGTGGTCGATAATTTGTGTCAAACGGGTGAACCAAACGTTTATGCAATCGGTGACCTTATTAATACTCCGCAACTTGCGCACGTCGCATATGCCGAAGCAATTTTGGCTGTCAAACATATGCGCGGCGAAACTGCAATGCCAGTGATGTACGACCGAGTTCCGTGGGCGATCTATTGTCATCCCGAAGTTGCATGGGCGGGTCCATCTGAAGAGCAAGCGCGCGCAGCGGGTCACGATGTTGTCGTCGCCAAGCATCAGTTTCGAGCCAACTCACGGGCGATGATCCTCGGAGAAATTGATGGACTCGTAAAAGTCATCGCCAAGAAAAATGCCGACGGCTCAGCGGGTCAAGTTTTGGGTGTACACATGGTCGGACCATGGGTCACCGAGCAGTTGGCAGCAGGGTATTTGGCAGTGAACTGGGAGGCTTCGGTCGATGAAATCGCCGAATTCATAATGCCTCACCCAAGTCTCAGCGAACTCTTTGGCGAGACCGTCATCTCATTGACCGGCAGAAGCATCAACGCATGACAAACTTAGTAACGACAATCTAAAGGGCAACCAAAATGGCTGACATCACACTTCCACAACTCGGCGAAACCGTAACTGAGGGCACGATCACTCGTTGGTTTAAAAAAGTCGGCGATGCAGTTGCTGCCGATGAGCCACTTTTCGAAGTTTCGACAGACAAAGTTGACACTGAAGTTCCATCGCCAGTCGCTGGCACGCTCACAGAGATTCGCGTCAAAGAAGGCGACACAGTTCCAGTTGGCACCGTGATTGCAGTTGTCGGAGCAGCAAGTGGGGCAAGTGTTCAGCCAGCGCCCGCACCAGCGCCAGCGCCAATCGTGCAACCTGCGCCAGCACCGGTCGCGCAACCTGCGCCAGCACCTGCACCAGTCGCGCAAGCTGCACCCGCGCCAGCACCGGTCGCACAACCTGCACCGGTAATGCAACCCGCAGCCGCGAGTGTTGCGACTGCAACTCGCACTGCAATTCCGGCGAGTGTTTCAAACAAATTGCTTTCGCCAGTTGTGCGTCGCCTTGTTTCTGAACATGGCATTGATGTCAACGCTTTGGTTGGTACTGGTCCAGGTAGTCGTATTACCCGTGAAGATGTTTTAGATTTCATCGACAAAAACGGTTCAGCGCCAAAAGTTGCGGCACCAGCACCGGCGCAAGCGCCTGCGCCAGCGCCAGCACCTGTCGCACAACCGGCGCAAGCGCCTGTCGCGCATGTTGCACCGGCAGCGCCAGCAACACCAGCTGCACCACGCGTCGCAGCACCGCCAGCAAAATTCACTGCAGCATCAGAGCGCGAGACAGTCGTTTCGCTTTCAAAAATTCGCAGACTCACTGCTTCGCACATGATCATGTCGCAGGCTGTCAGCGCGCACGCTTTCAGCGTTGTCGAGGTTGATTACGCAAATGTTGACGCGACACGCAGCGAAGTGAAAGATCAATTCAAACAATCTGAAGGGTTCACACTTACGTATCTTCCATTTATCGCCCGCGCGATTGTTGATGCGTTGGCTGAGTATCCAAATCTCAATGCGAGCATTGAAGGCGACAACTTGGTCGTGCACAATTACGTCGACCTTGGTATTGCAGTTGACCTCGAGTTTCAAGGGTTGCTCGTGCCGGTTGTGCGCAGCGCCGATGGCAAGCGTCTTCGGGCTATCGCTCGCGAAATTTCAGATCTTGCAACTCGAGCACGATCTCGCAAACTCACACCAGATGAAATTCAAGGTGGCACGTTTACGATTTCAAACAACGGCTCAGCAGGCTCGGTGTTGACGATGCCGATTATCAATCAACCACAAGTTGCGATCATGTCGACTGATGCGATCGTGCGCAAACCAGTCGTCGCGCGCTTGAGCGATGGCACAGAGAGCATCGCGATTCATCCGGTTGGAAACTTGGCAATGAGCTGGGACCACCGCGCATTCGACGGCGCATACGCAGCGGGTTTCTTGGCCAAAGTTAAACGAGTTCTTGAAACACAGGACTGGTCAGCGGAGATCTAAATCGTGTCGCGCGAAAATCTTGAAGTCGCGACGAAGTTAAATGTTCGCTGGCTGGGGCGAGTGCCTTATCACGAGGCGCTCGCGGTGCAAAAAGCAATGTTCTCGCAGTCGTCGATGCAGCATTTGCTGTTGCTCGAGCACCCGCATGTTTTTACATACGGATCAAGTGCCGATCTTGACACCAATCTGAAGTGTGACCCGGCAGAAGTTGGCGCTGAACTAGTCAAAGTAAATCGTGGCGGTGACATTACTTATCACGGACCAGGGCAACTCGTTGCGTATCCGATTTTAAATTTGGTTGCCAAGCACGGCGGCAACGGCCCAGCCGATATGAAGGCATATGTACATAGTGTCGAGCAACTTGTGATCGACACGCTCTCACAACTCGGAGTGAAAAACGCTGGTCGCTTCGACGGGTTTCCTGGCGTGTGGATTGACCCGAATTCTGTGACGCCAAAAAAGATTTGTGCAATTGGTGTGCGAGTTTCACGCGGTCGCACGATGCACGGTTTCGCGTTGAATGTTTCAACCGATCTCAGTTTCATGCGCGAGCACATCGTGCCTTGCGGAATCTCGCAGTATCCGGTCACTTCACTTGCAGAACTCGGTGTTGACGTAACGATGCAGCAAGTCATTGACGTTGTTGCACAACTAGCGGCTAATCAGTGGGCAGGTGGTGAGTTTGACCGTCATGATGTTGCGCCGGTTGTGCCGGTGAACACGAATTTGAACACGACTTTGAGTACGACGTCGAGCAAAGCATTTAGTGAAACTATTGAAATCTCGGCCCGCAAGCCCGAGTGGCTTCGCCCACATGTCAGCCACGGTGCCGAAGTCTTGGCAACTAAAAAAACTTTGCGTGACTTGAATCTCGTTACGGTTTGCGAAGAAGCCGGCTGCCCCAACCTGTCAGAGTGTTGGGCCGATGGCACAGCCACGATGATGGTGCTTGGTGAGCGATGCACTCGAGCCTGCGGTTTTTGTTTGATCGACACTCGTAAACCACTTGCACCAGATTTGAACGAACCCGTTCGCGTTGCTCAAGCAGTGCAAAAAATGAAACTTGAACACGCTGTATTAACGATGGTTGCACGTGACGATCTCGCCGACGGTGGCATGAGCCACGTCGCACAATGCATTCGTGAGATTCGCAATATCTCGCCGCTGACTCGTGTCGAGACTCTGATTTCTGATGCCAAAGGCACAGATGCGCTCGAAGTGTTGTTTAACGAACGTCCAGATGTTTTGAATCACAACATCGAAACTGTCGCGCGCTTACAACGACAAGTTCGTCCGTCGGCGGGCTACGCACGAAGTCTTTCAGTGTTGGCACGTGCTCAGGCCGCTGGTCTTGTTACAAAGTCTGGTTTTATGTTGGGGTTGGGCGAGCGACAAGCAGAGGTCGAAGCCACATTGATTGACCTCGCCGCAGTTGGCGTGCAAATTGTCACAATCGGCCAATATTTGCGCCCGTCGGCCGAACACCTACCCGTTGTGCGCTGGGCTGAACCCGCCGAGTTTGATTTTTACAAACAGTTTGGCGAAAGTCTCGGCATCAAGCACGTCGAGGCGAGTCCGTTGACGCGTTCTAGTTACCATGCAAAGCATGCTGCAGAGCAAACAAACGACAAATCAGTTTCGGTTCAACTCGTGAGCGTGCGATGACAAACCTCACTGCGCGAAAAATTTTGCAGATCATCACGTCGCAATCAACAGTTGAAGGCGGCGGATTCAAAGTTCGTCGACCATTTCCAACGCAATATGTAGATCACATCGATCCGTTTTTGTTGCTCGACGAGATGGGTCCGGCTGATTATGCGCCGCACAAAGCAGTTGGTGCACCGTCGCATCCGCATCGCGGTTTTGAAACTGTCACATATTTATTGTCGGGCGCAATGGTGCACGAAGATTCGATCGGCACGCGCGCAGTAATCAAACCTGGTGGTGTGCAGTGGATGACCGCAGGCTCAGGCGTGATTCACAGCGAACTTCCAACCGACGACATGATGGCTCTTGGTGGTCGCATGCACGGCTTTCAATTGTGGGTCAATCTTTCTGCAGATCGCAAAATGATTCCGCCGCGTTATCAGGGCTATGACGCCAACGAACTTGCTCAAACACGTCTTCCAAATGGCGGTCTATTGAAAGTTGTTGCGGGCACTGTTCTCGGCGTAACTGGTCCGGTTGAAACAACAAGTCCGATGACATACGCACATGCAGCAATGCAAGCAAACGAAACCATCGAATGGATTCCCGATGCGTCGCACACGGCACTCGTGCACGTCTTCGACGGCGAAGTCACCGTGAACGATCAAAAAGTTGTCAGCGGTCAAATGGTTGTCTTTGAGCGAAGCACCGGCACGGTAAAGATCTCAACTGATGTCGCCAATGTCGAGAGTGCGCAGGTGTTAATTCTTGGTGGTGCGCCGTTGAACGAACCAGTCGTGCGTTATGGTCCTTTCGTAATGAACACTCGTCAAGAAATCGTTGATGCAGTCAACGATTATCAGAATGGTGTGTTGGTGCGATGAGCAACAGTCTGACTTCTGGCGCACTTTATGCATCACGGTTGGCGCGTGTGCGTCAAGAGATGCAGCGACGTTCAATTGATGCTGCGCTGCTCAGTGTCGGTCACGACTTGCCGTATCTAACTGGCTACTACGCGATGCCGCTTGAGCGTTTGACGATGCTCGTGGTGACGCAAGATTCAGTGGCCACATTGATCGTGCCGCGACTCGAAGCTCCGCGCGTTACGCCGTTTGATGATGTGTTTCGCGTTGTGCCGTGGGGTGAAACAGAAAATCCTGTCGAAATTGTGGCGAAACATCTCGGCGGCGCAAAGTGCATCGCAGTCGGCGATCAAATGTGGGCCAGATTCCTCGTCGAATTAATGGGGTTCGTTTCTGGAGCATGTTTTGTTCGCGCTGTCGATGTCGTTGGTCCATTGCGTATGGTCAAAGATGCAGCCGAGATCGCCGCGTTACAGGCCGCAGGCGCCGCAGCAGATCGTGTGGCCGTGCAGTTGCAGGCTGGCAACATTCCACTTGTTGGTCGCACTGAAGCACAAGTCTCTGCCGACATTTCGGCTCGGCTCATCGCTGAAGGTCACGACGTCGTGAATTTTGCAATTGTTGCCGCCGGCGAAAATGCTGCGAGCCCACACCATCACGCCGGGCCGCGAGTAATCAGCAAAGACGAAATCGTATTGTGCGACTTCGGCGGCACGATGAACGGTTATTGCAGCGACATCACACGGTGTGTATTTGTCGGTACTCCTTCACGAAAAATCACGAGCGCATATTCGGTGTTGCATGCATCGCACGCTGCTGGCGTGAAAGCCGGTGTTGTCGGTGCGACATGCGAATCAGTCGACGCTGCGGCACGAAAAGTTATCGATGATGCAGGTTTCGGAGATTTCTTCATTCATCGCACGGGTCACGGCATCGGCATGGAAGCCCACGAAGATCCATATATGGTCAGCGGCAACAAGTTGCCGATTGCCGCAGGTCATGCGTTCAGTGTCGAACCGGGCATCTACCTGCCAGGCAAGTGGGGCATGCGCCTCGAAGACATTGTTGTCGCCACCGATGCTGGTCCGATTGCAATGACCAACGTTGATCACTCGTTAGTCGTAATTAATTAATGCGTCTCGACGCTGCAACATTTTTACTGCAGTGGGCAAGTGGTGGCCTTGCTTTTTTGTGGTTCACGCTTCGACGCAATGAAATTTCACTTGGTTACTCAAAGTTGTTGCGCGCGGTTTACGGATCGCTGGCTTTGCTTGGTGTTGCCGCGGGGTTTTACTTCGATCAAGTTTTAATCCGTGAGATTGCTGGTTGCATTGTTGCGCTGATCGCGTTCACAACTTTTGCCAAAAAGTCGGCAAAGCTTGATCTTGTTGCCGTTGCAATCGGTGCTTTAGGTTTGATTGCGGCAGTTTTCGCAAATGGCGATGCTGGGCTCGTCGACTTGCTGCGTGTTTTGGTTGGCGCAGCGTTTCTCGGTGCAATCACCGACTTGATGTTGCTTGGTCACTGGTATCTCGTGCAGCCGGGCATGACTCGAAAACTTCTCAACGAGTTGACGAATGCAGTTTTGGTGTTGTGGCCCCTTGAAATTTTGGTGATGATTTTGCCGACCGGAATGCTCAGCGTGCTCAACGGAACCATCGACGATGGCTGGGACGGAATTCTCGGGTGGTTCTGGTTGGGTTGCGCTGCGATGACGGGCATCTTGGCGATCTTCACGCGCGCCGCACTAAAAGAGCGAAGCTATTCGGCTGTGATGGCTGCAACGGGTCTGAGTTATTTGGCGATTCTCACAGCGTTCGGCACAGATCTCGTAGCGCGCGCACTCCTCGCGCTCTAGTTCGCGCGGTTTACTGCGCGGTGAGGGGCCAGGGGTTGGTGCGTTCGATGGAGAGCGCGAGGTCGAGCAGAAGTTGCTCTTCGAAGTGGCGCGACATGATTTGCATGCCGACTGGCAGGCCATCGAGCAGACCAACTGGCACTGAGATGCCAGGGTTGCCATAAATATTTGCCGGAATTGTCAGCACTCCGTTGTTGCCTGCACCTCCGACGACGCCACCGAATGTGTCGGGCAGTGGACCCTCGGCTTTGAACGCAATATCTGGGTTGCTCGCCGTGATTATCAAATCAACTTCGCTAAAAATTTCTGCCATGCGATTGTTGAGTGCGATTCTGCGTTGTTCGAATTTGCCGCGGGCTTCAACGCCATACAAGTTTGCTGTTCGGCTAACACCGAAACGAATTTCTGGCGTCAGTTGATCGGCGCACGCCGGCCATTGATCACCAAGTTGAAATTCGATCGCCGCCATGCCGGTCACAGACCATGCAGCACCGAGTCGCGGCAACGAAACATCAATCGAGTCGCGACGCTTCAAACCAGTTGCAGCAATCAGACTTTCAGCTGCTTGTTCAATAATTTGCCACATCGCTGGTGACACAACTCCGCCACCGAAGTTAGGCACAACAGCCACACGCAAACCTTGCGTCGGGATAGTTCCGAGTCCGGCTTCCCATCCAGAAACTCGCGGCAAACTCAGCGGGTCATGAGCCTCATGACCGTTGGCAACATCAAACCAGCGCGCAGTGTCGCGCACACTTCGAGCCAGACAACCGGTGACAGTTGTTAAATTTCCGTTCGACGCACCAGGCCCACGCGGAATGCGACCGAAAGTTGCTTTCAATCCGACAAGACCACTGAACCCCGCAGGAATTCGAATTGATCCGCCGCCGTCTCCACCAGTTGCAATCGAAACAAGTCCGCCGGCGACTGCTGCAGCACTGCCACCCGAAGAACCACCAGGTGTGTGGCCATGTTTCCACGGATTATGTGTCGCGCCGTGCAAAATTGTCCGCGTCACATTCACGCCGCCGAATTCGCTGGCGGTCGTTTGACCAACTTTTACAGCGCCACCAATGCGACAGATTCGGTTCACTTGTGTGTCGGTTGTATTTGCGATTCGATCTTTGAACACCATGCTCGCTTCGGTGTCGGGCCAACCTGAAACCGAATCGAGTTCTTTCACACCAAATGGCACACCACCAAACGGCAATGAAACATCGGCGTTCTTCGCGTCGCGTTCGGCCGATTCACGATCCAGAAAACAAAACGCATTCAGGTCGCTCTTTTCAATTGCTGCGTATGTCGCACTCAATTCTTCGAGAGGCGAGTGATCGCCGCGTCGAAATGCCTCGACAAGTGAAGCGCAGTCGCCGCGCCATGGTGAATCAGCCATACAGCAAAACTAGTCGCCATTGCGTTGCAAGTTATTAGAGTGGCACGGTGGATTCACGCAGTTTTCTTGGACTAAACCGAGTCGGCGACACTTCAAGATTCGAGATGCCAGTAGACATCCGCATTTCGACGGGTGGCATGTTTTTGTTTGGTGGCGCGGGGCTTGGGGCTTGTATCAGCGCTCTCGAAACTGTTTCGCAGCGCAACCTCGTCTGGGCCACTGCGCAATATTTGTCGTTCGCCAAAACAAACGAAGTCGTAACGATTGACGTCACGCTCGTTGTCAACGGTCCACAAATTACGCAAGGTCGCGCAGTTGCTCGTGTTGGTGATCGCGAAATTCTCACCGTCAATGCTGCACTTGGTGATCGTAAGTTCGAATCAACAGGTCAATTTGCCACGATGCCGAAAGTTTCTTCGCCTGAAGAGACTCCGTCGCGACAACACATTCGCGACTCACCCGGCACGATTCACGAGTCGTTGCAACAACGTGTTGTAAAGGGTCGCACTATGGAGCAACTCGATGGTTCACTCAGCGATGGCAACGTCGTTATGTGGGCGCACATTCCCGCGATGATCGAAGACGTCGACGCAACTGCGCTCGGCATTCTCGGCGACTTCGTGCCGATGGCGATCGGTCAAGCCTTGGGTTTGGCTGCGGGTGGCAACAGCCTCGACAACACAATCCGCATCGTCAAACTCGTGCCAACAAAATGGGTCTTGCTCGACATACAAATTGACGCGGTCGCGCGCGGTTTTGGACACGGGCGAGTGAACATGTTCGCTGAAGATGGCACCTTGATGGCGACCGCCAGTCAGAGTTGCAAAGCACGAAAGTGGAAGACTTAACTCATGCAACAACGCCCCGGAATGACAGTGCCGTTGCCCGGTCATCTGCATGCCCAACGCGAAAACTATAAAAAACTTGCGGATCTTGGCTACACCGACATTTGGTCAGCAGAAGCCGATGGCGCCGATGCTTTCACACCGCTGGCGATGGCCGCCGCATGGGAGCCGCGATTGCGACTCGGCACTGCGATCGTGCCGGCGTATACGCGTTCACCGGCATTGATGGCCCAAAGTGTTGCGACGATGGCTGATGCGGCGCCCGGCAGATTTGCAATCGGCATCGGCTCGTCGAGCAACGTAATCGTCGAAAAATGGAATGCAATTCCGTTTGTTGAGCCGTATAAAAAAGTTCGCGATGTCGTGAGATTTTTGCAAGATGCGATGACTGGCGAGAAGATCACCAAGCAATACGACACTTTCAACATTGACGGGTTTCGCCTCGGTATTCGTCCTGAAGTGAAGCCGCAAATTTTGGTCGCGGCGTTGCGAGAAGGCATGTTGAAACTTGCTGGTCGTGAAGCCGACGGTGCAATCATCAACTGGTTGTCGGCTGATGACGTAACTAAAGTCGCCGCAGTAGTAAACGACGCGGCGAAAAAATCGCAAAACCCCGGCGAACGCGAGATTGTTGCGCGTATTTTTGTTTGCCCAAGCGAAAACGCCGACTTGGTTCGCGAATCAGCAAAGCGTTTGATCGCCGCTTATTTAACGGTGCCTGTTTACGCCGAGTTTCACAAGTGGCTCGGTCGCGGTGAAATGTTGCAACCAATGTGGGATCTCTGGAAGGCGGGCGACCGCAAGGGTGCGCTTGCTGCAATTCCAAACGAAGTTGTTGATCAACTCTTTGTGCATGGCAGTGCCGAAAAGTGTCGGGCAACTATCAAAAAGTATTTCGACAACGGTGTCACGACATCATCACTGGCGATCGTCGCATTTGATCCAGAAGTTAACTTTTGGCAATGTGCCGAGACGCTCTCGCCGAGCGCCAGTTAACACATGTCTGTAAGCGAAACTGATTCAGAGGTCTCTGCTCGTCTCGAGTTTGAACAAGCACAACGCAGTGAAGGCTGGAAGCTACTTCGCGGTTTGCTTCGTGATCAGCGCCGCAACTTATTAATCGGCGGCCTTATTGGCATCTCGTGGGCGGCGTTCAAAGTTGCAATTCCGCAAGTCACAAAGTTTGCGATCAACGATGGCATCGAAAAGAACGGACCGTTGCTGAAGTGGGCGTTGATCATCACGGGGCTCGGTGTTCTCACGGGCATTCTTTCTGGGTTTCGCCGTTACGTCGCGTTTCGCGAAAGCCGTTGGGCCGAAACACTTTTGCGCGAACGTCTCTTCGGTCATGTTCTGGGTTTGAACATCGGCTATCACGACAAAGCGCAGACCGGCCAGTTAATGAGTCGTGCGTCAAGCGACATGATGCAAATTCAAGGATTCATCGTGATGATTCCGATCACACTCTCGAACGTAATTCA
>OFRI01000479.1_pt1 | contig 10569 bp, 14 predicted proteins | sample 1543031 | NCBI WGS metagenome assembly OFRI01 (sample SAMN07774226, study PRJEB24372) | wastewater metagenome
ACGGCATGTGGTTCGACCTGTTCACCAACAGCGAAGTGCGGATGTTCAACAAGATCCCGCTGCCGATGGGTAAGAAGCAGCTGATCATGGGTGAGGGCTACCACATCACGCCGGGCCACGACCACGGCCGCCCGGGCACCCCCCCGCGGATCAACGTCCTGCAGCGCGCGTGGTTCGACGCACCTCCAACGGGCGCGGCGGCGTGGGCCGAGGCGGCGTCGGGGTCGGGCGCGGCTCGGGTTGCGGTGGCGTCGGCTCGGGCGTCGGCGGCACGGGATCGGGCTGCTGCACCGGGGCGGTCGCGGCGTCGTCGGGCGAGGGTTCGGGCTGCGGATTGTCCGCCGGCGCCGCCTGGATCACCTCCTCCGAGACGATGGTCACCGGCACCGAGGCGACCAGCGGCGTCTCGTCCTCGTCCATCTTTGGCGACACCATCAAGAAGGCGAGCGCGACCACCCCGGCGTGCAGGGCGAGCGATCCGAGGATGGCGGGGCTCGGCCGACGCAAAGGATTCAGGCCTCCGGCGCCGTGTCGGTGATCAGGTTCAGCTTGGTGAAGCCCGAGGCGCTCAATCGCGCCATCACCCGCGCCACCGCCTGATAGGGGGCGCGCCCGTCGGCCCGCACGAACACCGGCCGCTCGGCCGCCTTGTCGGCGCCGCCGGCCTCGGTCAACAGTCGCGTGGACAGGGCGTCGAACGCCGTCTCGCTGTCGCCGACGAAGATCGCGCCCTGCTGGTCGATGCTGACCGACAGGGGTTCGGACTTGATCTCGACCGCGCTGGCCTCGGTCTTGGGCAGTTCGACCGGCACGCCCACCGTCAGCAGCGGCGCCGAGATCATGAAGATGATCAGCAGCACCAGCATCACGTCCACCAGGGGCGTGACGTTGATCTCGGTCAGAGGCCCTTTACGCCCCCTGCGCCCTCGACGCCCGCCGCCGCTCGCACCACCGCCCAGGGCCATGGCTCAGACGCCCCGCTTCAGGCTGAGGTCGCTGGGCGGCGGGGGCGGAGGCGGCGGGGCCGACGGGCTGCCCAGGCGGCGCGCGACCGCGGCCTGAAGATCGTCGGCGAACGCCTCCAGGCGCCCCGTGAACTTGCCCGCGTCGATCGAGAACTTGTTGTAGGCGATATAGGCCGGGATGGCCGCCGCCAGACCGATGGCCGTGGCGAACAGGGCCTCCGCAATGGCCGGCGCCACCGTCGTCAGATTGGTGTTGCCCGCCGCCGCGATCCGCCCGAACGCGTTCATGATGCCCCACACCGTGCCGAACAGGCCGATAAAGGGCGAGGCGGTGGCCACCACCGACAGCACGCCCAGGCCGTTCTCGATCCGCTGGCCCTCGCGCGAGATCAGGCTGTTCATCGCCTTGTCGATCCGCACCAGCAGCAGGTCGCCCTGATGCTCGTTCAAAGCCCCGCGCTGACGCGCCTCGCGCCAGTCCGACAGGGCGATCACCAGCATGCGCGGCAGGGCGTGGTCCGGATCCGGCCCCGCCTGGGACGCTACCTCTTCCAGCGATCGGCCCGACTGAACCGACTTTTCGAACTCGTCGGCGCGCTTGTTCAGCGCCGTGAACCGCACCGCCTTGTCGATGATGATCGTCCACGACCAGATCGAGGCCGCCGCCAGCCCGATCATCACGCTCTTGACCACCCAGTCGGCGGTCATGAACAGCTCGACCGGGTTCATCATCGCGGCGTCGACAGGCGTGGTCATTCAGGCGCTCCGGGCGGAATCGAGATCGTCACGTCCCCTCTTCGACCGAGCGGACGTGACCATTGTGTGGCGTCCGGCCCGTTTAGCCCCGACCCGTCCGCCCGTCATCTGACAGGCGCGTCATAAGGGTTAACAGCAGGTTACTCGGACGCCGTCCGCCGCGCATTCGGATCGACCGCGACAGAGACCGGGGCGCCGACGCTGATGATGACGCCCTCGTGGCCTTCCTTGGCGATGGAGTAGGTGGCGGCGTCCTTCAGCAGTTGCTCCTCGCACTGGCGATCGCCCGCCCGGCCCAGTTCAGCGCAGCCGCGCTTGGCCGCGTCGGTCCAGCCCAGGACCCGGCGCGTCGCCGCCTCGGCCCGCTTGATCGCCGCCTCGTCTTCTGCAGCGGCCTGCGCGATCAGGGCCTGGCGCGCGCCCTGCTGGTATTGCAGCTCGGCCTGGCCCGCCATCTTGCGCTCCCAGACCTTGTAATAGGGACAGCCCACCAGCCCGCCGCCGATCAGCAGCACGAACAGCAGGATCATGACGATCACCGCGCTGGCGGACATCTTGTAGGTTTCTGCGGCCATGACGTTTCCCCTCGTTGGCGCGATCCTAGTCGGCGGTCCCGCCGGCCGCCAGCCACGGCGTGACCTTCTCGACCAGTCCCTTCGACGGCCGTCGCGGCCGCCCATCCAGATGGATGCACACCGCCGTCACTTCCGCCCGGCACAGCACCTCGCCGGCCCGCTCCACGCTCTGGCGGATGATCAGCCGCACGCCCTTCACCTGCTCGTAGACGGTGCGCACCACCAGGGCGTCGTCGATCCGCGCCGGTTTCAGATATTTGATGTTCAACTCCGACACCACGAAGGCCAACGGCTCGGCTTCCTCCAGAAGATCGGCGTGCCCCACCCCGATGGCGCGCAGGAAATCGGACCGCCCCCGCTCGAAATAGCGCACATAGTTGGCGTGATAGACCAGGCCGGTGAAATCGGTGTCCTCATAATAGACGCGCACCGGCAACAGGTGATCGCGCCCCTCGAAACGGCCGGCGGTGGGTTGGTCGGAGATTGCGGTCACTGAAACCTCGTGCGTCGTGCAGACGCCATAACCAGTCCGACCGCGACAAGCCATCCGATCACGGGCGAAGCGCCATATCCCACCACCGGCGCCGGATAGGCGCCCAGCAGATTGGCCGCCGACAGACCGATCCAGAATCCGGCCATGGCCAGTCCGACGGCGGCTCCGATACCGCGCGCCCGCCAGCCCATCCACAGCAACGGGGCCGACAGCACGACCAACGCCAAGCCCGCCGCCACGCCGAGGATCGGCGACATGACCCAAACCGTCGGCACGACACCCTCGACATAGGGAACGCGCGGCAGCGCCTCCGAACGCGTCAGGCTCCAGAGCGCCAAAATCCAGGACAGGGCCGCCAGCGGCGCTAGCGTCTTCCACGAGCCTCTCGCCGCCGTCAGCAACCCGGTCGTTCCCACCGCGAAGGCCAGGCTGGCGGCCCCGTCGAAGCCGAGACCGAACGTCAGGATCGTCAGGCCAGCGGCGCCTGCCGTCCACACATCGTCTGCATCCTGCGCCACGAGCCAGAGCAGCGGCGCGCCCAGCAGCGAAGCGGGATGGATCAGAACCGGCCCCAGCGCCAGCCAGCGATGCGCGCCCTGCATCTCCACGCCCATCGTCAGCATCAGGACGGCGACGACCAGGATCGCCGCCGCCAACATCAACCTCGGACCCCGGCCTGGCCGCGCCATCCGCGACGCCGCCCAAAGCGCCACGGCCCCGATCAGAAACGCCGCGGCCTGAACCGCAACCGAGGCCGTCCCCGCCCCGGCCGCCCGGATCGCCAGCAGGCTGATCGCCGCCGTCGCCGTGATCTGTGCGATCAGTGCTAGGGCTGGCCCCTTCAACCGACGACGGATCACGGCTGGCGGTTCGGCGCGGCCATGAAGCCGGGGCAGTAGCTTTGGCGCATTTCGCGGAACTCGGTCGGCAGGGGGTCGTCGCTGAACAGGATGCGGTTGGGGATGGAAACGAAGCCCACCGCCGGCCCGGCCGCGACACGTCCGACATAGCCGCACACCGATCGCCTTTCGCCGTTCTCGGCGTAGCGCAGCTCGGCGCCGCGCCCCGCCTGGGTGCGGATCTGGCGCATTACCCGCGCATCGGCCGGCTCGGGCGACGGGGTGTTCGCCGGCTGCATCAGCACCCAGACGCCGACCGCGCACAGGGCCAGAACCAGCGCCGCCGCGATTATCAGGCGCTGCTGAAGCGGGCTGCGATGGCGCATCACCCTCATGCGGCGGGCGCTTCCAGGGTGAAGTCCAGCGGCGTGTCGGCGGCGGGCAGGCAGGTCCGATCCACCGGCCTGGACGGATCACGCAGGAAGTCGCGCGCCATCTTGCGCGTGCAGGGGCTGGCGTTGATGACGCCGTGGGTCGCATTGGTCACGATTACCACCTGGCTGTTCGAATAGCCCTTGGCGGCGGCCTCGGTCAGCGGCGGCGGGCAGCCCGGATCGATCTCGGCGGCGACGAACAGGGTCGGGATGTCGGTCTGGACCGGCAGGTTCTCGATCGGCAGCGCGGGCCGTTCACCCACCGCCGCGCAGACGTCGAACAGCCGCGACAGCGACGGGACCAGCACCTCGGCGACCGGATCACCGGCCGCCCCGGCCGCCAGCCGCGCCTTGGACTCGAACGGCAGTTCTTCCTTGCACAGATGGGCCATGTGCTGACCCTCGAAATAATAGGTGCGATCTTCGGCGATCTCCGCGACCGGCGTCAGGTCGCCGGCGATGATCTTGTCCAGATCGACCGGCAGGCTGCGCACGCCCGTCGCGCTATAGGTCGTGTCCATCAGGAAGGCCGACAGGTCGTCGACGTTGAAGCTGCGCCCGTCCCTGCCCGTCACCGGACCGGCCAGCCATTTGCGCGCCTCGACCTCGAACCGCGCCTGAAGGTCCGGATGCTGCGCCGCGCAGGCCGCCTGGGCCGCGCATTTGGCCAGGATGATCTTCACCGCCGCCGACACCTGTTCGGGCGTGCCGACGGCCCAGTTGCCCTCGGGCGGCCAGGGGCTGTCCATCACGGCGGCGCGCACGATCTGGGGCTGGTGGGTGATCACCGCCGCCTCGATGCGCGGCCCGTACGATCCGCCCCACAGGTCGATCTTGGCCAGACCCAGGGCCTGGACCATGTCCTTCACATCGTCGGCGATGGCGGCGGCGTTGTACTGGTTCAGGTCGATCCCTTGCGCCTGATAGCCCTTCAGACAGGCGATCAGCCCGTCGCGATCCTTGTCGGACGGCGGCCCCGCATCGGTCAGTTCGACGCCCGGGCAGTCCATCGACGGTTGGCTCGCCCCGCCGCCGCGCTGGTCGAACAGGATCACGTCCTGATCCACCGCAAAGGCTTCCGGATTGCGACGCAGCGCCGCCAGCATCCGTCCCGCTCCCGGGGTCAGGGCCCCGCCCGGTCCGCCGTGGAACATCACCATCGGCGGCAGCGCTTGGCCCGCGGCGTCCTTGTAGGGCGCGCTGGCCTTGAAGATGACGACGGCGATGTCGATGCGTCGATCGCTGACCGAGCCGTCGCGCGCCTCGTCCACCGTCAGGGTCCCGCACCGCACCTCGCGCAGGCCCGTCGGCCAATCACTGGGACAGGCCTTGTCGGTGAAGACGGGGGCCTCTGCTCTCGCGGGCGGCGCCAGACCGGTCAGGCCGGCCGCAAACGCCATCACGGCCAGGGTGCGCAGGATCATGGGACGACGGCTCCGGTTCGCTCCCAGCAAACCCCCGCCCGCCCCGCTTGGCAACGCCTATTCGAACAGGTCGCCCGGCACGGGTCCGGCGGCCGGTTGCGCCGGCGCGCTGAGGCCGAGATGCGCATAGGCCTTGGCGCAGGCCATGCGGCCGCGCGGGGTGCGCATGATGAAGCCCTGTTGCAGCAGATAGGGTTCGATCACGTCCTCGACCGCGTCGCGCGCCTCGGCGATGGCGGCCGCCAAGGTGTCCATCCCGACCGGCCCGCCGCCATAGTTCTCGATCAACGCCTTCAGGAAGCGCCGGTCCAGGCTGTCCAGCCCGGCCTCGTCCACCTCCAGCCGCGCCAACGCCCGCGCCGCCACCAGTTTCGAGATCGTCTCGGCCCCTTCCGCCGAGGCGAAATCCCGCACCCGGCGCAGCAGGCGCCCGGCGATGCGCGGGGTGCCGCGCGCCCGCGACGCGATCTCGCGCGCCCCCGCCTCGTCGATGGCCGCGCCCATTTTGCGCGCCGTGCCGCGCACCACCGCCGTCAGTTCGTCGGGGGTGTAGAACTCCAGTCGCAGCGGAATGCCGAACCGGTCCCTGAGCGGCGTAGCTAACAGGCCCGCCCGCGTCGTCGCCCCCACCAGCGTGAACGGCGCCAGGTCGATCCGCACCGAACGCGCCGACGGCCCCTCGCCGATGATCAGATCCAGCACATGATCCTCCATGGCCGGATACAGGATCTCCTCGACCTGGGGGCTTAAGCGGTGAATCTCGTCGATGAACAGGACGTCGCGCGGCTCGAGGTTGGTCAGGATCGCCGCCAGATCGCCCGCCTTGGCCAGGATCGGCCCGGAGGTCGCCCGGAACCCCACGCCCAGCTCGCGCGACACGATCTGCGCCAGCGTCGTCTTGCCCAGTCCCGGCGGTCCGAACAGCAGCACATGGTCCAGCGCCTCGGCCCGCCCGCGCGCCGCATCGATGAAGACCTTCAGATTGCCCTTGGCCTGCGACTGTCCGACGAATTCCGACAGGGTCTGCGGCCGCAGCGCGCGATCGAAGGATTCGCCGGTCTCGGCCTCGGGGGAGATGACGCGGGTCATGTCGATGCGGCTCTCATCGGCCCAACTCCTGCAGCGCCGCGCGGATCACCGCCGACAGCTCCGCCTCTTCGCCCAGACGGATCAAGGCCTGATCCACGGCCCGGCGCGCATTGACCTCGGCGACGCCCAGCCCAAGCAGGGCGGACACGGCCTCGCCGGTGATGGACGGAACGGGCGGTGCGATCTCGACATGCATGCCGGGCGCGACAGGCGCAAAACTGACGTCGCCCAAAGGCTTGCCCTTCAGCTCGGTCACGATCCGCAACGCCAGCTTCGGCCCCACGCCGTTGGCCCGCGCCACCGCCGCCTTGTCCTCGCGCGCCACCGCCGACGCCAGTTCGCCGGGCGGCAGAACGTCCAGCACCGCCAGCGCCGCCTTGGGCCCCACGCCCTGAATGGCCAGCAGGGTCGTGAAGGCCCGCCGCTCGTCGCGCGTCAAAAATCCATACAGGCGCGGCCCCGCATCCTCGCTCCACTGCGAATGGACATGCACCGTCGCCTCGTCGCCCGGCGCCGGCAGCCGCCCCAGCGTCCGCGCCCCGCACGACACGACATAGCCCACGCCGGCGCAGTCGATCAGGCATTCCGCCTCGCCGACCTCGGCCAGCACGCCTCTCAACCGCCCGATCACGCCGCCCCCCGGTGCATCGCTTCCAGCAGGGACCGCTTCCTGAGTTGCGCATGGGTGATCGCAACCGCCAGGGCGTCGGCCGCATCCGCCTTCACGTCGCCCGCGGTCGGCAGCAGCCGTTTGACCATGAAGGCGATCTGGCTCTTGTCCGCATGGCCCGCGCCCACCACCGCCTTCTTGATCAGGTTCGGCGAATATTCCGCCACCGTCAGGCCCGCCTTGGCCGGCGCCAGCATCACCGCCGCCCGCGCATGGCCCAGCTTCAGCGTGGAGGACGGGTTCACATTGACGAACACCTCTTCCACCGCCGCCTCCTCGCAGCCGTGGTCGGCGCAGATCGTTCCCAGCGCCTCGAACAGATGCAGCAGCCGCTCGCTGAACGGCGCGGTCTCGGGCGGGGCCACCACCCCGTGCGCCACCCACCTCAGGCGCGCGCCATCCGACACGACGACCCCCCAGCCGGTGCGTCGCAGACCGGGGTCCAGGCCGATGATTCTGACAGGTTCGTTCGCCATCCGTTCCCCTCATGCCGCAAAGAGGGTTATCGGGCAATGAACGGTTTCAGTCGTCGCGCGGGTCCAGGCTGTAGGCGACCACGCCCGGTATGGCGCACAGCTGTTCCGCCAGCCGCTTCAGCTGGCTTTCCTCGGCGGCCTTCAATCGCCAGGTCCGTCGAATGGTCTGTCCATCGATCAGCTCGAACCGGTCGTGTCGCGCGTCCGCATCGATGGCTTTCAGCGCCGCCTCGATCGCCGGCTCCGGCGACGCCTCGCGCCGTTCCCAGCACACTTCGGCGTCCACCACCGTGCGCGCGGGCAAACGCCCGTTGATCAGCCTCAAGCCGATCAGGATCAGGGCCGTGACCACCGTCGCCGCCGTCCCCAGCGCATAGAGGCCTGCCCCGAACAGAATGCCGATCGCCGAAGTGATCCACAGCGACGCCGCCGTGGTCAGTCCGTGGATCGAAAATCCGGTGCGGAAGATCACGCCTGCGCACAGGAACCCGATCCCCGTCAGCACGCCGTGCGCCATCCGCGTCGGGTCTGTGACGATGTTCTCGTCGGGCAGGGCGCGGAACGCCCAATCGGCCTGCGACATGGCCGCCAGCATCAGCAGGGCCGACGCCAGGCTGACCAGGATGTGCGTTCTCAGGCCCGCCGCTCGGCCCCGCCATTCGCGCTCGAAGCCGATGACCCCGCCCGCGATCACCGCGCCCAGGATCGGCAGGACGGCGCCTTCCAGACTACCCAGATTCATCCGCGCTCAACGACGGGCCGAGCGCGGATGTTCCTTGGACGGACGATGCTGCGACATCGTGGTCGCAGCGCCCGCCTCAGCCGTGCTTTTCGATATAGGTCTCGGGGTCCTTGTTCACCGGCTTGACGCCGGTGATGTGCTCGGCCTCGAAGGCGGCGAACTTGACCGCCAGCTCATGGCGCGTCTCGACGTCGGCGTTCATGCGGAAGTCGGTCAGCCCCTGCCGCTCTTCCTCGCCCATGTGTTTGGAGTTGACGACGTTGGCCTCGCCCACGGCGTCGAACCAGGCCTTGGTGCCGACCTTGTGCTTTTCGACCGCCTTGACCGCGTCGCGCAGCTTGTTGTGGTCTTCGATGGCGTCCTCAGTCTCGCCCTCGACCGTGCCGTCCTCGGCGTCATTGGCGCCCTCGCCCTGCTTCAGCAGCTCGGGATAGAAGAACCGCTCCTCGGCCTCGGCGTGCACATCCAGGAACGCCGACAACCGCGACCAGACGGCGCTCAGCGCATCGGTGTCCTTGGGGTCGATCTGTTCGATGATCGCAAACAGCCGACGCTGTTCGGCATGGTCGTCGAGGATCAGCTGGGTGATGTCCATAGGGGGCTCCAGGCGTAACGGTGAAGCCTCGTTACGCCCGGCGCACGACCCGGTTCCGTGCGAACGACTCGCGCCCTATTTCGGCTGATGTTCCCGCTGCGGCTCGTCGCCAAGAACCGCAGTTGCGGCGGCGATCAAATCGTTCAGCTCGCCGTGCACAATCGCCCAAACGCGCCTTTCCGCGACGTTCTGATACACGTGCCGGAAGACGTTGCCGGAATCCTCGATCTGCCGCCAACGGATGTTGGGATGGTCCGACTGTTGCGCGCCCCGAAGACGCCGCGCGGCTTCCGATACGATCTCAAGACACCGGGTGACCGCATAGAAGGTCTTGCGATCCGCCGCGAACTCGGCGGCGGTCAGGGTCTCGCAGAAGCTCTGCGCCAAAAGGCAGTTGTCCAGAATTGCACGCCAGGCCAGCCGCTCCTTGCGATCCGGTTCAGAAGGCAAAGATCGCCTCGCGCTCGGCCTCGCGACGCACGGGTTCGATCAGCATCTCGCGATCTGACACATCCGCGCGCCCGGCGAACAAGTCGCCAATGAACTGGGTGATGCCGACATAGTCGTACAGGTTCACGTCAGCTGCCGGGTCGATCTCGACCATGATGTCCAGATCGCTGTCGGGCCGCGCCTCGCCCCGCGCGACCGATCCGAACAGGGCGGCATGCGTGACGCCCTGACGACGCAATTCCCCTTCGTGCTCGCGCAGGACGGCAATGACGGCGGCGCTGTTCATGCCGCCAGTCTAGCGCGAAGACCGGTCCGACGCGAGAGCGCCGAAATCAGCCCGCGTACTTGGCCGCGTCCTCGTCGGAGATGTCTTCGTTCGAATAGACCGCCGACACGTCGTCCTCGGCGTCCAGCGCGTCCAGCAGCTTGAACAGGGTGCCGACGGCCTCGCCGGTCACCGGCACTTCGGATTGCGGCTTCCAGACGATGGCGGTGGACTTGGGATCGCCCAGCACCTTGGACATGGCTTCGGCCACGTCGTTCAGGTCTTCGAAGGCGGTCCAGATCGTGTGGCCCGGCGCGTCCTCGTAGATGTCGGGCTTGACCAGGTCGCTCTCGACGTCCTGGGCGCCGGCCTCGATGGCGGCCTCCATCACGGCGTCTTCCGAACCGGCCTCGGCGGCGTAGGTGATCTTGCCGACCTTGTCCCACATGAAGGCGACCGAGTTCATCTCGCTCAGGGCGCCGCCGTTCTTCTTGAAGGCCGCGCCGATGTTGGACGCCGCGCGGTTGCGGTTGTCGGTCAAGGCCTCGACGATGATGCCCACGCCGCCCGGACCCCGGCCCTCGTAGCGGACCTCTTCCATCGTATCGACGTCGCCGCCCGAGGCCTTGTTGATGGCGCGCTGAATCACGTCCTTGGGCAGGCTTTCGGCCTTGGCGTTGTTGACCGCCAGGCGCAGGCGCGGGTTCGCCGCCGGATCGGGCAGGCCCGACTTGGCCGCCACGGTGATGTCGCGCGACAGTTTGGAGAACAGCTTGGAGCGCTGCGCATCGGCGCG
>OFRI01000483.1_pt1 | contig 10541 bp, 8 predicted proteins | sample 1543031 | NCBI WGS metagenome assembly OFRI01 (sample SAMN07774226, study PRJEB24372) | wastewater metagenome
AGGGGGCAATTTGTGCAGGGACGATCAGCCTGCGTCACCCCTCGCCCATTGATGGGAGACGACTGCATGGATGCAGGAGGCTCAAGCCGAGGGGACGGGGGAGAGGGACAACGGAGCAGGAGGCTCCCATGGCTCTACGGGAAAACGCCAAACGTCTGCGCACCCACATGACCGACACCGAAGCCCGGCTCTGGTATCACCTGCGTGCTCATCGATTCATGGGGTTGAAGTTCAAACGGCAGAAGCCTATCGGCCGTTATATCGTCGACTTTGTCTGTTTGGAGTGTTTTCTGATCATCGAACTGGACGGTGGTCAGCATGCTGAGCAGTGGCAGCACGATCAGTTGCGGGATGACTATTTACGGGCGCGGGGCTATCAGGTTCTGCGCTTCTGGAATCATCAGGTTTTGACGGAAACGGATGCGGTACTTGAGCAGATTAGACTGGCCATTGGCCCTCTCCCGTAAACGGGAGAGGAGGCAGCTTGCACGCGCTTATTCGCTTGGCGCCAGTAGCGGACAATGGTCCAGTCACCTATCTAATTGCTGCGTTCAACCACTCCCCTCGCCCATTTATGGGAGAGGGGCCGGGGGAGAGGGTCGGCATTACCTCGGGCCAAGAGGTCACGCATGAAGCGCTGGCTTGGCAAGTCGCTGGTTCTGCTCATTATCCTGTTCGCCCTGCTCTGGTCCGCCGACCGCCTGTTCCCTCTGCCGTTGCCAGAGGACGATCAGGCGCGGGTGGTGCTGGCTGAGGACGGTACGCCGTTGTGGCGCTTTGCCGATACCGAGGGGGTGTGGCGTTACCCGGTCACGCCCGAGCAGGTGGCGCCGGCGTATTTGCAGGCGCTGCTCAGCTATGAAGACCGCTGGTTCTATCAGCACCCAGGGGTCAATCCGCTGGCGTTGGGGCGGGCCGCCTGGCAGAACCTCAGCGGTGGGCGGGTGGTGTCCGGTGGCAGCACCTTGTCGATGCAGGTGGCGCGGCTGCTCGATCCTCACTCGCGCAGCCTGTCCGGCAAGCTCAAGCAGCTGTGGCGCACCCTGCAGCTGGAGTGGCACCTGTCGAAGGCGGAAATTCTCACCCTGTACCTCAATCGCGCGCCCTTCGGTGGCACTTTGCAGGGGGTGGCAGCGGCCAGTTGGGCGTATCTGGGCAAGCCGCCGAGCCAGTTGACCCATGCCGAGGCGGCGCTGTTTGCGGTGTTGCCGCAGGCACCCAGCCGCTTGCGCCCGGACCGTCACCCGCATGCGGCGCAGGCCGCTCGCGACAAGGTGTTGCGGCGTCTGGCGCAATTCCAGGTGTGGACCCCGACGCAACTGCGCGAGGCGCTGGAGGAACCGGTGCTGCTGGCGCCGCGCCGCGAGCCGAGCCTGGCGCCGTTGCTGGCGCGGCGGCTGAACACGCCGCACAGCCCGGCGCTGATCCGTACCACTCTGGACGCCGCCTTGCAGCGCCGTCTGGAAGATTTGCTGCTGGGCTGGCGCGCGCGCCTGCCGGAGCGCACCTCGGCGGCGATCCTGGTGGTCGAGCATGAGACGATGGCGGTGCGTGCCTACTTGGGCTCGGTGGACATCAACGACCCGCGGCGCTTCGGCCATGTCGACATGATCAGCGCCCAGCGCTCACCCGGCTCGACCCTCAAGCCCTTCCTGTATGGCATGGCTCTGGACGCCGGGCTGATTCATTCCGAGTCGCTGCTGCAGGATGTGCCGCGCCGTTATGGCGATTACCGGCCGGGCAATTTCGCCGCCGGGTTTAGCGGCCCGGTGGCGGCCAGCGCGGCGTTGGCCACCTCGCTGAATCTGCCAGCGGTGCAATTGCTGGAGGCCTACGGGCCGAAGCGTTTTGCCGGCGAACTGCGCAGCGCCGGCGTGCCGCTGGCTTTGCCGGCCTTGGCCGAGCCGAACCTGGCGCTGATTCTCGGCGGCGCCGGCAGCCGTCTGGAGGACTTGGTGGGTGGCTACCGCGCCCTGGCCCACGGCGGCAAGAGTGCTCGCTTGCGCTTGCAACCGCAGGACTTGCTGGTTGAGCGGCGGCTGTTGTCGCCGGGCTCGGCGTGGATCATTCGCCGCATTCTCAGCGGCCAGGCCCGCCCGGACCGCGACCCGCGCGCGCACTTGCTGCAACGCCCCAGCCTGGCCTGGAAGACCGGTACCAGTTACGGCTTTCGCGATGCCTGGGCAATAGGTGTGGGGCCGCGTTATCTGATCGGCATCTGGATCGGTCGCCCGGACGGCACCCCGGTGCCCGGACAGTTCGGCTTGGCGTCGGCTGCACCGCTGATGTTGCAGGTCCACGACCTGTTGGTGAACCGCGACCGCCAACGCGGCCTGCCGTTACCGGTGGAGGAGGTGCCGGCGAATGTCGGGGTCGCGGCGATCTGCTGGCCGCTGGGTCAGCCGCTGGCCAAGGATGATCCCAACTGCCGCCGCCAGCGCTTTGCCTGGACCCTGGATGGCACCACGCCGCCGACCTTGCAGGCCCTCGATCAGCCCCTGGGCCTGGGCTTGCAGCAGAACATTTGGGTCAACGCCCAGGGCCGGCAGGTGGGTGCCGCCTGTGCCGGCGCCCAGGCGCGCAGTGTGACCCTCTGGCCGGCGCCGCTGGAGCCCTGGCTGCCCCGCCGGGAGCGGCGCAGTGCACGGCTGCCAGCCAGCGATCCAGCCTGCCCGCCGGCCTTGCCGGCTGCGGTGGCGCCGCTGTCGATTGTCGGCGTGCGCGAAGGCGACAACCTGCGTCGTCCGGCCGCCAGCCGCGAGGCGCTGCAAGTCAAACTGTCGGCGTTGGGTGGCAGTGGCAGACGCTGGTGGTTTCTTAATGGTCAGCCGCTGACCGACACCGCCCCCGACGCTAGCTTCAATCAGGCGTTCAATCAGCTGGGTCGGCAGCAACTCAGTGTGCTGGATGAGTCCGGGCAGACCGCTCGGCTGGAGTTCAGCATCGCGCCGTGATGGCGCGGCGTGCTGCCGATTTAGCGGGCCAGCACCAGGCGGTTGCGGCCATCGGCCTTGGCCTGGAACAGGGCGCTGTCGACGCGCTGGAAAAAGGCTTCGCTGCTGTTGTCACGCGTAGGCGCGAAGGTGCCGACGCCGAGGCTGGTGGTCAGGTTGAGGCGGTGTTCACGGGCTTGTAGCGGGCTGTCGGCGATGCAGGTGCGGAACTGTTCGGCCATCTGCTGCGCACTTTCCAGGTCGGTGCCGGGCATTAGCACGGCGAACTCTTCGCCACCCATACGCAGGAGAATGTCGTTGTCACGGCGGAACACCTGGCGCATGCGCTCGGCAAACACCTCCAGGCAGGCGTCGCCAGTGAGGTGGCCGTGTTGGTCGTTGACCCGCTTGAACAGGTCGATGTCCATCAGCACCAGCGCTAGCGGGCTGCCCTGGCGTTTGGCATTGGCCAGCATCAGCGGAAACAGGTCGTTGAACTGATGGCGGTTGCCCAGCCCAGTCAGGCTGTCGGTGCGGCTGAGACGCTCCAGGGCATCGCGCTGCTCCAGCAGCTGGAGTTCCAGGGCAATCCCAGCGTGGTATTCGCGAAAGCTGCGGGTGCCGACCATCAGCAGGTAGATCAGGTAGAACGCCAGGGTCAGCAAGATCGGCAGTTGCTGTTCGCCGTTGCTGGCCAGCACCAGCAAACCAGGCAGGTTGAGCAGTAAAACGGTGCACAGGCCACGGCGCAGGCGCATGGAAAAGGTGAAGGCGACTGCCGAGCTGAAGGCGATGGTGCTGACGGTGGCGACCAGTTGCGAGCGTTGAAAGTCGGGGCTGTAGAGCGCCAAGGCGTGGGCCAGCCCCCAGCCCATGGCCGTCAGTAATACCAGCAGCCAGTGGCGGTTGATCCAGCGTGTAAGGCGGCGGTCGCTATGGGTGGTCGGAGGTAGATGGGCCCAGCGCAGGGCCAGCATTAGGACAAAAAAGCTGCAGCCGCCGAGGCCCAGTAGCAGGTGCTGCAGCGGTGCATTGCTGAAACCCCAGGTCAGCAGCCACGCCATAAGGTAGTAGATGCTGCCCAGACGGGTGCGATTGCTGACGTCCTGGACTTCTCGCCACAGGGCGTATGTGCTGGGTTGTTTGGGGGCGCTGGTGAGGGGCATAGGAGCTGGTCATTAATGGTGCGTTGGCAGCATAGCCTTTTTGTGATCTACAGTGCTGGCCAATTGCCTGTTGTGTGCCTGTCGCCCAGCCCTTGGGTTCTGCTTGGGCGCCTATCAGCTTTCCATTGCTGCGCTGGTGTTCCCCGGCTGCTGCTGGCGAAAGGCACGCGGGGTGATACCCAGCCAACGCTTGAAGGTGCGACTGAAGTTGGAGGTGTCCTGATAGCCAAGGCGTTCGGCGATGGCTTCGACACTCAGCGGCGTGTGCAGCAGTAGCCAGCAGGCCAGCTCTTCGCGCACGCGGTCGAGCAGTTGCTGGTAGTTGACGCCTTCTTCGCGCAGGTGGCGGATCAGGGTGCGGGGGGCCACATGCTCTTGTGCGGCCAGTTGCTCCAGGCTCGGGTAGCGGCCGTCACAGGCCAGTAAACGCTGATGGATGCGCTGGCTCAGACTGCCTCCCTGTAGCTGTTTGAGCTGATGCTCACAGTCGCGCAGGGCCAACCGTTGGGCCTCGGTATCGCTGGCCAGGCTCGGGCATTCGAGCAGGCTCATGGGCAGCTGGACCTGCAATTGAGGGGCGTTGAAACTCGATTGCGGATACAGCGCGCGATAGGCCTCCGCCCAGGGCGGTTCGGCAAACGGCCAACTGATCCTGACGTGGTCTTGCAGCGCCTGGCCGCTGATGGTTTGCAGCAGGTTGAGCATGCCCGCCAACAGATGACCCAGGACGTATTCGCGGATGTCGTCGCTGTCCAGCTGCTCGTGTAAGTGCAGGGTCAGGCCATCGGCATCGCCACTCCCAATGCTGAAGGTGGCGAGGTTTTCCCTCAGGCTGGCGAAGCGCTGAACCGCCAGCAGCGCCTGGGCCACCGTCGGGCTGGCCATGGCCAGAACACCCAACGCACCATGGGTGGCCAGTTGGGTGCTGGCGCCAACGTGCAGGCCTAGCCATGGGCACTGGCTGAGTTCGAGCGCGCGTAACACCAGACGACGAAATTGGGCAAAGCTGAGGAAGCGGTTATCCGTGTGCAGTGTTGCCCAGTCCAGACGGGTGTCCGCCATGATCTGCTGCTGTTCGAATCCGCGGCGGCGTAACTCGGCACACAACAGGCGGGCGTATACCGGGTGCAGGCAGGGTTGAAGCCAGGTTTGCGCGTCGGGCATGGGCATGTGCTCCTCGATCGAGTTGGCACAATATGACGATTATCTGCCCGAGTAAACGGTATTGTCGGACAATCCTACAGCGCATGCTTGCCTCACAAAAAACACTGAGGAGCGTTGTATGAGTGCCGTGATGCCTACCGCTGTAGCGGATCAAGCGGTTTACCGCGACCGTAAACGATATGCCTGGTTGCTGTCGGTTGTTGCCCCGCTGGCGGTCACCGTTGGCCCGTTGGCCCATCTGCTGGGAGCCAGCAGCCAGCTGTGGTTCTTTGTCTCGCTGGGTTTCTTCTACCTGGGCATTCCGTTGCTGGACAAACTGCTCGGTGAAGACCTGAGCAATCCGCCGGAGTCCGCCGTGCCGGCCCTGGAGGCCGACGGTTATTACCGGGCGATCAACTATGCAGTGGTGCCGGTGCTGTGGTTCGGCATGTTGTTCAACTGCATCTACCTGGCGACCCACGAGCTGCCCTGGTACAGCTGGCTGGCGACGGTAGTGGTGACCGGCTCGATGCTTGGTTTTGGTCTCAATCTCAGTCACGAGCTAGGGCACAAAAAGGACTGGTTGGGACGCAAGGTCGGCCTGTTCAATACGGCTTTGGGTGGTTACGGGCATTTTTCCATCGAGCACAACCGCGGCCATCACCGTCACGTGGCGACCCCGGATGATCCGGCCTCATCGAAGATGGGTGAAAGTATCTACCGCTTTATGTTCCGTGAACTGCCGGGTGCGTTTTTCCGCGCCTGGGATCTGGAGGCCGAGCGCATGCAGCGGCAGGGCCGTTCCATCTGGAGTCTGGACAACGAAATCGTGCAGGCGGGGTTGCTGACCCTGGCCCTTTACGGCGGCCTGATTGCCCTGTTCGGCCCAGCGATGGTGCCGGTGTTGCTGTTGGTGGCTTTCTGGGGCGCGTTTCAACTGACCTCGGCCAACTACATCGAGCACTACGGCTTGGTTCGTCAGCAGCTCGCCAATGGCCGCTATGAGCCCTGCCAACCGCGCCACTCGTGGAACAGCAACCACATCGTCTCCAACCTGGTGGTGTTTCATTTGCAGCGGCACTCCGACCATCACGCCCATCCAACCCGCAGCTATCAGGCCCTGCGTGATTTCAGTGAGCTGCCGCGTTTGCCGTCCGGCTACTTCGGCATGTTTATCGCGGCTTACATTCCACCGCTGTGGTTCCATGTGATGAATCCGCGGTTGATTGCGGCCGTCGGTGGCGATGTCGAGCGGATTAACTTCCTGCCGGCCAAGCGTCAGCAATTGATTCGTCAGTACGGCTTGCAAACCGAGCCAACTGCACAGGCACAGGAGGCTGCATGAGCCAGCATCAATGCCCCGAGTGTGGATACGTGTATGACAGCGCGTTGGGTGATCGCTTCAGTGGCTATGCGCCCGGTACACCGTTTGCCGCATTGCCTGAAGACTACAACTGCCCGCAGTGTTGCGTGCGTGACAAGCCGGACTTCATCGCCCTTGAGGAGTCGGCCGACGCTTGAGTGGGCGCCGGTTCAAGGCTGTTCAGTGAGCGGCCTTGACCCGGAAGCTGCGGGTCATCGACAGCAGCTTGGCCACTATCTCGGCTAATGCATGGCTGGTTTGGTCGATGTGATTTACGGCCTGCTGGGTGCTGATGGCGACGTCATGAATGGTGATCAGGTTGCGATTGATCTCATGGGCCACGGCAGTCTGCTCTTCGGTGGCACTGGCAATCTGCGTGTTCATTGCTGTGATGGTGTCCACCGAATGGCGGATGCTGTGCAGGGCACCGTCGGCCTGGCCGGCTTCGTCAACGGTTTGCTTGGCTTGGTCTTGGCCGTTGTGCATGGCATTCACGGCGTCGCGCGAGCCTTTTTGCAGGCGCAGGATCATGCGGTCAATTTCCGCCGTGGACTCCTGGGTACGCTTGGCCAGGTTGCGCACTTCATCTGCCACCACCGCAAAGCCTCTGCCCTGATCGCCGGCGCGGGCGGCTTCGATGGCCGCATTCAGGGCCAGTAAGTTGGTTTGTTCGGCAATGCTGCGGATCACCTCAAGCACTGTGCCAATGGAGTTGCTGGCATTCTCTACTTCGCCAATCAGGCTGGAGGTGTGTTCCAGTTCGGTGAACAGGGCGGACACCGCTTGCAGGGTGTGGCTGACCATCTGACTGCCGCTGATGGCCTCATGGTCGGCGCTATTGGCCGCCTGGGCGGCGCTCGCAGCATTGCGCGCGACCTCCTGAATGGTTTCCGCCATCTGCGTGGTTGCCGTAGCGACCTGGTCGGTCTCATGTTGCTGACGTTCGACGTCTGTGCGGGTTTGCAGGGTGACGGCGCTGAGCTCCTCCGTCTGACTGCGAATGCTTTCGGTCAGTTCTTGCAGGGCGGTGATCACCGTACTGAAGCGTTGCAGCATGTTGTTATAAGCACTGGCCACACTGCTGATTTCATTGTTGCCGAAGGCTTGAGCCAGGGCGGTTAGGTCCGAGTCTTTGTCCGCCTTGCGCAGCGCGACCAGCAGGTTGCCCAGGGGTTGGCTGATGCTGCCGGCCACCCAGCGGCCACCCAGCAGGCTGACGGCAACAATAAACAGAACCAAGCCAATCATCAGGTTGCGCACATCGTGATAGACGTCGGTCGCGGCCTCGCGGGCCAGTTTGGCTTCGTCCAGTTGCAACTGAATCAGTTCGCCGATGCTGTTGCTGATGGGGTCGATGCTTTGGTACAGCGGGCCGTTGAAGGCGCCGAGTTGGCCCTTGAGATCGTTGGGTGCGCCCTGCAGGAACGCCACCAGGCGCTGCAGTTCAGTGTTTGCCGTACTGAATTGGCTGCGGGCCTGCTCGGCCAGTTGGCTTTCCCTCGGCGTCAGTTTGGTGGCCATATAGGCTTGCCAGAGCCGCTCGATTTCGCCCTGGGCGGTGTTGATTTCGCTCTGTGCCTGATCGCGGCTGAACAGGCCGTGGTCGGCCTTGTTGACGGCGTCGATGATGTTCACCGCGTAGTAGTCGCTGATTTGTTTGAGCTGCTGCAAGGGCACTACGCGGTCGTCGTACAGACTGCCGACCCCTGCATCAATGCGGCTGAAGCCGCTGATGGCCACCGCCAACATGCCAAGCATGGCGAACAGGGGAATGATGATCAGGAGAAACAGCCGGTGAACCACCTTGATGTCGTGCATGCCCATGCCCTCTAAGCCCGTATTGCTGTGAATACATATTCGCAGTGTGGCTTTAGATGCTGAGGGGTTAAGACCGTTTGGCTATAAATTCAGGGCCCGTGCGCATGGCCGATCAAGCCGCGAGGTTTTTAAGGCGCGGGGGCTGTGAGTGCTAGGGGGAATTCCTGACCGGGTAGCCAGCGCTGACAAATGGCGCGGAAGCTGCCATCGGCCTTCATCTGATCGAGGCTGCGTTGCCACTGATCGATCAGGCCGTCGTCGGTGTCGAGGGAGAAGGCGATGTAGGCGTAGCTGCGCAAGAAGCTGTGCAGCGGCTCAACATCGTCAGGGGTGAGATTGCCCAGCGCCAGCAGGTCGGGCAGGGTCAGGTTGTCAGCCACCACCAGGTTTACCCGCCGATGCCGCAGCATGGTCATCATCTGTTTGGGGCCGAGCACGCCATACAGGTTGGGCATGTTCTGCGCTTTCAGGGTCTGGAAGCTGTACCACTGGCGCGGCACAGCGATGGTGCCGAGTTGGCGTGCATCGTCGAGGCTGCTGATGGTCATGCCGGAGCCTTTCAATGCATAGAAGCTGGTCACGGCGACGGCAATGGGACCTACCCACTTGAACAGCTTTTCCCGCTCGGCCGTACGCATGGTCACGAACAGGCCGCTGTTGGGTTCGGTCAGGGCTTTTTGATAGCCCCGCGCCCAAGGCACCACCTGGATATGCGCGTGCTGTTGAGTGCGGCGCAGGATTTCCTCTACCACTTCCACGCCCAGGCCGGTCGGTTTGCCATCGCGACTGAAGTTCAGCGGCGGATAGTCTTCTGTGTACAGCTGCAGGGGCGCGGCCTGCAGGCCAGGCGTCAGGTGCAGGGCCAGCAGGCAGAGTAGCCAGCGGAAAATGTGCATGGGCGAGTCACTGGATGGGTAGTGAGATGCCTATAGCTTAATGGAAGGCTTATGGAACGTCCGTGCTGATCGTCGGCGGCTCAGAGTTCGGCGTCGAGGGCCATGACGCGCAAGCGCTCGCGCTCATCAAAGCGCTGGGCCAGCAGTTGCTCGATGGCCTGCTGTTGGTCCGTAGGGCTGAGGCCTGACTGGCGCAGGTTGTTGCGCTCCGTGGCATAAGCCTGCAAGCGGGCTTGCCACTGGCGGCGCTGCTCGTCGAGTTGTTGCAGGGCGCTGGCGGCCTGTGGGTCGAGGGTGCTGGCGCGCAGTTGGTAGATGGCTTCATCGCTGGCGCCGGCGGCGCGCAGGGCTTCGGTGGCGGCATACAGCTCGCCGTCACGGCTGACCTGCTGGCGCACTGCCCGTTGTTCGGCCGGCAGGCTGGCTTCCAGCTGGGCCTGCTCATGGCGCAGTTGCTCGTGGTTGAGGCCGCGTTCGTTCAGGCGCAGTTGGGCGAGCATGAACTGGTCCTGGCTCAGGTCGCTGCTGAAGAAGGCCTGGTTTTCCTCGTCGCTGAAATACTCCGCTCGCAAGCGCGTCAGTGCCTCCAAGTGCTGGGCAAAGCTCTCTGCGCTGGGTGAGGCGTTGCCAGCGGGCAGGTCGGCCATGGCCAGGCGGTAGTCGAGGTAGCGTTTGAGCAGGTCGCGGGCCTGAGCCAGGGCCGGCTCGTGCAGTTGGCTGGCCAGATCGTGATGAATGCGCAGCAGAATTTGCGCCACCGGCTCTTCGTCGATGGCACTGAAATAGAAATCGAACAGTTGCAGCAGCTCCGGCTGCAGGCGCAGTTGGCCGTTGCCATCGGCCTGCAGGACCACGCCGTGGCCAGCGCCTTGCAGGGGCACGGGCAGTGCACCGGGGGGCTGCAGTTGTACGGTGGTTTGCTGGCTGAGTTGCTGATTGAGGCTGCGTACCTGCACGGCCTTGGCGCTTTGGCTGACTGGGCTGGGTGTGGGGGCTGCATGGTTGGCAAAAAAGTAGCCGGCCGTGGCGGCCAACACAGCCAGGCTGACGCTGGCGATGGCCAGCCATGTCGTCTCGCCCCATTTCGATGCGGTGCTGGAACGCTTCGCGCGCAGCCATCCCGCCGTCGATTTCGCCTTGCCGGTCATGGCCAGCGACGAGGTGATGGCCTGGGTCCGGCAGGGCCGGGCGATTGCCGGGCTGTGCCTGACGACCGGCAGCA
>OFRI01000484.1_pt1 | contig 10484 bp, 11 predicted proteins | sample 1543031 | NCBI WGS metagenome assembly OFRI01 (sample SAMN07774226, study PRJEB24372) | wastewater metagenome
TTAACCATAAACCACTAACCACTAACCAAGAACCAGATAAAAGCTCTTGTGATCAGCAAGCTGAATCACCCAAGGCGGGTCCAGGGTTTCCTTGGTCACCCGAACGGCGCAGGCTTGGCCGTCGCGCAGCATGTCTTCGGCGACCTCGACAGCCTTCTTTCGCTCCTCGGTCGCCATCGACAGCGTCCAGGACGCCGGCGGCGTCTTGCGGATATAGATTTCGTAGTGAACCGGACCGGCCATGGCGTCTTTCGCGTATTCTGGCCGCCATCCTGATCTCCTAGGCTTTAAGGCCAGGTTTCGCCTTTTCACCGCCAAGGTTGAAAGACAGGCTCTGGCGAACCATTTGCTGTGGCCGTAATGTCACCACGATGGAATAGAACGGTTACGCTTGTCGCGCGTTGAGCAATCGACCCGCGATGACGGATCGAACGACCGCCGCGACTGCACTCAGGAGAAGCCCTTGGCCAACATCACTCTGGTCGACGACGACGAGAACATCGTCGCCTCCGTGTCCCTGGCCCTCGAAAGCCACGGCCACAAGGTCACGGCCTATCATGACGGCGCCTCGGGCCTCGAGGCCCTGGAGACCACGCCCCCGGACCTGGCCATCCTGGACGTGAAGATGCCGCGCATGGACGGGATGGAGGTGCTGCGTCGCCTGCGCCAGACCTCGCAGATTCCGGTCATCATGCTGACGTCCAAGGACGAGGAGATCGACGAGATCCTGGGCTTCAACCTGGGCGCCGACGACTATATCCACAAACCATTCAGCCAGCGTCTGCTGATCGAGCGGGTCAAGGCGCTGCTGCGCCGCACGGGCGCCGATGGCGGCGAACCGGAATCGGCCGCCGAAGTCTCGGGCCGGGCGATCAAGCGCGGCAAGCTGTCGATGGACCCGGCGCGCCACGAGTCGACCTGGGACGGCAAGCCCGTCAAGCTGACCGTGACCGAGTTCTTGCTGCTGCAGGCCCTGGCGCAGCGTCCGGGCTTCGTGAAGAGCCGCGACAACCTGATGGACGCCGCCTACGACGATCAGGTCTATGTCGACGACCGCACCATCGACAGCCACGTGAAGCGGATGCGCAAGAAGTTCCGCGCCGTGGACAATGAGTTCGACGCGATCGAGACCCTGTATGGCGTCGGCTACCGCTACCGCGAGAGCTGAACCGGGCGGGCGCGAGCCCGACGAGGAGCCCCAGCGCCGGCCGTTGTTCCGCTTCGGCGGATCGCGGCTGGGCGGCTTCATCCTGGTGCTCAATCTGCTCAGCCTGCTGATCCTGTTCGGCGGGGCGTTGGCGATCAATGAGTGGCGTCCGGGCCTGATCGAGGCGCGTCAGGAATCGCTGACGGTCCAGGCCGAGCTGCTGGCCAATGTATTGCGCGAAGAAGGCGTGACGCGGGGCGAGCCGACGCCCGAACTGGACCCCATCCGCGCGTCGATCTGGCTGACCGACCGGTTCATCCCGGCGGGCCAGCGGGTGCGACTGTATGATGTGAACGGCCTGTTGCTGGTCGACAGCTATCAGGTGACGGAGGCCATCGGCGGGCGGCCCCTGCCCGACGCGCAGCCGGCGGGGACGGCGACCGAGGACGCCGCCAGGGCCAATCTGCTGTCCGAACGCAGGGTCGCGCGCGCCGACAGCGAACTGGCGGCCGAGGTGGCGGCGGCGCTGGACGGCTCGCCCCAATCGACCCTGCGTCGCAACGAATCCGGCGACCGCGTCGTCTCCGTCTCCATCCCCGTGCGCCATGTGCGTCAGGTGCTGGGCGTGCTGACCGTCGAGTCCGGGGACGTGGACGAAATCCTGGGCGCTCAGCGGCAGGCGCTGTTCCCGTTCGCCCTGGTGGCGCTGGGGGTCAATCTCTTGGGATCGCTGCTGCTGCATCTGTTCGTGGCGCGACCGATCATGCGGCTGTCGGCGGCGGCGGATCAGGTGAAGCTGCAACGCGCGCGGGCCATCTCCCTGCCGGATCTGGAGGATCGCAAGGACGAGATCGGCGATCTGGCGCGGTCTCTGGAATCCATGACCGACACCCTGTCGACGCGGATGGACGCCATCGAACGGTTCGCGGCCGATGTGTCGCACGAGATCAAGAACCCCCTGACCTCGATCCGTTCGGCGCTGGAGACCCTGCCGCTGGTCAAGACCGATGCGCACCGCGAGAAGCTGACGGCGCTGTTGCAGCAGGACGTGCGTCGGCTGGACCGGCTGATCACCGACATCTCCAACGCCTCGCGGCTGGATGCGGAGCTGTCGCGCGATCGACCGCGGCCGGTCGATCTGAACCGTCTGCTGGTCGATATCGTCGGCGTCTATGAGACGACGGCCAAGCCCGGCGACATTCCGGTCGTGCTGACGGCGCCCGAACAGGCCCTGCGGGTCATGGGGCGCGACGGGCCGTTGGGGCAGGTGTTCCGCAACCTGATCGACAACGCCCGCTCGTTCAGCCCCGCAGGCGGCGTGGTGCGGGTGACGCTGGAGGACATCGGGGACGATCTGCCGATCCGCGTGCGGGTCGAGGACCAGGGGCCAGGCATCCCGGCCGAGAACCTGGAGACGGTGTTCGAGCGGTTCTACACCTCGCGGCCCAAGGGGGCGGTGTTCGGCTCCAACTCGGGCCTGGGCCTGTCCATCGTGCGTCAGATCGTCGAGGCGCATGGCGGTCGCGTCCACGCCGAAAACAAGACCGAAGGCGGGGCGCGGTTCGAGATCGTCTTCCCGGCGGTCGGCCGCTGGTCGTGACCCCGGGCCAGCCAGTCCACGCCACCACCGTCGCCGTGCGCCGGCGCGGGGCCTGGCAGGGGGTGATGATCCTGGGACCGTCGGGCGCGGGCAAGAGCGATCTGGCGCTGCGGCTGATCGCGCGCGGCTGGCGGCTGGTCAGCGACGACTACACCCAGGTCTGGGCCTCGGACGGGGCCGTTCATGCGTCGGCGCCAGCCTCCATCGCCGGTCGGATCGAGGTGCGCGGCCTTGGAATCGTGGCCGCCAGAACACGCCCGGTCTGTCGCGTGGCGCTGGCCGTCGCCTGTGTGGCGGAAGGCGTCGAACGGCTTCCGGAGCCGCAGACACGGGCTTTCGCGGGGGTCGATCTGCCCCTGCTGGCGTTCGATCCCCGACCCGCCTCGGCCGTCGATGTGGTCGCAGCGGCGTTGGAGACGCTTTGAAACCCCGAAAGACGGGTCTATGACACGCCCCTTGCGGTCCATAGAGGGCGGCGTCCGGCCTCCCTTGCCGGGCGGGGGAATGCCTGGGACGGTTCGGGGCGGGATGCGAGTGAAGTCCTCATGATCGGTCTGGTGATCGTCACCCACGGCGGGTTGGCGTCCGAGTTTCTCTCCGCCATGGAGCATGTGGTCGGCCCGCAGCGCGGCGTCGCGGCCATCTGCATCGGCCCCGACGACGACATGGAGCGTCGGCGTCGCGACATCGTCGATGCGGCCGCGGCCGTGGACGACGGCGAAGGGGTCATCCTGCTGACCGACATGTTCGGCGGCACGCCGTCGAACCTGGCCATCTCGGTGATGGAACAGACCCGCGCCGAAGTCATCGCCGGGCTGAACCTGCCCATGCTGATCAAACTGGCCAGCGTGCGCGGGCGCGAGACGCTGGAATCCTGCGTGGCCCATGCGCAGGATGCGGGCCGCAAATACATCTCCGTCGCGTCCTGGGTGCTCGCAGGCGAAAAATGACCGTCACCGCGACCCTGAACATCTGCAATACGCGCGGCCTGCACGCCCGCGCCTCGGCCAAGTTCGTCAAACTGGCCTCCAGCTTCGAAAGCGAGATCCACGTCACCCGCGACGGCGTGACGGTGGACGCCCGCTCGATCATGGGCCTGCTGATGCTGGGCGCCGGCATCGGCTGCAGCATCGACGTCTCCGCCGAAGGCCCTGACGCCGAAGAGGCCATGGAAGCTCTGACCGACCTGGTCGCGCGGAAATTCGATGAGGATCAGTAGGGCGTCGTCATCCCCGGATATGGAACCACTTCGATTTTTGAGCGGTCCATTGCCAGGCGGCTGATTTCAAAACGAATCTACGAAACGGCGGGGATCCAGATCTCGATCCTGGATCCCAGGCGAGCGCCGGTCAAGTAACGCGCCGATCCGCCATGGGCCTCGGCGATTGCGCGGACCGCGGCCAAGCCCAGGCCGGTCCCGCCATTCTCGCCTGAACCGTGTTTGAAGGCGGTGAAAACGGATCGCGTCATGGCGTCGGGCAGGCCTGGACCGCTGTCCTCCACGGCGATGACGGCGAAGCGTTCATCGGCCCTCAAGCTGACCGAGACAGGGCCGTGATCGGCGTGGCGGCGCACGTTGTCGAGCAGAGCCAAGACAGCCTGCTGAATGCGGTCGCCGTCGCAAACGACCACAGTAGTCGGCGTCGTCCAGGTGATCGGATAGCCCTCCGCCTCGGCTTCAGCGTCGACCAGAGCGCGGACATCCTCCAATCGCTTACCCAGGTCCTGGGGCGTCAGGCGCAGTTGCAAACGGCCGCTATCGGCCAGGCTGACGACACGCAGATCCTCGATCAGGCGGCCCAAGGCGTCGACCGGCTTGAGCAAAGTCAGGATCATCTCGCGGTCCAGCGGCAGGACGCCGTCGGCGGCCGCTTGCAGGCGGCCTTTGACGATCGTGACGGGCGTTCGCAGTTCGTGCGCGATCGAGGCGTTCCAAGTCGTCATGTCGGCGGCGAGCGTCTCAAGCCGCGCAGCCATAAGGTTGAAGTCGTCAACCAGGTCGGCGGTCTCCGAAAAAGACCGATCGCCAGTCATGGCGCGCGCCGACAGGTCGCCATCGGCGATCGCTCGCGCGGCGCCGGACAATGAGGCGAGAGGCATGACAAGGCGGCGGGCCAACTGCAGCCCGGCCACGGTCGCGCCGATCAGGGCCACGACGGCGGCTGACGCCAGAGCGACATAATCCACGGACTGCGGTCGCCAGGCCTGAGGCGAGGCCACCGCATCGGGATAATTTTCGAAGACCCACCCGTACAGGGCGAATGCGCCGGCGGCGCTAAGTCCAAGCACCCCCAGGATGACCAGAGCCGTACGCACGGCGATGCGACGGCCGAGGACGCGGGCGGCCCTCACGTCAGGACCTCGAGGCGATAACCCACGCCACGAACGCCAACGAGAACGCCGTCGGCGCCTGCGTTTCGTAACTTGAGCCGCAGCTTGCTGAGATGGCTGTCCACCGTGCGATCAAGCACCTCATCGCCTTTCAAGCAGGCGTCGGCCAGCTCGGCGCGAGAGAAGACCCGCATTGGATAGCGCGCCATGTGGGCCAGCATGCGGAACTCGGTCAGGGTCAGGGGCAGGCGCTGCGGTTTGTCCAGTCCGCACCACTGGACGATGTGCGCCTCCAGATCGATCTCGAGCGGACCCAGGCGGATTACGCCGCCTTGGCCCGAGCCGCCGCTGCGTCGCAGTATGGCGTGGGCGCGCGCCACGACCTCGACCGGATTGAACGGTTTGACGACATAGTCGTCCGCGCCGATGCGCAACGCCTGAAGCTTGTCGATGTCCTGATCCAGAGCGGTGAGCATAATGACGGGCGTCTCGCCCCTACGCCTCAGTTCGCCCAGCACGCTCCACCCATCGACGCGCGGCATGCGTACGTCCAGCAGGACCAGATCGGGCCGAAGGGCGGCGTGCAGGTCCAGCGCGATCTGACCATCCATGGCGCGGACGGTGCGAAACCCCTCGCGCACGAGATAGGCGTCAAGCACGGCGGCGATCTCGGGTTCGTCTTCGGCGATGATGACCAGGGCGCTCATTGTGTCTCCACGACATCGCCCAGCGATGGACGGCGATCCACACCAGATGGGGTGTCTCCACGATTTCTCCATCAAGTCCACACCCAGGCCCCATGGTCCCATGCGAAGCGGCCCCAAACCGAAACTGCCTCCGGGATCCAATGAAGTTCAGCGCCCACCAGATCTTCGTCGCCGCAATGACCGCCGTAAACCTCGCCGTGCTGGCCGCCTGTGGCGTGTTCATCGTGGCGATGCTGTGAAGCGCATGGATCGGCATTGGGCGCGGGTTACGGCGGCCGCAAGCCTGATCGCGCTTATTGCGGGGTGCGCCAAGCCGGTCGAACCGCCTGCGCCGCCCCCGCCTCCGCCGCCTTCAATTCAGCTGGACGACAGCGTGGCGCGGACGGCGTCGGTCTATCTGGTCTTCATGCGGGATGTCGCCACATTCGAGGGCGGCTTCGTCGATGCGGAGGCGGTGCAGGCGGCGTTGCAGCGCGGCGCGACCTCCAACGCCGAGCAGTTGGCGCGGGGTCTGGTGGCCTATGGAGCGGTTCTGGCGATGCAGTCGCCGGACTTTGTTGCGGGGGTGCGGGCCTATGCCGCCGATCCAGCGCAGCGACGCGAAATCCTGGACCGTCTGACAGCCGACCCCGCCTATGCCGTGACCCTGCCTGGCGCAGACGTCGCGGCCGGGCTGATCGCCGAGGTCATGGAGGAGGGCGCCGCAGCCATCGAAGCCGCTGCGGATCAGGTGGAGGCGGATGCCTATACGATCCAGGCGCGTAGCGATCCGCGCCGTCGATGGGCGGGCCAGCCCGTCGCGGACCGACAGGGGCGGCTGGAGCGTACGAAGGCCTCCTCGGCCGCAATGCAGCTGGCGTCGGACGTCGAGAGCGAGACGCTGCTGAAGGTTGCCCACGCCGAACCCTCTCGGATCCCGACGTCGCCTCTGGCGGCTCCCTATAAACCGGCGGTGGCCCGATCCTTGTCCGTCGCCGCGCGGGCGCTTCTGGGCGAAAGCGTCAAGGACGATGGAAATGACGGTGTCCTGCAGGATCCGAACGCCACCTTCTGTCTGCAGATGTCCAAGCTGAACCTGTTCCAGTGTCTGGCCGCCGCCAAGCCCAGCTATGAAGACATGTTCTGCATCGGCCGACACGTCGTTAGGGACATGGCCGACTGCACCCGCACGGCGCTGAATGCCGTAGGATCTTGATGAAAGAGACGTGATCGAGGGCGGCCGCCGCCGAGGGGCCGCTACAGCCCCAGCGCCCGTCGGATGTCGCGCCAGTCAACATATTTGAAGTTCTGGGTGCCGACATCGTTGACGTCGTCCTGGATGACGACGAGGCCTTCGGGGAAGGGGCCGACCTGACCGCTGGCGGCCGCCAGACCGTCGGTGCCAGTGACGCCGTCGACCGCGCCGTCAACGACCTTGAACCGGCCCTTGTACTCGGGCGCCGGGCCGTCGATGCGCCAGACGGGGAAGGTGGAGTCGCCCTGGCTGGAGGCGATCAGGTAGCGGCCCGAGGCGTCGGTGATGGTGGTCAGGCCTTCGGCGTCGGCGACCAGGATGTCCTTGGCGATGGGCTGGATCAGGGTGCGGGCCGCGCCCGAGGCCGGGTTCAGGCTATAGCGCCACAGGCCGACATTCTCCTCATTGATATAGAGGGCGTCGGTGGCCTCGTCGGCGGCGCAGCCTTCGGAGATGGTTCCGATCTCGGCGGTGCGGACCAGGCGCGCCGTGGGCTGGCCAGCGGCGTCCACGCCCAGGACGAAATGGCGAAGCTCGCCCTCGTGCCCGACCAGGATGGCGTGAACCTCGGCTCCGCGCCGCGCAAAGCAGAAGCCGTAGGGTTCGACCACGTCGGTGGCGACCGCGCCCCAATAGCGCACGCCATTCTGGCCGGTCCCGGCCGGGTCGAAAGTGTAGAGGGAGATGCCGGTCTTGCCCGGCGTGCGGTCGCTGGCGCCCAGCACCACCTGCGGACGGCCGCCGACCGACAGGCCCTCGACCACATCGACATTGTTCAGCAGGCCCTCGGGCAGGAACTGCAAAATCTTGCCGTCGAAGCCGTAGATGTAGAGGCCGGACTTCTTGTCCGTGCCGGCGACGAAGCCCGGGGTTTGTTGACCCATGATCGTGACCGGCGAAGCGCTGGCCCAGACGGCGGGGTCGTCGGCGGCGTCCTGGCCCGCCGTGCCGACCGATGGGGTTTCCAGCACGGCCATAACCGGGGCGGCCGGACCGACCAAGCCCGCGCCCTCACCCTGGAAATCGACTTCCGTCGTGGCGCAGGCGGCGAGCAGGGCCAGGGCGGCGCAGGCGCTCAGCGAGCGGGCGAGGGAAGGGCGCATGTTGGTCTCCGGACGATCTGCACGCGTCCCTGTGGCCAAGCCGCGTGTGGGTCAACGGCGCGGGCGTGACGGTTCGGCGTCGGTTCGATGATTGATGTTCCGTCAAGGGATCAAGCGTCGCCGTTCCGTCGGAAAACCGCGAACTGGGCGTCGTGGAATCGTCGCGGTCGCGTCGCCCCCAAAGGTTAAGCGGCCCCTCCATCGGCTGAAGCGAAACGTCGCTCGCCGAAGGGGACCTGACATGAAACTGAACCTGCTGATGGGCGCCGCGATCGCGCCGATGATCCTGGCGCCGCTGGCCATGCCCGCCCATGCCGATGTCGACGCCGTGGCCTCGGCATCAGCTGCGGTCGCCGGCGACGTGATCTACGGCCGGGTGACTAACGCCGCCGGCGCGCCCCTGCCGGGCGCCGAAGTTCTGGTGCGCGGCACCAGCCGGCGGGCCGTGACCAACACTCAGGGCGAGTTCACCCTGCCGACCGCCAGCGGCGCCATGGTGTTGGAGGTCAACTATCTGGGCCTGCCCTCGACCAGCCAGACGGTCGTGACGACGCCGGGCGAAGACGCCAATGTCGCCATCGTCCTGGGCGCCCAGTCTGCGACGGACGTGGCCGATGTGATCGTGACCGGCGTGATCACCGACGGCGTGGCCCGCTCGCTGAACCAGCAGAAGAACGCCGACGGCACGGTCAACGTCCTGTCGGCCGACGCCATCGGTCGTTATCCCGACCCGAACGTGGCGGAATCGCTTCAACGCGTTCAGGGCATCGCCATCCAGCGCGACCAGGGCGAAGGCCGCTACATCAACGTGCGCGGCGCGCCGGCCGCCTTCACCGCCGTGTCGGTGGACGGGGTCGCCATTCCGGCCGTGTCGCCCACGACCCGCGCGGTCGATCTGGACACCCTGCCTTCGGACATCGTCTCCAGCGTCGAGGTGTCCAAGACCCTGACGCCGGCCCAGGACGCCGATTCCATCGCCGGCGCCGTGGACATCAAGACCCGCTCGCCCTTCGACAAGCGCCGCCTGGCCGTCAGCGGCTATGCGGGCGGCAGCTACAACGACTACGGCGGTTCGGACACACGCGCGGGCGCCACGGCGTCCAACGTCTTCGGCCCCAACGAGACCTTCGGCGCCCTGGTGTCCGTCAGCTATTCCGAGACCAACCGCCGGCCGGACAACGTCGAAAACGGCTGGGTTCTGATCAACCGCAACGCCGCGCAGGGCGGCGGCCAGATCTGGGGTCTGGAGAACACCCTGTTCAAGGATTACGAGACCGAACGGACCCGCAAGGCCGTGACCGGCGCGCTTGAATGGCGGCTCAGCGACGCGATCCGTCTGTGGGTTAAGGGCTCCTACGCCCAGTTCCGCGACGACGAATTCCGCAACACGCTGAACTTCACCTACAGCGACGGCACGCTGCAGCCGGGTTCGACCGACACCAGCGCGACCTTCAACAACGCCCGCATCTACAGGCAACTGCGTCACCGCACTCAGGAGAACGACATCTCCACCTTGGTGCTGGGCGGCGAGCAGACGTTCGGCAATGGAGCGGTCTGGGACGGCGCCCTGTCGTTCGCCAACAGCAAACAGACCTATCCGCACCGCGACGAGCTGGTCTATCGCTCCAGCGCGACGACCCTGTCCTACAACACGGCCGACCATTATCAGCCGACCTATTCGGCCTTCAGCGAGCCGACGGGCTTCTATCTGAACGCCAACAACTACAGCTTCCGCGAAAACACCTTCCGCTCGAACACGACCGAGCAGGACGATGTGGCGTTCAAGACCAATCTGTCGCTGCCCACCGTCATCGGCGGCCGCGAGGTCGAGCTGAAGTTCGGCGTCAAATACAGCACCCGCGACGTGGCGGCGGATGAAGAGCGGTTCCGCGACCGGAGCGCGGCCGCCAGCTCCGGCGCCCTGGCCCCGCTGCTGAGCGATCGTCCGTCGCAGAACTACGACTACAATCTGGGCTTCAAGTTCGATCACGGCCTGGTCGCGGACTACTTCGACCGCATCGCCGCCAAGGAAGGCGCGCGGGTCGACGCCGACGGCCTGGCCCTGATCGAGACCGAGAACGCCCTGCGCCTGCTGGATCGGATCGGCCTGCGGGATAAGGCAGACGCCTATCCCTCCATGCTTTCCGGCGGCCAAAAGCAGCGAATCCAAATAGCCAGAGCTATTTTACATGACAAACCAATTCTGATTTTGGATGAAGCTACTAGCTCTTTGGATTCAAAATCCGAACGTCTAGTTCAAGATGCTTTAGAAAAACTGTTTAAAAATAGATTAGTAATTATCATTGCGCATCGTCTGTCGGCGGTCCGGCAGTGCGATCGGATCATTACGGTCGAGGCGGGC